>Ga0209532_1003436_pt1 | contig 10529 bp, 4 predicted proteins | sample COG_02_FD_184746 | JGI IMG/M metagenome (GOLD analysis project Ga0209532, IMG submission 184746) | Pelagic Microbial community sample from North Sea - COGITO 998_met_02 (SPAdes) (version 2) | ecosystem: Environmental > Aquatic > Marine > Neritic zone/Coastal water | place: Helgoland, sampling... | reverse complement strand
CTTCTTTTACGGCATGATGAAGAAGTTCCGTAATCTTGGGATACAAATTTCCCATAGGAACAATTTGTGTGTCTCTTGTCTTCTTATCAACCTGCCATGATGTCTCACCTGTTCTATTTGTCGTCTCCGAATCAAATACAGATAGGTCTTCACAGGGTGATTGTTTAATATGATCCACCATCTCCCGAATACCTTCAGGAGAAATTACATTGGGTCGGATCAAAATATGTGTCAGTGGATTATCAATCATATAATCAATCTTTTGTTTATTATAGCATACTATCCTCTTAAACCAAACTCGGTAGTTGATGTTCCCGTTCCATATTGATTTGAGGCATTGGCAAGGTTTCCTTTTGTTTTTGGAGTTACGGTATCATTTGCAAAATCTAGTCTAGAAAGGTATTGAGGACCATTACCAGTAAAATAACCAAAGGATGCGGTGCCTGATGCACCACCATTGCTACCCAAACTGGATGAGAATGATACGTAACTATTCGGTGATGCAGTATCATTCGAGTAGTCATATCTCTGTATAGATCCACTGCTCGCAAGATATCCATGACTGATACTTCCAGTTGCATAAGTATTAGTGCTAGCACTAATAGTAGGAGATAAGAATACAGAAGTTGCAGTATCATTAGAATAATCTATCTTCTGTGCATCTCCGTTACCCATGGTATATGCATGAGTCAAGTTTCCTGCAGCACCAAACTCTCTCCTGGTAGCAGCAAGATTGCCTCTCGTAGACATTGTTGCAGTATCATTCGCAAAATCTAGTCTATAAACACTACTAGCAAAACCTCCAAGAACATATCCGTGAGTCAGATTCTGTACAGCAGCTCCCTCATATCTGGCAGTAGGCATTCCTCCAACAGTAACATAAGTCGCAGTATCATTAGAATAATCAATTCTCTGAGTATCAGCTCTAGAGAAATATGCGTGAGTTGCAGAACTATAGGCCATAGATTTATTTCCCGTACCTGGAGCAAGATTATTGGGTAAATGAACTCCTGCTGCGGTATCATTTGCAAAATTAAACCTATTAACATTGGATGCATTGGTACGGAAATATCCAAATACAGTGGGCGGGTAACTTGGTTCTGGAGTATTTGCAACAAGTGCTGGACCAACAGCATTCAATCCAAATTCTTTAGCACTAGCTGCTGAAATATACCAAACCCATGAAGAAGGACTAATAGAAATATTAGTTGTTACTGCAGCAGTATCATTACTAAAATCAAGTTTAGAAAAATTAGCACTAGGATATCCGTTAAAATATCCAAAGGATGAATTTCCAGTAGCAGTCATCCTATCCATTGCTTGATATAAATTATTTCTAAGAGAGGCATCTGCGGTGTCATTAGAATAATCTATTCGATATATATTAGAAGTATTTGCCGGGGCATTCCCTCCTCCAATATATCCATAGTCAGCGGTTCCAGTTCCTGCAGTTTGATCCGCAGATACTGGAAGAGGACCTTTATACTGCGAGTTTGCAGTATCATTAGAATAATCAATTCTTTGAATGCTGCTAGAGATTGATGGGCCACCTCTTTGAAAATATCCATATGAAGAATTTCCTACAGTAGCTTCCATAAAATCTCCGGGTGTAAGAAGATTGCCTTTTGGAGATGAAGAATTTACATCATTCGAAAACTCCATTCTTTCTAAAGTAGTGTTATTATTCGCCACATACCAACCATAATTATCATTAAATATTCCCACCATGTAGGTATTAGATATTGCAGGTGTAGATACGGGATGAACTTGAGATACAGTATCATTAAAATAATTAATTCTTTGAATATATGTTTTAGCGTCAGGGTATCCTCCAACATGATATCCATGAATTTTACTACTCAAACCGGCACCACCATAACCAGAGAATAAAAGTTTAGATGAAAGATTTTCAAATCCATCATTAGAATAATCAATTCTATGAATATCTGATTCATTACCCCAACCCCCAAAGAAGTATCCTTTATTAGGAGCTGTTGTAGTCCCTGCCGCATAATTTATAATATTTTCAGTCAAGATTGCATTGGCTCTGGAACTTGATGCTCCACTATTCCTTAAAGAATGACTCAGTGGACCTTTAGGTGATGCGGTTGCAGTATCATTAGAGTAATCAACACGATCTACTGATGATAAATTATCATTATTATTACCGGCACCACCACCAAAATAACCAAAAGAACTATCACCCGTTGCACATCCAGTACCTCTAGTTTGACTCAATGGTCCTTTGACTGCTGCCGTTGCGGTATCATTCGAATAATCAAGACGGTCAACTGTTGACACCCAATTATTGCTACCAGGAACACTATTATATCCACCAGCAAAGTAACCAAAGTCAGCATTACCTGTTGCTCCAAATTCCCTTCTCTTTACAGACAATGGACCTTTCGGTGATGCCGTTGCGGTGTCATTAGAATAATCAATACGATCTATTGTTGTTACTCTAGCACTTCCAGGCATTGCTTGTCCAATAGCAAAATAACCAAATGATTGATTGCCAGTTGCTGCCCCATCCTCTCCCCCAATGCTCAAATTACCTTTTACTAATGCGGTTGCAGTATCACCAGAATAATCAATACGTTCTATTGATGTAGAATAAACTGTTCCTACCGAAGGATCAAATCCAGATCCACCAGCAATATATCCAAATGATTGATTACCTGTTGCTGACGATTTAGATCTACCAGCACTTAATGGTCCTTTGACTGATGCCGTAGCAGTATCATTACCATAATCAACACGGTCTACTGATGATAATGAAGGAGCACCACCACCAAAGTAACCAAAGGAAGCATTACCTGTTGCTGCTGAACGATATCTAGTAATACTTAATGGTCCTCTTGCCGATACTGTAGAGGTATCATTACTATAATCAATTCTAGAAACTGATGAATAGTAGACAGTGCTTGGGAAACTTGGTGAGTTAGATGGTTGCCATCCACCAGCAAAGTAACCAGTGCCAAATCCTTGTGGTGCAGGAAGACTAAAAGCACCCAATGAGACTGGAACTTCTAAGATACCAGGTCCTTTGAGTGGTATTGCATTTGCTCTGGAACTTGATGCTGCCATTACATACTTAGCAGCACTCAATGGTCCTTTGACTGATGCTGTTGCTGTGTCATTAGAATAATCTATACGACTTACTGTTGATACTGAACCAGGATTACCACCACCAAAGTAACCAAAGTCAGCACTACCGGTTGCTACTACACCATACTTAGCAGCACTCAATGGTCCTTTTGATGGTGTTGTTCCAGTGTCACTAGAATAATCAACACGATCTACTGTTGATAATGGACCAGGATTACCACCACCAAAGTAACCAAAGTTAGCATTACCTGTTGCTGCTAAGGAATATTTGGCAGAACTTAATGGTCCTCTCGCTGATGCCGTTGCAGTGTCATTAGAGTAGTCAATACGATCTATTGTTGAATCATTAGGACTATTACCACCACCAAAGTAACCAAAGTTAGCATTACCTGTTGCTGCATTTCTTAATCTATTATAATCAGTCAATGGTCCTTTTACTACTGCCGTTGCCGTATCATTAGAATAACTAATTCTTTCTACTGTTGATATAGCGGGACTACCACCAGCAAAGTAACCAAAGTTTTGATTACCTGTAGCAGAGAGTAACTGTCTAGCAACAGTTAATGGTCCTTTTGCTACTGCAGTTGCGGTGTCATTAGAATAATCAATACGGTCCACCGTTGATATGTTAGGAGGAATCTGACCACCACCAAAGTAACCAAAGGAAGCATTACCTGTTGCTGCTAATCGTTTTCTAGCAACACTTAATGGTCCTTTAGATGATGCCGTGGCAGTGTCATTAGAGTAATCAATACGATCTACTGTTGACTTAACGGGACCTCCACCACCACCAAAGTAACCAAAGTCAGTTCCTTGTGGTACTACATTTGGTCTTGCATCTGTTGATGCTATAAATGTTTCTATATTTCCAGTATTAGTAGGAAGTGCATTTGCTGCTGCTGAGGTTGCTGTTAAACCATTTCTAGCAACACTTAATGGTCCTTTAGGTGATGCCGTTGCAGTATCATTAGAATAGTCAATACGATCTACTGTTGAGTGACGATTGGGATTAAGATAACCACCACCAAAGTAACCAAAGGAAGCATTACCTGTTGCTGCTAAACCAAATCTAGCAAGACTTAATGGTCCTTTTGCTACTGCTGTTGCGGTGTCATTAGAGTAGTCAATACGGTCTACTGTTGATAAATAATCACTTCCATATCCACCACCAAAGTAACCAAAGGAAGCATTACCTGTTGCTGCTAAAGCATTTCTAGCAAGACTTAATGGTCCTTTTGATGGTGTTGTTCCAGTGTCATTAGAATAATCAACACGGTCTACTGTTGATATTTTACCAGGAGAACCACCACCACCAAAGTAACCAAAAGAAGTATTACCTGTTGCTGCTAATTGATATCTAGCAGCACTCAATGGTCCTTTTGCTACTGCCGTTGCGGTATCATTAGAATAATCAATACGGTCTACATTTGTTTTTGGACTAGGACTATGACCACCACCAAAGTAACCAAATGAAGCATTACCTGTTGCTGCCAAGTACGCGTTAACAATACTTAATTGTGTTCTTTGTGATATCGTTGGAGTATCATTAGTATAATCAATACGGTCTACTCTTGAATATCCACCAGCAGCAAAGTAACCATGTGTTGAGTTTCCTGTTGCTGCTAAAGCCTGTCTAGCAACACTTAATGGTCCTTTTACTACTGCTGTTCCAGTGTCATTAGTGTAATCAATACGGTCTACTGTTGATGACGTTGATGGACCAAAACCACCACCAAAGTAACCATGGTTAATTGTCCCTCTTGCAGTGATATAAGGAAGTCCATATGCTTTACGGCTTGTTGCTCCCATATAAAATCTAGCAACACTCAATGGTCCTTTTGCTACTGCCGTTGCGGTGTCATTAGAGTAATCAACACGATTTACATTGGCTTGATAACTTGCAAAGTAACCAAATTCAGAATTACCTGTTGCAGCACTTAAGTTAACGACGTTTACCAGAGGACCTTTTGCCGGTGCCGTTCCAGTATCACTAGAATAATCAATACGGTCTACTGTTGATACTGAAGTATTTCCTGGATTAACATAACCACCACCAAAATAACCAAAGGAAGAATTACCTGTTGCCGAAAAAGATCTTCTAGTACCACTTAATGGTCCTTTTGGTGATGCTGTTGCGGTATCATTACCATAATCAATACGGTCTACTGTTGATAATCCAGTTGTAGGGCTAGGAGTAGAACCACCACCAAAGTAACCAAATGATTGATTACCTGTTGCTGCCAATGATGCCCTAGCAACAGTTAATAGTCCTTTTGGTGATGCTGTTGCAGTGTCATTAGAATAGTCAATACGATCTACTGTGGATTTTGTAGCAGGAGCACCACCACCAAAGTAACCAAAGGAAGCATTGCCTGTTGCTGATGCATTGTATACAGAAATACTTAGGTTTCCTTTTGCTAATGCCGTTACTGTATCATTACCGTAATCAATACGGTCTAACTTTGATGAAAAAGGAATACCACCACCAAAGTAACCAAAGGAAGCATTACCTGTTGCTGTTACATACCCTCTGGCAATACTCAATGGTCCTCTAACTGATGCCTTTGCTGCATCATTGGAGTAATCAATACGATCTACTGTTGTTACATAAACAGAAGAAGGATTCATACCACCAGCAAAGTATCCAAAAGGAGCAGGACCAGACGATAAAAAGGGACTCGGAGTATTCCAGACATCTCCTTTCGTGGACCAGTTGCCTGATAACTGCTCTTCATATACCTGTTTTAATCTAAATATTCCTCTAGGCATTTTGTATTAACATCTTCTGGTATATCATTGAGTTATTTAGTTGTTCACCGAAACCTTTACCATATGAATGCCATAAATCAGCACCGAATAATACAATACGATTATATTTTACATACACATTAGAATATTCTTTCCACTCTTCCCTATTATCAATATTAAATGTTACCATAATATCTTCTTGTGTCTGTATTCCATGTAACTGACGGGCATACTCATCAGGGAATGCATCAAATCCTGTTCTTAAATGACTATAAAAACTCATGCCTCTTTGTGATACACAATCACCAGGCATCGTTAGATAGACAACCGCAATCCAATCACAGGCAAGATTAGCAGTGATTGGATTTGAAGTATTGGATGGAGCAACTTCATTAAATAAGTTCTCTACTTTTATCTCACGACCCAGAAGATGTGAAATTTTCTGGGGTGCTTCATCAGTAAAAATTGGTTCACCTTCTACGATACCTTTATGATATGGATGTGCGATATCATAAAAGTCATCGGCAACAATAATCTTCTGGTTCATATCAACCTTGCAGTTTCTTTTGCTCCTCTTCTGGAGAACCAGCAATCATACCAAGATTTTCACCAGTAACTTCTTGGATACCTGTAAGAACTTTCTTCTGAAGATCATTCAGGAAGTCCATCTTACCTTGAGGACTTTCGAGAACTTTATTCAGAGGCAAATAACCTTCTGGTAATTCATTTCTCTTATCAACAATTGCAGGTGCAGAAGCACGACGCATACTGTGTAGGTTACCAATAGAGATACCAGTTTGTGCCGCAACCATTTCATCCATAGCCTGGTCGGCAAATCTTCTTTCCCAATACTGTCCATCAGCATCAAGGAACTGCTCTCGGGTGACTGCTTTACCACCATTCTGTTCGGTAAGTTTCTCAAGAATCTTATCTAGGTGTTGCATCTGGTGGAGACGGTCACGAATCTCAAGTTCACAAGACTTCAGATAATGAGATAGTGTAAGTTCATCTAAATCAAACCAACACAATTTCTTGGAACCACCACCGGGTCCACCTTCTTCCCAAAAAATTGGTTGTGCTTTATCCTTATCTGCCCACTTAAAGTCAAACTCACGGACCTTTTCTTTCATCTCAATGAGTTTATACATATAACCTTCTGCCATCTGACGACGAGACTTCAGAGTATTCTCAAAGGCAACAGGAAGGGTATGAGTATCAAGAAGTGCAAACTTCTCTAACTGGAAATTAGTTCTGCCTTGTGCAAGTTCCTTATCACTATCCTCCCACCTCAGAACATTGGCAAATGCTTGCTGTAGATATTCATCATCCATCACTGCCTGCTCAGAAGTGATGGGAGTATAAGCCAATTCAGTATTTTCTGTAGTCATGGGTGCTCCACTTGTAATTTTAGTAATCAGTTTTTTCCACTGGTGTGCAATTTTTTTCCAGTCACACTTCTGTGAAATATGATTGGAAAGAGATTTTGAGATTTGGTTATAATATGTTCTGTCTCCCTCAAAATAATCTAAAGCAGTACAGCAAATCTCTGTGAATGTATTTAGAAAGTTTTCGGTAACCTCATATCCTTTGGTTGTTCGGGTTCCATTTAAAGGAACAACCGAAGCAAAGTTCTCAGTTGCAACTTCTGAAAGTGCTCCAATATCAGTAATGATAGGATATGCACCACATTTCATTGCCTCTGCCATTGAAACACAAAATGTTTCTTCCCAAATGTTTGGATGAATAAAAAATGCAGCATCTTGATAATGTTCTACAAGTTCTTCTTGATCCACTGCCGCAGAATATTCTACGTTAGGAAGTTTTTTTAGTTCCTCATACAGTTCTATATATGTGTCATTGAGAGGACCATATAAAGACATTGATGAGAAGATTTTAAACTTTGCATCAGGATGTTTTGTATGAATTCTCCTAATAATATCGGGCATTAACTCTAGACCTTTATAAGGAATAGAAGTATGAATAAAAGTCTTAGTTTTATTTTCAGAATAGGTGAAGATATCATTCACACCATTTGAAATTACAGTAATTTTATCCTTTGGAATATGATGAAACTTAATCAGTTGCTCCTTTGCCCAATGAGAAGGAGTTACAATATGATCTACAGTCTCATGATTAAAATTTAAAAATACAGGTTGATCATATGCATGATGTGCCCATAAGATTTTATATGTTTTATTAGATTTTTTCAGTTCCTCTGGAAGATGAGATACTTCTACATCTTCAGGAAATTCATAATATTGTGAAAGATAATGAAATGAACTTTCAGTTGCTCCGGACTTCATAATTATTCAGTAAAGACGTGTGAACCGACGTGTTGTAGTTTGATTGTAGTATCTAGCCAATGAGTATACCCCGACATTCTAGCACGATAAAAGAAACTTTTATCTTCTGATGCAAAACTGTCATCAATCTTTTCTTCTGCAAAGTAATGATATGAGTTATTCATCTCTGCTTCTGTTGGTGGATAGTTACTATCTTTGGTTGATGGTATGTATTTAAGATATGGAAATTTCTGTGCGATATCGGCAAAGACATTACGATGAATTATCACAAACCCCATACCATTTCCACCGACCTTAAGTAAATCACCCTTGCGTTCTTCTGGTTCTAAGACATCAACACAATACCGAATGGGTATTGTCTTCATTGGATATGTGCCAGAAACGATGTTCTCATTATGACTCAATAATCTTAGCACATCTTCTGGATTAAATCCAATATCACTATCAAGGAAAAACAGATATTCATGATCTGTATTGTTGATAAAAAAGTTAGCACACTTTGACCTTCCATGAGTAATCAGGGAAGAGTTTGCCTGAGTGAGAAGACCGTGCGGAATATTATTTCTTACTAAGAGTTTACCTAGATTAAACAAACTCATCGTTGTCTTTTCATTCACAATTCCCCCGTGACAGGGGAGTGCGATCATTATACTCATATTATATAATCAATCTTTTGTTTATTATAGCATACTATTGTGGAAGTGCATTTGCTGCTGCTGAAGTTGCTCCCAAAGCACGTCTACCAACACTTAAGGGTCCTTTTGCTGATGCTGTTGCCGTATCGTTTGAGTAATCAACACGATCTACTGATGATTTTGCAGGATTACCACCACCAAAATAACCGAATGAACTGTTACCTGTTGCCCCATGGTAATATCTAGTCGCACTTAATGGTCCTTTTACTGATGCTGTTGCCGTATCGTTTGAGTAATCAATACGGTCCACTGTTGATACTGGAACCCCACCACCAAAGTAACCAAAGTTAGCATTACCAGTTCCTTTCGCATCACGTCTACCAACACTTAAGGGTCCTTTTGCTGATGCTGTTGCCGTATCGTTTGAGTAATCAATACGATCTACTGTTGATTTTGAACCAGGAGTACCACTACCAAAATATCCAAAGGAAGCATTACCTGTTGCTCCCAAATCAAATCTAGCCTGACTTAATGGTCCTCTTACTGCTGCCGTTGCAGTATCATTAGAGTAATCAATACGGTCTACTGTTGAATAATTAGAATAACCAGCACCAAAGTAACCAAAATTAGCATTACCGGTTGCTGATAAACCATATCTAGCAGCACTTAATGGTCCTTTTGGTGATGCTGTTGCGGTGTCATTAGAATAGTCAATACGATCTACTGTTGATTTTGAAGGACCACCACCACCAAAATAACCAAAAGAACTATTACTTGTTGCTCCCATGTATCTTCTAGCAAGACTCAATGGTCCTTTTACTGCTGCCGTTGCAGTATCATTAGAGTAGTCAATACGATCTACTGTCGAATTTGTAAGAGCACCACCACCAAAGTATCCAAAGGTTGTTGGATTAAATGACCCTGCGACTGCAGCGGCATTAGAAACCACTGCTGGACCGACCACAGTAAATCCATTGGCTCTGGCACTTGCTGCTCCTAAGAGTCTTGTAGGATAAAGTAATGGTCCTCTTTTTGATGTGGTTGCGGTATCATTTGAATAATCAATACGTTGTACTGTTGATGTATCAAAAGGACTACTAGGAGTACCACCACCAGCAAAATAACCAAAGTCAGCAGTACCTGATGCTCCCGTCTGTGCTCTACTACCGACTAATCGTCCTTTTGGTGATGCAGTTCCAGTGTCATTAGAATAATCAACACGATCTACTGTTGAGTAATAAGTTGGTGAGGGAGTAGTTCTACCACCACCAAAGTAACCAAAGTCGGCATTACCTGTTGCTTGTACACCATATCTAGCAACACTTAATGGTCCTTTTAATGATGCCGTTGCAGTATCATTGGAGTAATCAATACGATCCACTGTTGATCGCATGGTACTATATCCGGGACGATCACCTCCACCAAAGTAACCAAAAGATTGATTACCTGTTGCTGCTAATTCATTTCTAGCAAGACTTAATGGTCCTTTTGCTACTGCCGTTGCGGTGTCGTTTGAGTAATCTACACGATCCACTGATGATTTTGGACCAGGACCACCAACAAAGTAACCGAAAGAAGCATTACCTGTTGCTCCTCCAGAATTATGACTAGTATTTAATGATCCTTTTGCTACTGACGTTACGGTGTCATTTAAGTAATCAACACGAGAAGTAGGAGTGCCAGACGAAAAATAACCAAAAGAATCATTACCTGTTCCAATTAAACCTTGAAAGAA
>Ga0209532_1003425_pt1 | contig 10544 bp, 8 predicted proteins | sample COG_02_FD_184746 | JGI IMG/M metagenome (GOLD analysis project Ga0209532, IMG submission 184746) | Pelagic Microbial community sample from North Sea - COGITO 998_met_02 (SPAdes) (version 2) | ecosystem: Environmental > Aquatic > Marine > Neritic zone/Coastal water | place: Helgoland, sampling... | reverse complement strand
CAATATGCAACAACGTTCTAACAAAGCCATTCACGACCGAGATGAATCTAATTACGCCTTAAAACAGGCATTGGTAGAAGTTGAGAAATATAAAAGTCACCTAAAAATTGCAGAGTCATTAATTGGATCAGGAAGACCAAAAGAAAACAATAAGAAATCTTTAATAACCCCGATATCTTTTGGTATGACTACAATTCTGGCAGTGGTAATCTTTGGAAGGAAATTTAATTAGTCAATTATGATGGGTTGTTAATAAATTCTAATTCAAACTGAAGAAATATTAGTAAAATATTTTTAGAATAAAGCTATATTTGAGTATCTATGATTAAAATAAAAAGTAAAAAAATTGAAGGAATAATTGGTGAAATAATAGACCAATACACATATGCTGATACATCTGAAAGACCCTGGATTATTGGTTTTAGTGGTGGTAAAGACTCTACCGTAATGCTAACTTTAGTTTGGATTGCTTTAGAAAGAATTAGAAACGAATTTCCACAACCCTATCAACTGAAAAGACCTATCCATGTTGTATGTAATGATACCATGGTAGAAAACCCTATTATTTCAACATATGTGGAAGATGTTCTTGCAAAAATTGAGATATCAGCAAGGGAACAAGGATTACCAATATTTGTAAAAAAAACTACACCAAAATTAGAAGAAACCTTTTGGTTTAATTTAATTGGTAAAGGGTATCCGGTACCAAATAATACATTTAGGTGGTGTACAGATCGTCTAAAAATTAGACCAACTGCTAGCTTTTTACATGAACAAATTGATGAGAAAGGAGAAGCCATCGTTTTAATTGGAACAAGATATGACGAGAGCAAAACTCGTGAGCGTTCTATGAAAAAACACGAGAATAAGGGAAGTAGATTAAGCAAGCACACTACAAGTATAAATACTTACGTTTATGCCCCTATAAAAGACATGATTGTTGAAGAAATATGGTATGTAATTAATGCAATACCATCACCTTGGGGTTTTGATAATTCTATTTTATTTAAGATTTATGCTGATGCTAGTGCAGATGATTATGAATGCCCAACTGTTGTTACTAACAAAGAACATAAAACTTGTGGTCAAAGCCGTTTTGGATGTTGGACTTGTACTGTAGTAAAGGAAGATAAATCGATGGCTGCACTTGTCCACAATGGACAAGACTGGATGGCTCCTCTTTTAAAGTTTAGAAGCCAACTAGTACATGATAGGAACCTAACAGAAAATAGAAGTAAATATCGCCGCAATGGACAAGTAGCATTGAACGATGAAGGAGAAGATTTTGGAAGGATGTCCGCTGGATATTGTGCCAGAATACTAAAACAATTACTAACCATACAACTAGAAGTTCAAAAGACAAGACCTGATTTAATTCTAATTACAAATCAAGAACTAATAGCCATCCAAGTGATTTGGAATAGAGATATGAATTTTGATTATCATGTATCAGATATTTATCAAGAAGTATATGGCAGGGCGCTAAACACCAATAATATGAAAGCTCTAGACCATACAGAGCGGCGTCTATTAAAGGAAGTTTGTGAAGAGGACCCTAACTACTTTAACTTAATTGATAATCTAATTTCGTTACAAGAGTCAAAAACATTAATGATTTCAAAATATGGATTAAATAACGATTTAGAAAAACGTATTGAAGAATTTGTAACCCCAAAAGAAGGATGAGAATATCAGATATTACCATAAACAACTTTCGAATTTATAGGGGTGAAAATCATATAAAATTTGATAACAAGACAGATAAAAACATACACCTAGTTGCAGGAAAAAATGGTTTTGGAAAAACTACATTTTTAACTTCTTTAATTTGGGTATTGTATGGAAAACAAATGGCTCAAGTTGAAGACAAATACAAAGTAGATATTCGACACTTAGGGGGCTATGATAATTATTTAACAGCTTTATTAAATAAGGACCTTAAACGAGAATTTGATTTCAAAGAAACTGAGCAAGCAATTTGCTATGTTGAACTTAAAATGAAGGATATTATGATTCCTTCAATACCATGTAAAGAATTAATTATAAGGAGAACCTACAATTATCTAAATAAAAAAGAATCGTTAATAATCTTAATTGATGGCCAAGAAAATGAATTAACCAAAGAAGTTGGTTATGAAGTTTTTATCAATGATTTTGTTTTGCCGAGAGAAATTGCAAAGTTTTTCTTTTTTGATGCAGAAAAAGTTGTAACCCTTGCCGAGGCTAAGTCTGTAAGTGAACTACGCTCGTTAAGTAAAGCATATTCTGAAGTATTAGGAATAAAAAAATATGAAGACCTAAAGAATAGTCTACAAATCATACTCTCAAAACTAAGGAGAAGTGGCGCTACTAAACTAGATCAAAACAAATTAGACCAACTTATTCAAAAGGATCAAGACCTAAAAAAACTAATAGAATTAAATGAAGATAAACAGCTTGGTGTTGAAGAAGAACTTTCCAACTTACGTTTACGAATAGATCATTTACAAGAACAACTAATTAGAGAGGGTAATGCTATGACCTTAGATGTACTAAAAGTTCTGAAAGGTGAACGTGATGTATTAAAAAAAGAACTTGAAAGCGCAAAAGGTGATCTTAAAAAACTGATGGATATCGTACCCTTAGTTATTTCTGGTCCTAGATTGGATGAGTTGATTCAACAAGTAAAAAAAGAATCAAAAATTAAGCAAAAAAGTGTTGATCAAAATCTATTAAAAAAAGAACTGAATTCTTTTTCAAAAGAATTTAATAAAGAAATTTTAACTATTGGGATTTCAAAAGAGCAGTTGAGTAAAATTGAATTAGCACTTCAAAAACTGATGGGAGCCCGTAAAAACAATAATGAAGATGTTGAAGGAAATATTATACTTGATTTTGATGAGATAACTACACGTTCTATTATAGCTACGTATGACTATATTAAAAACTCATTTAAATCACAATTTGAACATATTGTAAAAAAAGAGAAAGAGACTCGTCAAGCTCTTGGCAGAATTACAAAAAAAATTAGCCAAGGAGAGGTTAGAAAAAATAATCCGATAGCTAAACAATTACGAGAAGACAAAATTGAACTCACAGATCAACTAGAAAAATTATCTGTAAAAAAAGGAGAATTAAACCAAGAATTTAATGTGCTTAAACAACAAAACGCATCCTTGCAGAAGGTGCTTTCTGAAGAAGAAAAGAAGTTTAAAGTTGTAGGGAATGACCAAAAGAAATATGAAGTAACCACTATTCTTTTAGAAAAAATAAAAGTTCTGACGGCTCGTATCAAAGAAGAAAAGAAATATGCCCTCCAAAATTCAATTTTAATGGGGCTGAATAAATTAATGCATAAAAATAATTTTGTTTCAAAAGTAAATGTTCGCATAGAAGACGAAGTAATGGACATTGATTTGATTGACCAATATTACCAAATTATAGATAAAGACACCTTGTCTAAAGGAGAACAACAATTATATGCAACGGCTCTTTTAAAAGCTTTAGTTGACCAATCAGGGATTGACTTTCCAATTTTTATTGACAGTCCATTACAAAAATTTGATAAGGAGCATTCAAGCAATGTAATCCAGCAGTTTTACCCTAGTATCTCTGACCAAGTTGTACTGTTCCCATTACTTGAAAAAGAATTGACAAAGAGTGAATACGAACTTTTAAAACCACATTTAGGCGGTGTTTACTTATTAGAAAACCAATCACAAGGTTCTTCAGTGAGTAAATATCCAATTAACGAATTATTTAACCAATTTAATAAGCAACATGTTCTCTCACATTAAAACAAGTAAAGAAAATAAAGAGGTTGTTACCCTTTTAACTAATAAATTAAATTTAGGAGCAGAGAATGTGATAGCCAGAATTGCCTTAACCTATTCCTTGTCTTTAGGAGAAAAGTTAAATATAAGAGATATTCAAAACTCAAGTGGTAAAGAATATTCAAGCAAAGTACTTTTTGGAGAGTATATAGACTACTATGTTGGGATGACTGCTTTACACTACAATTTGCATATTTCAGACAAAGATTTATCTAAATACATAAAAATGCATATTGATGAGGGCTTAAAACTATTCAATGATGAACTAAATTCTAATCATAATTTAGATGGTTTTGAATTTTTGATTGGAAAAATAGATAATAAGTTAATCTAAATTCCACCCAACTCCAAACCCCATATTTTTAGCCAATTCAAATTGAGGCAAATAAAAGTTATCCATTTTTTGAACAAAACCTTCTTGAGATAGATTGTTTAATTCATTATTTGAACATTTAAACAAATTATAATAGTTTTCAAGAGGTTTCCTTAAATCATTATTAAGCAAATGCTTACAAAAACTAAATTGTAAAGAATAAAATTTTGTAAAATATTTTTTATTGGGTAAGATATTATTTTTTGAGCTATTCACTTTTTTATTTACGGGATGAAGGTTCCATAGTAAGTCATGAGTGACAAAACTCCAGGGAAGAAAATGATCAATACTTAGATCGTATAGCTCTGATAAGGGTTTATTTTCAAAAATACTAATTGCATGTGGCTCTTTTAAAATAAAAGATTTCCAGTATTTGGTTTGTGTACTTAAGTTTCTATACTTCGGCCTTTCTAATTTAATTGACAAACTGGTAACATTTGGATTTTCTTTTTCCAAATGCTTTAACAAGTAAAAATTAGTGCTAGTTTTTAGTATGCTGTAATTAGTTTTTATCCAATCAAACCATTTCGCGTTAATTTTTATTTTATTAAAGGACAAATCAATCTCATATGGGGCGGATTCATTTTGTAGCTCTATTATCTTTGAATTAACTAATCCATCTTTTAAACCTCTGGTTTCTTGATTAAACCAGGGTCGTATGAATCTATATGGCACATACCTGGTTAGTTCATTTGTTATTTTCATAAGAGGTTCAGAGTCTCTATGGTCAATTAAAAATTCATATAAATCTACTTCACTTATGTTGTCTGCTAGATTATATATTTCCTGGATTTGTTTAATATATTTTGAACACTTATCAATTTTACCAAATGAAATTTTGAAAAAATTAACGGGATACCAGAGCTTACAAATTATTTTAAAAACAATTTCATCAAAACTAATTATATCAGAGTTATTTTGATTACAAATTTCAATTATTGAAAGCCACCAAAAAAACTTGTAACTATTAGTTGTATTTTCAAAAACAGAGTTTAGTCGATTAAAAGATGTGCTCAAAATAATAAAAAAGATTCTAAGTTAAGGTTTCTTTCCTTTCTAATAATTCCTCAATAAAAGCGTCTGGGTTATTAAAATGACTTTCATCTTCTCTTATTTTACTTTGGATTATTTCAAAACCACCATTTGCATATTCTTCTATGACTTTAATAATTTCATCTGGTTCTGTAAGACATTTATACCCTTTTTTGGATTTTGATAGTGCCAGCAATATTAATGCATCTGCAAGCTCGCCGCCGTTATTATTAATTACACTAAATTTAAAAGCATCTCCCTTACCTCCTGAGCCCAAAGGAACTCTTTTATCATAAATAAATCCAATTATAGCGGCCCAAGTATAGCCCTCCCATAGTTGTGAAAAATATTTACGATCAATAATTCTTTGTGACCCCTGTACTCCACAAAACTTATCTAAAATTCCTTCTCGGTGAATAGTTTTATATTTTAATCTCTTATCTGATAATTCGCTTACTAATGACATGTTTTAATTTTTTATTGGTGTTATTGTAGAGTAGGCTTCTTTTCGATTCATTTTCTCATTCCCAGTATCATTTTTGATTTTTAAGAAGAATAAACTACTGATATAATCCTTTTGCTTTATTTCTTCAATTTCATCTTCAGAAATATCTTTTGTGATTACAATACTTTGTTCAAATGTTCCAGAAATAGATTCCAAATAAGCAAAAGTGGCTTTATCATCTAAATTTGATGTTGGTGCGTCTGTTATAAAAGGATATGATTCATCTTTATAATCATTTGTTAAAGAAATAATAGCGTTTATTATACACATCTTCATTAAGGTATAGTGTCCTGTATTATAATTTTGAAGCTCTCTTCCTTCTTCATTAACATTCAGGACTCTAAAGGTTTCCCTATCAATTTTAATTTTACCATCGATAGTTCTGTTGACACTTGTGATTTGTTCAAAATTCATGTTTGCCTCGGACTCAATTTGGTCAATTAACTTGTTGTATTCCTTCTGTTCTATTTCAGAAATATGATTAGCTAAATACTTTGTGTATTTAGCTATCTCTTCCTCAACTACATTAACATTAGTATTAACTCTTTGAATTTTTGACTGCTCATTCTCCAGTTTAGCAATTTGCATTTCAGCATCCCTAAGTGAAGCTTTATAAGTCTCAATTTTTCTGTTTAAATTTCTAACTTCCTCATTCAGTGTTTTATATTCACCATGCTTATTTCGATGAGTTTTAGCTCCTTCCGATATATCAATACCTCTTTTTGTATATAATTTATCTATATCATCATTTACCACTTGTATTTTATCTTTATAAATACTTCGCTCTTCAATTAAGTCATCCAGTTCCTTTTTGTGTGCAATAATTTCACTTTTTATAGAGTTATAATTTCTGCTTAAAGTGCCTAGCTTAGCTTTAAATGTTAAAACTTCTGTATTAATTTGTTCATTTTCAGGTGTTAGATATTCTGGTTTTATTTTCCTATTAAGTTTTGCTTTTATATTGTGATAGGCCTCAGAATCTTTTTCAGCAGGTCGATCACAAATCATACACAATTCGTTCTTCAGCATCTTATTTATGTATACATCACCAGGCACATCCTCTGGAAGTTCATATTCTTTGCTTATTAAAGATTGTCTATGGTCTTCAAATTCAATTAAGCGATCAGCTGCGGTTTGTAATGATTTTTTTGTACCGTAAAGCATCCATAAACTTGAAAATCTTTTTCTTTCTTTGATATCTAATCTTTCAATATCATTATTAATATTAATAAGATCATTATTAATTTCAATTTTCTCCTCACTTAATTTTGGAAATTCTGCTAAAGCTGATAATGCCGCTTCAACTTCATCCATTTGATCTGTTCGTTCTCCTAGTGTTTTTGACTTATCTTCAAGTAATTGTTTATTATTCTTAATAGAGTTGTTTTTTTCTTCAATTTGTCGTGATAACTCATTGTATAATTTAGCATTACCTGATAATTTCCCAATCTGCTTCCTTGCTGATTTTGATATTTTACTATCTACTGTACTGATAATATTATTCATTGTTTTATACAAAGGGACATATGAAATGTAGTCTATCGCCCTTCTTAGTGTACCTTTATTGTCAAAGTCAATTAATTTATCTAATGCTTCACCCTGAAACCAGATGTAAGGGCTAATTTTAGAAGGGAATAAGTTTTCAATAATTTCTTTTGCATCCTGACCTTGAGCAATTTCATGATTAGAATTTTTTTGATTAACATATTCTACTGTTAAGGTTGGAGTAGAAGTAGTCCATGTATTAGAATCAAAACAATCTTTCATAGATCTTCTTGAAATAAGGTACTCTCGTCTAATCGTATACTCAATGGATTTTGAATTTTTTGCAGCAGTGGTGTTAACAACTATTTCTACTGATGTTTCTATTAAATCGTCAACGCTCTGAGATTCGTATTTAGCTTTATCATTTACTAATGATATTCCAAGACCTTTGGTTGAAACCCATTCTTTACCAGTAACAAAAATCATATCATTTAAAACCCAATAAAATGCATCAAATAGTTTGGATTTACCAGAGGCAATAGAACCAGTTATAATATTTAGGCCATCTGTGAAATTAATTTCATGTTTATCTCCATAATAACATTGGAAGTTTTTCAACTTAATTGATTTTATCAGCATAGCTTTTTATTGTATTTTATGATATAAATCGTTTTCTAAACTCGTTGCAGCACCAGATTCTTTAGTATGGGAGCTATCTACTTCAATTACATAATCAACTAATTTTTTTGAAATCTCTAGTAAAGTTGTTTTATCTAAACTTGTATCGCTAAAATTACTAGTTGCTCTAGTTATACTTTCTAATAACCTGTCGTTAATTGTTAGTTTTTTCATTGTTATTTAAGTTTATCGTTTTCAATATTTTCATTAATTAATTCAAAGACATCTAAATCGTATTTTTCTGCTACTTTGCGTATTTTATCATTTATAACCTCCATCATATTTTCACTTGAATATAAAAAATTTGCAACTCTTCTAAGTTCACTCTTAAATATGCGTACTTCCATATCCTTAAGCTCAGAGTCCTCATTAATCATTAAATCGATAGAGGGTGTAACAATCATGTCATAAATATTTGCATAATCTTTACCTTTGTGAGTTCTTAAAACTCTGCCCCTTCTTTGAATAAACTGTCTTGGATTTCCTGTACTTGCACAAAATATTGCATTTTTAGTGATTGGAATATCAACACCCTCGTCTAATGCTTTCATTGCAGTTAATATTTCAAGATCACCATTTTTAAATTGATTTAATATTTTTGTACGATTCTTAGTTTCTCCTAAAAATTGATATGTTTTGTAGCCAAAATCATGAATTATTTTAGAATACTCATTTATAATACGGATATCTTCTTCTTCAATGTCCCAACTATCATTTTGATTATTTGATTCATAACCTTCAGGTACATAAACAAATGTGTACTTTAATGACTCATTTTTATTTTCAACATCTTTAAAAATTTGTTTTAAGCTTTCTTTTTTATTTTGAGCTTTGTGTATAATTCTTTTTCTTTCGATTAATAAGCGCGTTGCAGAATCTCTAAACTTTCCTTTATTAAAATCAAAGTGCCTAACTAGTTGTCTGGTTAGTTCTAGATATTGTTCCAATTCTGTATGCTCTAAATTTACAAAATAAGGGTAGTAGTAATAAGGTGTTAGAAAGCCTTTTTCTATTGCTTCACGCATTGAGAATTTATAGGTGTATACAGGTGGGAATGAAGTAAAATATTCATAAAGTTTTGCAGAACCTATATCATCATAAATTCTTTCAGGTGTTGCAGAAAGTCCAATTCTTTTTAAAATACTATAAGGTAAATTTTTTAATGAAGTAGGAGCACCTAGGTTATGAGCTTCATCAGCAATTAAAATGGTATTCTTATTAGTAATTTTATTGATTATTTTTTGACATTTTGGTTTATTAAAACTAGCATATGTTGTAATAAAAAGAAAATTATGGTTAGTTCCTATTCCATGTTCTTTATTGAAAAGAAGTCTATTTAAATTAGAATCCCAATTCTTGTCATTAGTAGTTGAAATTACTTTTTCAAAATTAAATTTTTTTGCCTCGTCTACCCATTGATTAACAAGAGTTACTGTGGGTACAGTGACAATTACATTATACACACCAATTTTTTTGTATTCCTCAACAACACAATTTAATGATGAAATTGTCTTCCCAGTCCCAGTAGCCATAGCAAAAATTCCTTTGTAATCATTTTTAACCCAATTTATATATGCTTGCTGTTGATAATCTCTTGGACCCTGTGGGAATGGAAATTTAGGTGTACTTGATATTAATCTTATTTTTTTTAAAAACCTTTCCTTTTTTTGTTTGAGTAACTGCTTTACTTTATTTCCAAAAGTAGAATTATCAATTTTTAAAGAGTCTTCTAATAAATCTAGCTTGTCTTTGTCGTTGCCGTAATTATTAATTACAACTTCAATTTTTTCAGATGAAATATGCTTGTAATCAGGATGTTTTCCATTTAAAACTTTCTCAAAAATGTCTCTTTCAGAATCTACACGTTCTTTAAAAATATCTCCTTTCCAAGGTGCATTGACTTCAAAACTTTCAGAATTTTTTGTCAGGGCAGATAAAGTGAAATTTATGCTTCCGTCAGTAGAGATATATTCAAATCCATCATATAGCACCATTCTTTTACAATGAGCTAAATCAACATTGTTAAACTTCACTGGTTGGATTATTAGCCTTTTGTGCTTCTGCAAATATTTTAAGCAATCAAAAAAATGTTGCCCATAGTCACTGAGTTCAAACTCAAGTTTTTCAAGGTCATTAAAAATATCAATTATCTTATCTTCATCTTTAAGTGTGTTGTAATCAATAAGATTTTCTTTATCTTTTAAACTGAAAACATGATTTGTAATAATCCTCATTTCACCACCATTCACAACAAATTCAGCAAAACTCTTAGACAATACCTTAATTGCATTTGAACTGAAATAGCCTAAAAATAAATCTATTTTTTTTGCAACAGGAAAAGTGTCGTTATAGAATTCAAGGGGTATATTTTCAGAATCTGAACTATACTTATATTTTGATGGAAAATTTATTTCTCTGAATTTAGTAATCAATGCAACTTATTTTCTCAAATATAAATGATATTAATGAATATTCCTATTAGTGTTTTTTTGATAAAACACTAATAATATCACTCCTCCTCATCATGCAATGACCGATACCGATCGGCCATCATTTCTCGAAATAGTGCTAAGCTCTCAACATCTATTTGATCAAAAATAGAGGCTTCTTTAATAAATTTAACTTGAACTTTCTTTTGATTTGAAGCTTCTCTTTTTCT
>Ga0209532_1003416_pt1 | contig 10560 bp, 9 predicted proteins | sample COG_02_FD_184746 | JGI IMG/M metagenome (GOLD analysis project Ga0209532, IMG submission 184746) | Pelagic Microbial community sample from North Sea - COGITO 998_met_02 (SPAdes) (version 2) | ecosystem: Environmental > Aquatic > Marine > Neritic zone/Coastal water | place: Helgoland, sampling... | reverse complement strand
CTTGCTTTAGCGAGTACCGAAATGAAAAAAGCCAAACGCTGCGGAGCAGCGGATGGCTTTCTTTCTCTTTTTAGTTGGGTACAAGGGCACCAGAAAAGGGTTCTTTCGCCGCTAGGCGAAAAATCCCAACATCATCCTTTAAAAATCTCTTTTCGTTGCCAACGCAAATACTCAACAGACGGTTCTTCTACACCATTTCTAGGTAAAGCCAATTGCTTTCCTTCATGAGAGTAAATGAGATAATCTAACTGCATTGATGAGCCACTCAGCCCTTTAGCCGCAATAAGTTCATAATTATCATTGAATCCTATAGCACCATAATCTAGGAGTTTGTGGTGCATTGAACATAGGGCTATTCCATTCTGTACAATATCAGGTCCTTCGGAGTTGTGCCATTGAATATGGGCCGCTTCTAAACCTATTATTTTCGTTCTAAACTGAATATTGTAATCACATATTGCGCATTTATGTCCGTAAGCGTCTAAAACGGACTGTCTAAATTCAGGATCTCGTTGGTTCCTACTAACAAATACCTTTGCATTTGTACTTAAGCCACATGCATTCAGTATATCTTCGAATTGAGTTTCACTAAAGTGTTCGACTAAAAGTTGATTTACGATTTTATCGAAGGTATTTCTATTGGAGATGATTTTTTCAAAATCCGGATGGAAACGAGCGACATTATTACATGCATTCAATTCAGATACAATAGGATTATCACTAGATCCTAAAACCAACTCACCTTCAATCACCCAAAGTTTACCATTATAATCTTTACGAAGTCTAACGAATGGATTACTCGCATCTGGCTTTGCATTACCACCGAACTGATCTATTAAAGCGCCGACTTTTTCTTTAACACTATGCCAGTCAAACTCCTTAATGCCATAAGACCAACACCCAAGTGCGTATAGAAGCATTAATGGTTTGTGCGGTGCGCGCTGGCTACCGCGTTTCCAAACGTTAAGATCTAAATTCATTCTATCAATCCTCTACTGGATAAATCTAAGTAGATGATCTTATCTACTGCTGACACTTTATTGATATCTGACACGGACAACCATTCAAACCGCTCAACCTCAGAACTTGCTTTTAGCTCGCCCACATAATCACCTATATAGCAAGTCATTTTAACCTTAATTCCTTTTTCAGCACCGTCAGATTGCGCCTCGTATACCCCTAGATATTGTACGGTTTCTATAACCACCTCAACATCAAGTTCTTCCTTTATCTCTCGGAAAAGAGTTTGTTCATCTGTCTCATCACCCTCTCGTTTACCGCCGGGTATATAAAAGACTTTTTTTCCCTTAGAGAGGGTAGCTAGAATCTTTTTATCCTTTATATGAATCCATGCAACCTTATCTATTATCTCTCCCATATAATTTATCCTTTTAACTGACTAAAAATGAACGGTTACATATTACCTTGTTCATGCTGTTCAATTTAATGATTGTTAATCAATCTCTTTTCTAGATCTTAATACTGTCGAACATTCGATCACTTTTATCCCAATATTTTGCGATTGTGATTAACAAAAAAAAACAGAAAGTCGCAATGGCCAAAGTTTATCGCATTAAACTAAGCACTCATTGTATCAACATGAGTTCATAAGTACATAAAAAAAAAACTCTACCCCAAACTAATACAATACCATCATCTTTATTTTTGAATCAACATTTAATAGCAGATAGAAGTGATTAGAGTATTCGAAATGTTCTCGGGTTATGGAGGAGCAAGTTTTGCTCTCAAGAAAGCCAAACTAAAGCATAAATGCGTTGGATTTTCCGAAATAGACAAGGACGCAATAAAATGTTACAATGAAAACTTCCCCAATGTTACAAATTATGGTGACTGTACCTTGATTAATCCTGAAACCTTGCCCGAATTCGACCTTCTAACAGCAGGGTTTCCATGCCAACCATTTTCTGAAGCTGGAAAACATGGAGGCACCCAAGATACTAGGGGAACATTGTTCTATGATATAGTCAGAATTGCAGAAGTTAAGCAACCCAATGTTTTAATATTGGAGAATGTCAAAGGGCTGACATTTAACAATCATAAAAAAACATTCCAAACTATTCTCGATGAAATTGATCGAATTGGATATTTCGTCGAATGGAAAATTATGAACTCGAAAAATCAAGGAACACCTCAAAGTAGAGAAAGAGTTGTATTTATTTGTTTAAATAAAAGGTTAGGTAAGAAATCAATCTCTTTTCCTCCAGAAGTTAATCTTGATAGATTTTTGAAAGATATAGTAGATCCAGACGCAGATTTCGATAAGCTATCTTTTCAAAAGTCATGGGGTAAGCCATTCGTTCGCGACGTTTACCCAAATAGGTTTGAAATGAATGATCCCGTGAACGAAATATTATCTGTGGCGGTAAGAAATAAGAATAGAGCAAAACATCAACACCATAACGTTCCTTACGGAACGTTTCCAGTCGAATTTCATTTGAGATTTAACAAAGATTACGGTGTCAGTTATGCTGTTAAGTCTGCTAAACATGAATACATGATATGTGATAGTAGGCTCCAGAATATACGATATCTAAGCGGAAAAGAGGCTTTTCGGTTAATGGGCTTCTTCAATGATGAAATTGATATTAGCTCCATTTCGCGTACTGCACAGTTTAAATTAGCCGGCAACGGGTGGGATATCAATTTATTTTCTCAAGTATTCAAACATGTCTACCGTAATTTATTGGAATAATATTTTCGAAATTTTGCAACGCACCTATTCTCATCGTGTTTTCGATTATTCCTCCTTTTCTCTTTCACAAAAAAAGACTTTAATTCCTCGTCAGTCATAGATGCCTTTTCTTCGAGAAATATTTGGACCGCCTCCTTTATTTTAATTTCAAAACTACGGACATACCATGAATATTGTTTGGCGCTATTCAAAATGTGATGATACCTCTCACAAATCATATCATAGTGGATATCTGATATCGTCTTAAACTCCTCGACAGAAATGCTTTTTTTGCTATTACAAGACTGGCAAAGTACTTGAAAATTTTGTTCCTTGTCTGTTCCACCTATGGCTACGGGCCAGCGATGATCCATGTGTAAATTCTCTACTGAAGAACATTTAACACATTTAAGATTTCTGCCTCTTTTATGGACAGTTCTCCCATCAGGCGAATAAATTATCCATCTATCTCCCATAGCCTCATGGTAATTTGATTGACAATCGTAGCACATATTATGTAGTCCTGATTCCATACCCCGAGAAATAGGGAAATCAGTTGGGTATAAATTCCGTTCGCATCTACCACATCGTTTGATTTCCCCGTAAATTTCGTTATATTTTAATCTTACCTCATCGTCAGTAAGATTGTCGAATCGATTATGATTTGCATCGGAGCGACCTCTTCTATATTTTCTCTCGCACGCTCTACAATTAGGCTGCAAATAATCTTTAGATGACTTTTGAAAATTAAACTCCCGAATCGGCAATGGATTAGGGCCTTCATGTACAAATTTATATTTGGGATGAGGCTCCTCCATACTTCTGGAGCATCTTTTTTCTGACAAGCCTAAATCCACCTCTATCATTTGATATAACTTCTCATGATCTTTTGAAATATTCTTGCCTAGTTGATTATTTACTCTTCTTTGATTAGCCATCTTCTAAGGGATTACACAAATTTTATTTGTGTTGAGTACGGTTATTAAGACATCAACACGAGTAAATTAGTGTTTTTCACATTAAAACAAAAACAAATCTCGTCGCGCTACTTTAAAAAAACAGCAATCTGTATATAGTTAGTAATTATTAGTTTTTCGTTTGAAATCAATAATTCTATATTGATATTCAAACTAATCATTTCCTTTGCGGTCACCGCGCGTTTTATACGCATGCGCTAAAAACATAGACGCGCCTAGGATACTGATGGCAAAGATTGCCGCTACTGTTCTTTTCATTCTTCTTCTATTTTTAAATTAATACGAGTATACTCCCAATACCAAGCAAATTCTTGTCCTGGTTTAACTTCATTACCCATTGCTTCATGAGCCACCTCATCTATGTCTACAATATATCTTAACACATCTTCTTCTGCCAAAACCAGCTTTGCTTTATCCTCCCAATTGGGATTAGTATAGGAGGCATGAACTATTATGATGCTATCTTCATTCATGATAAATTCAGTTGACCATTCTCCTGATAGCGCACCTTCATTATAGGTCTTAACAGGAACCACTTTCAGCTTAAAACCATCATCGCTTTCTATAAACTCAACGGTCATCATACTGTCCAAAGTATAAGCGTGCAGTAACTCCATAGTAGCATTGTCATACGTTACATTATGAACCCGTGCCAACCACTGTCCTGAAAAATCGTATTTAGGTTGCACACCCAACAACTTATCTTCATCTAATACCAACTTATCATAAATCGAATCGTAAGTATTTAACGGAAGCACCGTATCTTCCTCCCAGCGTACATAAAAAAGGAAGAACACAACCTCTCCGTCTGATAGCGTATCCAGCTTCAAACTGGCTTCCTCGTAAGTCACGGCCCGCGTACTATCTAACTGATACGGTTCATTCCAATTCACACCATAATAGTTTCTTAAATCCTTTCTTAAAGAGTCACCTGTATGCGCAGTGTATCCATCCAACACATCGTGGTAATACATACTGTCCATCTCTATAGACTGCCAATCACGAATCAATTGTTTAGCGATTTTATCATCGTACACTGAATCTGCATTGTAGAAGTAACTAAAGAAGGTATAGTCCACATCTTCAAAATCCTTAGAATAAAACTTCGTGATTCCCCCGATGGTATCTTGATACGCCCGAACAGAATCTTCATCCGCCCACTCCCATTGCACAAAAGGGGTTCTTGAAATCTGTTGCTTAAATATGTCGGGATGTGTCTCATACTGTGCTTGAACCGCTAGCCCTGCCAGCCCAAGCACCAAAATCATTACTCTTCTCATTCTAATACTAATGTGTTAAACTCTTGATTGAACTCTAGCGTCCCAAAGGACCCAAGGATGTCCATTCCTAATAAATTGTCTCCTCCTTCAACCGAACCTATTTGAAGGTTTTTAAATGTTGTCCCGCCAATGGTGATGGATTGAATCTCGTATTCATCAAACTCCATCAATCCACAAGCAGTATCAAACCAAGCAGATCCTGTTTTCGTAACTCTAATTCCATTTTGAATTAAATACTTTATAGTGCTCTTTGTCAAAGCAGTCTGACTGCAGCCTGTATCTATCAAAAAGAAAATCTCGACAGTACCCGACCTGCCCGTAGTACTCCAGCACCTTTGCCCTTCCCAATCATGATGCATGCTGACCAATAATCTATCAGGGCTTCCATTTTCGAAGAACTCCTCCTGGCGTAGCTGCCACCCTTCCCACTGCTTGGTATCATCCATGATGTACCTGCGTGTTCTCGGATGAGGCTGACCAACATCTTCAAATACAGCGAGATCTTGACTTTTATCAAATCGCACCGTCATGCGACGCTCACCAGGAAAATCAAATGTTCCATAGCCATCTGCTAAGCCCCAAGAAAATCGACCTGTGAAGAAAGTCCCCGGTACATACTGCTCATTTTCTAGGTTAAAATAAATCGACCCTAGCCCGTGAGGCTTTCCATTGACCCAATTCCCATAATAAAGGTCACCTGCATCATTCGTTGCTGCACCGGTGCCTTGATCACAATTTCCACTCAAACAATCCTTCGCAGAAAACAAAGGCTTCTTCCCAACAATTTTTCGCTGGCCCACAACAGGCTGCGACACGCTCAAAAAGGCCACAACGACCCAAATCCATGATCTACACATAATGATTTCATTTTGGTTGAACACAGTAAAAATTTGAGAAACGGAGGACAAAGCCCATTAATGACAACCTTGTCAGTCGCCATTTCTCACACTCGCAACAAGGGTCGGGACCTTTGCTCATTCTCATCAAACAGAAATAGATTATCCCTACTTGTTTTTGGTGCTCAATACACCCGCATCTTTAGCCACCGTGCCCTAAGGAAGGATCGGTTGGCATCCTAAAGGATTCTTTATGCTATGCGTTAATTGCGCCTAATAGGCACTAACACATACTGAGTGCACCATCGTGCGATCTCATGATTCACTCCTAATAAACCCCACAACATTGAAACTACTCTATTCATGGCATCTTCATTTTTAAATTCAACTTTGATTTTCATTTTTGAGTAGTAATCTGCCAATAGAATCTCCAATTAATTATTGATATGTTAAAATATTCGCAATTATTATGCCGTATCTATATCAATAATCAAACTTATATCCGTTTTGTGCGGTTTTAGAGCATATTCAGTCTTCTTCTTCATACTCTGGCTCTTCATCTTCAGAAATGGCGTCCAAATAAGATTCTCTGAAGGATTCCCAATCACTCGAACTAAAACCTTACTTAAAGACCAAAGTCTCCAAAGATGAATCTCCAAAAATCCAATTGACATCCAATATTTCATCTTATAAAACCCGTATAATCATAGTGAGCCAATCCAATATTTAATATGGTATTTGCAAAATTATTTTATTCAAAATCAAACAATATCCTGCCTCTGCTTCTTCCGATATAGCAATAAAAACCCTCCCATTCCAATGGCAATACCAACGCCTAGGGTGGTGTATAATACGCGCTTGTTTCTTCTTTCGCTCAAATATTCAACAACTTCAATTGGCAAATCAACAATAGTCGCAGAAGAAGCATAAGAACTATCTGTCACATATCTGACTAATACCTCGCGCGAAGTATCCATAGGGTTGAAATTCAAACTTCTATAGGTAACTCCATAAATACTCTGAATATTACCCTTCACTCTTTCGTATACATCCTCTAAACCCAAAGCATTGGGCGAATAATAATAGCCACCGCTAGTGACGTTTGCCATTTCTTCTAGAGTATCCTGATTCACATTACCTAATCCAATTATATGTAGAGGTATTTCATAGAGTTGTGCCTTTAAAACCACTTGCTCCATTGTAGTCATAGATGAATTATCATGGCCATCCGTGATTGCGACAATTACCTTAAGTCCAGCACTAGATTTCAATTCTTCCAAACTTTGTTCTACGGCATCGTAAAAGGCCGTAGAACCTTCTGCCTTAAGCGTACCGATTTTCCTTTTCAGCGACTTTATACTAGATCCTCTTGGTACCGTTGAATTCACTGTTGATGAAAACGCAGTTATCGACACACTATCCTTAGTGTCATCAAATCCATCGATAAAATTCGATGATGCTCTTTTCAACGCGTTAATAGGCATTAGATACCCCTTGGGGAAAATCAATCCTCCAAGAAAATTGAAGGAATAAAGTGCATTTCCATTTCTATCATAAAGCTGACTCTCATCTATTTCCATTGAACCTGACTCATCAAGAACCAACCCTATATTGATTGACTTATCCTTGGAGATCTGATAAACATTTAAAATTTCCGAGGTCATCGCATTCTCGCTCACCGAAAAGCCTTCTTTTGATAAATCCCAAACTGGATTTTGACTTTGATCCGTAACACGCAGTACTAATTCAACTTTCGGAAACGAATCTGGCAGCACTTCAATGACCTCGATGAACCCTGTATCCACAAGTTGAATTTGAGCAATCTGAGTTTCCGATTGTGCTAATAATAATGAAGGTAATAGGGCAATTGATACAAATACTTTGGCTAACAATTTCATAATGAGCTGTTTATTGTTGGATTTACTTGGAAGTTAACAATTATTAATAAGTACCGTTTCCGAGCGAGAAAACATCTCCGCATGCACTTTGTTAATTTCCTTAAATTGTTAACAACAAAACCATAAACCAATTCTGAACGCAATCACCTTGTATTCAGACTACTTGACTTTGAAAAACATTCCATTCAACCTATTTCTAGCAAGCGTTTTAATGAATTTGGGACACCCCGAACTCCTGTACCGATACGATCAGTCGTCGTTAAAAAAATCATTAAAGAATGTGAGCCTAAAAGAAATTACTTCTATTTCTGCCATGCGTTCAGGGCGAAAAGATATCTTGGTTCAGATTCGTCAAGAAATTGAAGATGTCGATGTTGAATCAATACAAAACAGCATTATCCATGAACTTGAATCTTTAGCGCTACAGGTAAATTAAATAGAAAAAGTGACCTTTAATCTCTCCATAACATCTAGAAGGGCTCGGGCCTCAATGCGAATTCGCCTTGCATTTGCTCTGATTTTTTTTAGTGGGTTCGTATTTGGACAGATTGAAATTCAAGATTTATCTGGAAATAAAATCGATACGATTCATCAATGTGGCACAAATCCGTTTGATTTAAAATCATCGGTTAACGGTACAACGGCATCGCCTTTAACTTGGACTACTTCATTAGTAAATGGGGCTGGAACATTGGCGATTAGCAATAACACATCAGTACAACCCAGCTTTACACCAAGCACAACCTCCTTCGCATTTTATCAGATTAACCTTTCGCAAGGTACCGGCAGTGCCACTGCATATGTAGCCGTAGCGGCACCTCCCACATTACCTGGTTCATTACCGATGCAAATTTGTGAGAATAATGGCCCATCATTGATAGGAAGCATTGGATCAAATCAAACTTACTCTTCCAATATCTCTGGAAGTGTATATAGCTTAGGATCATTTGCCTACCTGAATCCTCAAGGATTGTCTAACGGAACAAATATAGTGGTTACACTTACGGAAACTTTTTCCGTCCCAGGTTCAAACCCGTCTTATTCTTTTGATTGCTCCAGTTCTGCAACTGTTCAAGTTACCAAGCCAACTAATCCAACAATTTCGTTAGGATCATCATTTATTATCAAATGTCAGACTTCGACATCTTTGACGGTTTCTCCCAGTGGGGGTTCTTTTATCATAAAACCGTCCGGCGCAACAAGTTTCAGTCCAATTTCGAGCAGTATTTTGAACAATGGTAATTTGAATACCCAATTGCTAAATTCTGGCGCGGGGCAATCTCTAGGATACTTTTATACCGATGCGAATGGCTGTAAGTCAGATACTGCTTATGTCACTTTTGGGGTGGTTGAACCTAATGTAAGCGTTCAGGCTTTTAATGCAGGTTCTTACACAACGATTACCCCTACTGGAGGAGTCTATTCATGGTGTGGAAATTATACGTCACAACTATTTAGACTAAACCTGCCGAATGCTTCTAATTTCCCAACCTACGACGTAGACTGGGGTGATGGAACAAGTACAACAGGAAATTCAAACACATCAAGTGGAGCAACTCACACATATTCTATCGCCGGGCTTTATAATGTAACCCTAACTCTATACAATTCAAGTGGCTGTTCAGTCACAAAGAATCTTTCGATATTCTACGGAACTACTCCACCTGTTGATTTAGGAAACCCAGGAAGCTTGACGGGATGCTATGATGGAACGAATGGAATTTCATTATTCTTTCCAATAAACAATCCACTTGATCTTCCTATTGGACTTCAGATGACTTTTTCTTCAAACGACGGATCTACACCTATTACAGTAACTACCCCCTTAATTGATACATCTGTTACTCCCTCAGTTACGGCACATCCCAACATAATTGATTCTTCGAATGGTAAGCTTTACTATAAACACACATTCTTTGAAGGCTCTTGTGGTTACACGTCAACCTTGGGTACTACCTATCCTAATTCATTCTATGTAAGCGCCACTTGTGTTTCGCCATGTGGAACAGGTGCCGATCCTGTTGGGCCAATTTACATTAGTGAGTCGCCAACAGCTGCAATAACTGGACCTACTGAAATCTGTACTCAAACTACCGCAACTTTTTCAGATGCCTCGGCATCTGGGAATGCAATCAGCTTGAATGGCAATACATGTAGCACAATAACGAAAGGTGTATGGAAAATATTTCCTAGTACTTATACGGTAACTTCTGGTTCATTAGGGTCAGTGCCAGGACAAACATATATATCTGATTTTTCATTTTGGAGTGTAGGATCAAATTCAATTGGAGTTCAATTCAATAAATCGGGGACATACACAGTCCGAAGGTTAATTGGTCTAACCTCTAGCAATGACCCATTGTGTACAATTGATTCAGTAGATCATATCATTTGTGTAGACACTGTTCCTCTAGCTAGTCTTTTGCTGTCTCTTCCCGACACAAGCTGTATAGGTAACACACTGAATACTAGCATGAATCTAGACTCAGTCAATTGCTCAGAAGCTTCTAAGTATCAGTTTTCTGTTTATGATAGCACCTACACAAGTTTAATTTACCAATCCTCTAACTCAACCAATACTACCTTTTCTTGGACTCCATCTAGCAGAGGGACATACGTTGTTGAGTATAAAGCCAGTAACTCATGTGGCGTCAATTCTCTCTTGGATACAATCGTAATTTTTGATGCTAGCTTCAATATCAATCTTGATTCTTGTGCTCCCTGGACGCCAAACATTAGCCATGTAATCAACGGTGATAATCTGGCATACAACTGGACCATCACACCCGTAGGATCGTTCACTTCACTAGCCACACTAACCAACGCTAACACCAACAGCCCAAGCCTATCATTCGCTGATCTACAATACCCCGATGC
>Ga0209532_1003414_pt1 | contig 10560 bp, 11 predicted proteins | sample COG_02_FD_184746 | JGI IMG/M metagenome (GOLD analysis project Ga0209532, IMG submission 184746) | Pelagic Microbial community sample from North Sea - COGITO 998_met_02 (SPAdes) (version 2) | ecosystem: Environmental > Aquatic > Marine > Neritic zone/Coastal water | place: Helgoland, sampling... | reverse complement strand
CCTGCCAGCGCTATGCCGACAAGCTCTCTGATCGCTTACGGGGGCTGGTGTTGTCAGGATCGAATTACGCCCCGTCCTGGGTCTATAGCAGCGCCAGCCAGATAGCCAGAGTCGAGCGCGCTCGCTTGGGTGGCAGCTCTGTGAGCAAGCTGCTGGAAAGCATGTCTTTTGGTGCGTTTAACAATGCATTTAAACCTGTGCGCACAGACAAGGATTGGATCTCCAGTGATACCGAAACCGTTGATCGCTATATAGCAGACCCGCACTGCGGTGGCGCCATTTCCACGCAGTCTTGGTATGACTTCTTGCGCGGTCTGGCGACGCTATCAGCACCAGCGGCCATGGCTAAGATCAGCAAGCAATTGCCTATCTATATCTTTTCCGGCGCACTGGATCCTGTGGGTGGTGCTGGCAAAGGCGTGAAGAAGCTTGCGGCTATGTTAGACCGTGTGGGGGTGAAACAGCTTAGCTGTCGCCTCTACGCGGGCGGCCATCATGAAATGCTCAACGAGACCAATAAGGAAGAGGTTTATCGGGACCTGCTGAGTTGGCTGGACGATTTGAAACGTTAAAATAGAAAATGGCAGTCTAATGCACGGCTGCCATTTTAGAGCTTTGGCTGGAGCTAGCGCTCCGGCCCAACTGATACCAAACCACTGTCTACATCGCCGTTCTGACCACGATTGCGCAAATAGTGATCCATCAATGTCATGGCCAGCATCGCCTCGGCAATGGGTACCGCACGGATACCCACACAGGGATCATGGCGACCGGTGGTAACTACCTCTACTGATTCACCAGCAGTGTTGATTGACTGGCCTGGAATACGCAGGCTCGACGTAGGTTTTAGTGCCAAATTCGCCACTATGCTTTGTCCAGATGAAATACCGCCGAGAATGCCGCCGGAGTTATTCGACAGGAAACCCTCAGGAGTCATTTCGTCGCGATGCTCTGTACCTTTCTGGCTGACTGAATCGAACCCGGCACCAATCTCAACACCTTTTACGGCGTTAATACCCATCAGAGCATGAGCCAAATCCGCATCTAAGCGATCAAAAACCGGCTCGCCCAGCCCGACCGGGACCTGTTTAGCCACTACAGTGACCTGAGCACCGATAGAGTTGCCCTCTTTGGTCAGGGCCTGCATATAGGTTTCCAGCTCGGCTATCTTGTCTGGATCAGGAAAGAAGAACGGATTCTGCTCAATCTCAGACTGAACAAAGCGCTCGGCGACAATCGGTCCCAGCTGGGAAACATAGGCGTAAATCTCAACGCCCAAACGCTCTTGCAAATACTTTTTGGCGATTCCGCCAGCGGCAACGCGCATGGCTGTTTCACGGGCAGAGCTGCGTCCGCCACCGCGATAATCGCGCTCACCGTACTTCTGATGGTAGGTATAGTCTGCATGAGAAGGTCGAAATAAGTCTTTGATTTTACTGTAATCTTTAGACTTTTGATCTTTGTTTTCAATGATCATGCCAATGGCGGCACCAGTGGTCTTCCCCTCGAATATTCCGGAGAGTATTTTCACTTCATCGTCTTCACGGCGCTGGGTGGTATAGCGCGATTGACCCGGCTTGCGGCGATCCAGATCTGGCTGCAAATCCGCAGCGCTGATCTCTAATCCTGGAGGGCAACCGTCGACAATACAGCCAATCGCTAAACCATGGCTCTCGCCAAAGCTGGTTACGGTGAAGAGTTTTCCTATACTGTTTCCGGACATAATGCGATTGAGCCTTCAAGTGTCTGCTGTAAAGCCAGCGATTATACGTAAGTTATTAGAAAGATTCGCGATGTTCGAGTAACTGCTCTCGGGTTAATAGAAACACCCCGTTGTCACCCTCGCTAAATTCGAGCCATAGAAACGGCACTCTGGGGAAATTTCGCTCCAGAGCCACCCACGAATTACCCACTTCAACCACCAGCACGCCCTCTGGGGTTAGATGATCTGCGGCTTCGCGCAATAGTCTGCGGGTAAAGTCGAGGCCGTCATTACCGGAGGCCAGAGCAATCTCTGGTTCATGCTGATACTCATCGGGCATTGAGGCGAAATCGTTGGCATCTACGTAGGGTGGATTGCTGACAATTAACTGGAACTGCTCGCCGTTGAGCTGTTCGAACAGATCCGACTCAACTGCGGATACTCTGTAGCCCAGCTTGTGCTGGGCAATATTCGCCTCGGTGACCTGCAGTGCCTCTGGGGAAATATCGCTGAGCACCACTTCCGCCGCCTCAAAGGCGTAGGCGCAGGCGATGCCGATACAGCCACTGCCGGTGCAGAGATCGAGCACGCGGCTGGGTTCGCTGGCACACCAGGGCTCAAACCCCGCCATAATTAATTCGGCAATCGGTGAACGGGGAATAATCACGCGCTCGTCGACGGTAAATGGTAAACCACAAAACCAAGCTCGCCCAGTGAGGTACGCCGCGGGAATACGCTCATGGATGCGCCGCTGATAGAGCGCCAGAATAGCCGCCTGCTGCTGGGGGCTAAGCTCTTGCTCAAGTACAGCGCGATCTACATCTGGGGCCAGACCGAGCACAAAGGAGAGCAGGTAGACTGCTTCATCCCAGGCATTGTCTGTGCCATGACCAAAATAGAGGTTACTCTGCTGAAACAACGCTTGGCCATGATCGAGCATCTCGGCAACAGTATTGGTCGCGGTTTTACTCGCTGAACCCGAATCAGTATTTGACTGGGAAGATATTTGGTTCTCTGACATGGTTTTGAATTCTCCGCTGGGCGAACATTTTACCCTTGAAACTAGCAATAATGTGCACTTTGTTACAGAATGCGACGTATAAATGCATTACCAAATTTTACTGGCCTGGAACTATATCAATGAGAGATCACTACGAAAAAATTATTCAGAGTACTGGCGAAGATATTACCCGCCCCGGACTCATAGACACTCCAGATAGAGCGTCTAAGGCGTTCTCCTATCTTACCAGCGGTTATGATATGGATATCAAAACAGTGATTAACGAGGCGCTGTTCCCCTCAGATTCTGAAGAGATGGTAATTGTTAAAGATATTGAGCTGTTCTCTCTCTGCGAACATCACCTGCTGCCTTTTATCGGCAAGTGTCATGTCGCCTATATTCCCAATGGCAAAGTATTAGGTCTTTCGAAGGTTGCTCGCGTAGTTGACATGTTTGCGCGCCGCCTGCAGATTCAGGAAGCGCTGGCACAGCAGATTGCCTCTACTATTGCCAACGTTACCCAAGCCCGCGGTGTGGGTGTTATCGTTGAAGCCAAACACATGTGTATGATGATGCGCGGTGTTGAGAAGCAGAACTCCTCAATGAAGACGTCGGCCATGCTGGGTACGTTCCGCTCAGATCAGGCAACTCGCACAGAGTTTCTGACGCTGCTGACGTCATAACAGGACCAACAATGCGAAATGCAAAAGCCCACTTTCCAGTGGGCTTTTTGTTATTTGGCTGTTTGTTGCTCGGCTTTCAATATTCCGTACTCTTTAGTTCCCTACTATTTTATTGCTCCGCTAGCCGATCCGTCTTGGCCGCACAGATAAAATCGTTAATATGCAGTCCATTAACCGCATGAGTCCACCAGGTCACTCTGACCTTGCCCCACTTCATGAGTATTTCTGGATGGTGGTCTTCAGCGTCGGCAAGTTCTCCCACGCTCAGAGCAAAAGACAGGGTCTGTACGTAATCAGGAAAGCTAAACTGCTTTACCAACTGCTTTACCCCACCTTGTAGTTCTATCTGCCAGCCAGGCACTTCAAGGCTTAACCGGTCTGATTCAGCATCCGCCAGAGGCGCGGCATCCGCTGTATAGTTTGTGCATTGTCGCTGGTAGAGCTGCATTATATTCCCCCGCCCAAATAGTCTATTAGTAAAGTCGCGAAATCGACTGCCAGTGGTCAACTTGCAGGCGCCTAGCGCTTCACTAGCGCTTCACTAGCGCATAAAGTCGGTTGGCTTTTCAATTTCATAAAAGGCATCAGTGATGGATTCGAGCTTTTGCTCAAGAATCAATTTCGCATCGCTGAGGCCACGATTGTAATGATAGGCACCCACTTCCTCGGAGAAGAAGTCGAGTAAAAACTCGGCATCGAACTGGGCTATATCCTGATCCAGCTCTTCACGGAAGTAGAGCTTTATTTTGCTTACAATGACAGCTTTTTCATGCTCGCTAAACTCAATTTTAGCCATTCTTTACACCTCTATAGCAACAAGACAACTCACTCAGGCAGTATAAAATTCTGCACTTGCACCGCCACCTGCTCCGCCTGTTCTTCCATATGTAAATGGTGTGAGCCAGGCATTTTTAGAAGGCGGAAATTGGCAATCCAAGAGAACGTTTCATTTTGCTGAGCGTCTGGTTTAAAACCACTATCTTGAGCCTGAACAAGCATAACCGGCGCCACAATTGAGGTGAAAAAATCCTCAATGTGAGCGCGGGTTAACTTGAGCTGTGAGGCGGCCTTTAGGCGCTGATCTGTGTGCCAGTAGAAACCTTTCTCATGCTGACGCACACCGCGCTGCGCCAATACCGTAGCAGCAGCCTCTGTGAGTGGTATAAAACCATTGACTCGAGCCTGAACTGCACGCTCAAAATCGGGAAAAAAGCTCGGGCTTGCTGCGCCAAAGCGCTTAGCTTCATAGACTGATTTTGCGATCTGGATAGCCGTCCCTTTAGCATCGGCAACACCGGGTAGATAGCCATCGATCAGCGCCGCATGAGTAATACGACTGGGAAAGGCGCCGGCAATCAAAGTCGAAATGATAGCGCCGCGAGAATGACCCAAAAGAGCAAATTGATCCCAACCCATGTGGTCGGCTACGCCTACAACTTCCGCTATGTCCTGCCAGATATTGTAGCCCGAATCGGCTGAGCGGAAACTGCTGCCACCGTGGCCAGCACAGTCTAGTGCGATAACATGCATATCGCTTAAATAGGGCAACATAAGGTCAAAACTGGAGGCGTTATCTAACCAGCCGTGAAGCGCTATTACCGGCGTATAACCTGGGGATCCCCACTCTTTTGCAGTGAAGGTTAGGCCGTTTACATCGAAGGTTCGTTCGCTGATAAAACTAAGAGACATAGTGTATTCCGTGGTTATTTAGCAATTCTCAACTGAATGTCCTGATCGCTAAAACTTTCTAATTATTGGTCGGCTGTACAATCCATTGAAAACAAAACAGTCCCTATATTGCTTATTGTAAAAGGCAAAAAAAACCAGCTGAGGCAATACCGCAGCCGGCGAATACAACAACAAACTCAGACCAGTTTAATTGGCCGTCTTGTCGGCACCCTCGTCCGATTGTTCGGCCGTAAAGGAGGGTATATCGTCATTCACAGCGTCTTCAGCATCGACAACCTCGCCCTCCTCGACGTCGTCAACTGGACGTACCGAATAGCCATCGGACGACTCGACTGCCGGCCACTCATCAAAAGGAAAAGGTTTTTTTTCACTGTTAAAGGTTAGGAATATCAGGGTTTGATAAACCCATTTACCCAAGCCCTGGCCAAGATTGCGCAGGTTATCGTTATCCGCGCCGGTAAACAGCACAAACAAAAATTGTACAACTACCACAATACTAATAATCAGCCGTGCGGCAACTAAGAGCAGGCCGAATAACAGCATGTAGGCGCCGCGGATCCAGGTATTGGCATTTAGTAGGGAGATTTTTTTATCGCTCATTTTGTTTCACCATAAATTCAACATCAGTGTTTTGTTCTGCAACCATCATCGTGCGCAGAGACTCAACAATCGGTCGCTGCTCAAACATAGTGGCGTACAGTGCCGAGGCCAATGGCATATAGATTCCCAATGCATCAGCTCTCTCTTTTACTAGTTTAGTCGTATTTACGCCTTCGGCCACTTGCCCGACATCAATTATCGCCTGCTCGAGACTCTTGCCTTCTCCCAGCGCTAAACCAATGCGAAAGTTACGGCTCAAGGGAGAGCTACAGGTGACATAGAGATCGCCGACGCCACTGAGGCCCAAAAAGGTCAATGGGTTGGCGCCAAGTTGGCAGGCAAAGCGACTCATCTCAGCAAGACTGCGGGTCAGTACAACACTTTTGGTGTTTTGCCCGACTTTCATGGCCTCGGCAATTCCCGCAACAATGGCATAGATATTTTTCAAGGCACCAGCTAGCTCAACGCCGTAACGATCGTGGTTGGCATAAATTCTAAAATACTTTGACGCCAGTATCTCTTGGGCACGGTCGCAGACTTCATCGTGCACACTGGCAATCACCGTGGCGGTGATTTCGTTGTTGGCTATTTCTTTGGCCAGATTGGGGCCACTGAGGACACCGACTTTAGCGCCAGACAATTCCTGCTCCAGAATCTGACTGGGCAGCGCAAAGCTGTCCGCCTCTATGCCTTTGGCGGTGCTGATTAACAGCGCATCCCTGTTGACCCAGGGCTTGGCCCGCTGAGCCACCTGGCGCAGCACACTGCTGGGCACGGCGAAAAAAACTGTATCTGCACTCTCTAGAGCCCGCCGTAGGTCGGTGGTGAAACTCAGACTTGAATCGAATCGATAACCGGGCAGATAGGCAGAATTCTCTCCATCTCGGCTAATAGCCTGCAATTGTTTGTCACTGCGCATCCACAAGGTGGTGGCAAAGCCGTTAGCGGCGAGCATATTGGCGATCACGGTGCCGAAGCTACCGGCGCCCAACACGGCAATTTTATAGTTATTATTGGCTGTCAAAGAAACCCTACTCCAGATGGCTAAACACTTATCACTAAGCACTGCTGACTAACAAGTCAGCACTATAAACTGCTGTGGCGAGCATTATAGGTGGATGTGCCGCAGAGTGTAAGCCGCCTTACAAAAAAGCACCCTCCATGAGCTATCATAAAGAGTGCTTTTGATCCTACTAGCAGCGCTTTTAGGCGTCAAACATCAGGCTGTTCAACTGTTGCACAAACTGCGCTGGATTTTCCAGCGGTCGACCCGCTGACAGAGCCGCCTGATCAAACAAGACGCTGGCTAAGATCTTAGCCTTGTCGTCATCAGTCTCGCCATCGAGCTTGCTGACCAAAGGATGCTCTGCGTTGATCTCAAGAATCGGCTTCACCTCAGGCACCGGCTGACCAGCTGCGGCCATAATCTTGCGCATCTGCTCACCCATATCATCGGCACCCACAACTAGACAGGCTGGAGAGCTAGTCAGTCGCGTGGTTGTACGAACGTCTTCAACCTTGCCATCTAACAGGGTATTAATGCGCTGTAACAGACTGCCCTGCTCGCTATCGTCGCCCTCTTTCTTATCGGCGTCTTCAGCTTTCGGCTCTTCACCGGTGATTTTACTCAGGTCCAATTCACCGCGAGCGATATCCTGGAAAGATTTGCCATCAAACTCAGTGAGGTAGCCCATCATCCACTCATCGATGCGATCCGACATGAGGATTACTTCAACACCATGCTTGCGGAAGATCTCCAAGTAGGGGCTGTTGTTGATCACTGAGTGGCTGTCGCCAGTGAGGAAGTAGATCTTGTCCTGCCCGTCTTTCATGCGGCTGACATAATCAGTCAGACTTACATCCGGTGCAGCAGAGTCGCTGGTCGAACTGGCAAAACGAAATAGCTTGGCAATTTTTTCACGATTGTTGTGGTCTTCGCTTGGGCCTTCTTTTAATACCGGGCCGAACTGCGCCCAAAATTTGGCGTACTTCTCTGGCTCATTAGTGGCCATTTTTCCAAGCATGTCTAAAACTCGCTTGGTCAGTGCAGCACGAATACTGTCAACCAGAGGCGTCTTCTGGAGAATTTCACGGGATACGTTTAGCGGCAGATCAGCACTGTCGAGCACGCCCTTCACAAAGCGCAGGTACATGGGCATAAACTGCTCGGCATCATCCATAATAAAGGTGCGCTTGATATACAGTTTAATACCGCGAGAGGCCTCGCGCTGGTACAGGTCCATCGGCGCCATACCCGGAATGTACAGCAAGCTGGTGTAATCCTGTTTGCCTTCAACGCGGTTGTGGCTCCACGCCAGTGGCTCAGCAAAATCATGGGACACTAAACGATAAAATTCTTTGTACTCATCGTCACTAATATCCTGACGCGAGCGGGTCCACAGAGCCTTGGCGTCATTCACCGCCTGCCATTCAGGGGCCTTGTCCACATCCGCTACTACTGCATCATCTTCTGCTGGGGCGGCGGGCATGTCTTGTTTGATCATCTCTACTGGAATGGCGATATGATCGGAGTACTTCTTAACGATGCTGCGCAGACGCCAGTCACTAGCGAACTCATGCTCTTCGCTCTTAAGATATAGCGTGATTGACGTACCGCGCTCAGCGCGCTCAATATTTTCGATCTGGTAGTCGGCTTCACCTTCGCAGCTCCAGCGAATCGCTTCATCAGCAGCGGCACCAGCGCGACGGGTTTCGACAACCACACGCTCGGCAACAATAAAAGAGGAGTAAAAACCAACACCAAACTGGCCGATCAACTGTGAGTCTTTCTTCTGATCACCTGTGAGGTTCTTCATAAACTCGGAGGTGCCAGAACGGGCAATAGTGCCGAGGTTGGAAATCACCTCATCACGAGCCATGCCGATACCATTATCTGAGATGGTGATGGTCTTAGCGTCTTCATCCACAGCAATGCGAATCCGCAGATCGCCGTCATCTTCATAGAGACCAGAGTTTTCCAACGCTTCAACGCGCAACTTATCGGTTGCATCGGAGGCATTTGAGATCAGCTCGCGAAGAAAAATCTCCTTGTTGGAGTAAAGCGAGTGGATCATAAGGTGGAGAAGCTGCTTGGCTTCGGTCTGAAAACCCAGAGTTTCGGCTTTGTCTTGTGTCTTTTCGGTCATATGCTGATGATCTCCTGAACTGATAGTGATGACTTGGGCTGTTCCTATATGAAAAGCCTTCTTGCTCTATCAGATGGGGGCGGAGAAAGAGATTTCAAGCACTCAAATTAGAAAGTGACAGCGCGCCGTAGCAATGGGGGTTTGCTCGTCATCTTGCCAGGCGGTGGCAGAAACATTGACCAGTTTTCTACCCTGACGCATGACCTCGCAACTGGCATAAATGGTCTTGTAGCGACCGGGGCGTAAATAGTCCAAGGAGAAATCCACAACTTTGGGCATATCCGTGACATTGAGGCTGTAGATAATTTCGATGGCCGCAGCCAGCTCGAGAAAACCGCCGATCACACCACCGTGAATCGCTGGCAGCGAGGGATTGCCAATATTGGAGGCGCGCTTGTCCAGCCAATAGAGCAGACGTTGGTCGTCCACCTTGGCTTGAGCACCAATAAAGGCAGAGTAAGGAATCATATCCAGCAGTGACTGTGGATCTTGTTCTTGCCGCGCTGCGCCGACGCGCTCTTGCCAGTCTAGAAGCAATTGGTCTTGATTGTGCTTATCCATCACTTCTGCTCACTATCGTTGACTGAGGGCTGACGCCAAGGCATTAAATGGCGCAGCTTTTTTAATGCAATACTGCGAAACTGGATGCTCTTGGAATCCACCTTCATAAAATTAGCCACACAGTGAGCGATGGGATTCTCCTTGTCGTCCTGCCAAGCGACACCGCGGCAAAAAATGACATTGGATGACTGGCGATAGACCTTAGCCTCCACATAGATTGGCTTATAAGGCTGCGCTGGACGCATATAGTCGAGGCGCAGATCCATGGTCGGAGTAACTGAGGGCTTCCTTTGCACGGTCATAGCAGAGCAGCCACAGGCAGTGTCGAGGAGGCTGACGATGGTGCCGCCGTGAACTACACCGGTGATGGGATTGCCCACCAAGTCTTCACGATAGGGGAATGTCAGGTGGGTTTCGCCGCGCTCGAGTTTATCGAGGGTAAAACCCAGAGCGGCACCATGGCCATTGCGCTCTAGTGCATATTTTAAGGCTGGCCGGACCAGCGCCATTGTCATATCAAAGGCCATGTCATTACTGTTCTATGCTAGGTTAAATTAAAAAATTTGTGGCGAAGTTTAGCAGCTATTGATTCACAACTATGCGGTTTTTTTATGCGATTGGATTTTCTGATCTTGGCGCTGACGCCTCGAACCATAACGCTGTCACTTCAAACCGTAGCGCTGTCATTTCAAACCAAATCACTGTTATCTCGAACCAATGTGAGAGAGCTAAGAACCTCAGAACAGGCTAACTGACAGACATAAATGGTATTACTGCAATAGCCCTGATAGTTCCTGGCCTAACCCTTGCGATCATTCGGGGCCCGTTTATGGGTATGATTAGTTTTAGAAAAAGAGAGCGCGTGTCTGAGCGTCAGCGAGTTGCGCCAACGCTGAAAATGATTACACCCATGAGACCGATCGCAAGGGTTTGGCCAGGGGCTATGCGCACCCAACCTAGACGCCAATCAAAGAGCGAGGTCCCTCGTCGCTGCGCTCCGTCGGGATGACAGTAGTTGGAAGTCGGGATGACAGTAGTTTCAAGCCGGGGTGGCAATAAAAGGCTATGCCCCCAAGACAACAATCCGCCAGGCATAAAAAAAGCGGCCCGAAAGCCGCTTTTTTAGACTGCCAAAAAAGACCCTACCAACCGGTAATTTCTTTCAGGCCAGCACCGATA
>Ga0209532_1003407_pt1 | contig 10572 bp, 10 predicted proteins | sample COG_02_FD_184746 | JGI IMG/M metagenome (GOLD analysis project Ga0209532, IMG submission 184746) | Pelagic Microbial community sample from North Sea - COGITO 998_met_02 (SPAdes) (version 2) | ecosystem: Environmental > Aquatic > Marine > Neritic zone/Coastal water | place: Helgoland, sampling... | reverse complement strand
ATGGAAAAAAAATGGCTGATGCTCAATGGTCAGCTACTATTGTTGATAAGAAATAATCAGCAACAAATCTTGATAACACAGCTTAATTAGCTTTGGTAAAAAGGATTTGTGATTAATCCTTTTTTTATAAATTGTGGTCCATTTAAAATATCTGATATTACACAGTTAATAAATCTTAATGACCTTAATATTGATAATGATCAAGAAATTAATGATATTAAAGATCTACTTACATCAAAAAAAAATGACATTACTTTTTTTCATTCTAAAAAATATAAAAATTTTGCAAAAAATACCAAAGCTTCTTTTTGTTTAACAACTGAAATTTTAAAAGACGAATTACCAAATAGCTGCACACCATTAATTGTTGAGAATGTTTTGGTTTCAACTTCTAAAGTTACATCAAAGTTTTATCCTACTTCAATTAATGATAACTTTGATTATACAGCTAGAGATATAACTGAAACAAAATTTAAAGATAAAGTAAAATGTGGAAAAAATGTTTTAATTGGTGACAATGTCACCCTTGGATCTAATTGTTTAATTGGACATAATTCTATTATTGAACAGAATGTTTCAATTGGTGATAATTGCTCAATAGGATCAAATGTTATCATAAGAAACACATTAATTGATAATAACGTTACAGTTTTAGATAATTGCGTTATTGGTAAGCATGGGTTTGGTTTTTTTCCTGTTAGTAAAAAAAATTTAAGATATCCACATATTGGAATTGTAATAATTGGTGAAAATTCTGAAATCGGTTGTGGTTGCACTATTGATAGAGGCTCTATGTCTAATACTGTTATTGGAAAAAATTCATTTTTAGATAATCAAATTCATATTGCTCATAATGTTAAAATTGGAGACAATTCAATTATAGCAGGTCAAGTAGGAATTGCTGGTAGCTCTATCATTGGCAACAATGTTCGAATTGGTGGTCAAGCTGGGATTTCTGGCCATTTAACTATTGGCAATAATGTTGAGATAGCAGGTGGTAGTGGAGTGATAAAAGATATCAAGGATAATTCAAAAGTAATGGGATATCCTGCAAAAAATATTAGAGATTTTTTAAAAGATAATAAATGATACATAAAACAGCAATTATTGATCCAAAAGCTAAAATTAATACCAATGTTAGTATCGGAGCTTACACTTTAATAGGTCCTAATGTTGAAATAGGAGAAAATTCTACAATACAATCACATGTAAGCATTGTTGGAAATACCAAAATTGGAATTAATAATAAAATCTATTCATTCGCATCAATTGGAAATGATCCTCAAGATTTAAAATTTACAGGTGAAGAAACGAAGCTTGAAATTGGTGACAATAATAAAATTAGAGAATATGTAACCATTAACCCCGGAACTGCAGGGGGTGGTGGAATAACTAAAGTAGGAAATAACTGTTTATTTATGGTTTCTTCACATATAGCACATGATTGTTTAGTCGAAGATAACGTTATTTTAGCTAACAACGTTCCTTTAGGAGGACATGCACATATAGAAAGTAATGTCATAATAGGAGGTAATTCAGCTGTACAGCAGTTTACTAGAGTTGGAAGGTCAGCAATGATAGGAGGAATGTGCGGCGTTGTAAGAGACGTCATCCCCTACGGAATAGCTTATGGTAATCGGAGTGTGTTACAAGGATTAAATTTAATAGGCTTAAGAAGAAAGAATATTCCAAATAAACAAATTTTAAATTTAAGTGATGCCTATAAAGAAATTTTTAAGGATGAGAATTTAACTCAAAATTTGATTAAACTAGATCAGGATTTTAAAAAGAACGAGCTTGTATTAGAGGTAGTGAATTTTTTAGAGAAAGATAAAAAAAGACCTATTTGTACACCATTTTCAAAATAAAATGATTGGTCTATTTTTAGGAGATACAGATTTTTCAGAAGCTGTTCTTAAAAATATAAAAAAATTAAATAAAAGATATTTTATTATTGATTTTTCAAAAAATAATAAATTTAAAAACGATATAAACTCTAATCGAATAAGTATTGGTAAGTTTGGTAAAATAATAAATTTAATTAAAGAAAAAAAATCAAAAAAAGTTTTATTTGCAGGTAAAATTGCAAAACCAAAATTTTCAACATTAAGATTGGACCTTAAAGGTATTTATTATATGCCTAGTATCTTAAAAGCAGCAAAGTTAGGTGATGCAGCAATTATTAAATCTATAATAAAAATTTTAAATAATGAAAAAATAAAAGTTATTAGTTCTGTCTTTTTTAATCCTGAACTAACGGTTAAAAGAGGAAATTATACTAAATTGAAAGCTAATAGGAAGGATATCAACTCTATTAAAATGGGAATTACTTACTTTAATAAACTAAAAAGTCTAGACCACGTTCAAGCAATCATTGTTAAAAATAATACTATTCTAGCTATTGAAGACCAGCAGGGAACAAAGAAAATGTTATCAAAATTAAAGAAAAAATCTGAAGGAATATTGATTAAGCTACCTAAAAAAAAACAGGATTTAAGAATGGATTTACCAACTATTGGCCTTCAAACTCTAAAGGATTGTAAAAAATATGGCCTAAAAGGAATAGTGTTAAAATCTAAAAAAAATATATTTTTAGATAAGGCTAAATGCATAGCTTTTGCTAATAAAAATAAGATTTTTGTTAAGATTATATGAAAAAAATTTTTATTTTAACGGGTGAACCCTCTGGTGATAAATTAGCCTCAACAGTTATTTCTAAACTCAAAATAAATAATTCAAATATTGAATATTTGTCAGTAGGTGGAACGCATATTAAAAAATTAGGAGTTAAATCTATATTTGATCTCAAAGAGATTACATATCTTGGTTTTACTAGTGTGCTGTTTAATATCTTTAAAATTAGAAAAAAAATTAACAAAACTGTTGAGGAGATTATAAAATTTAATCCTGATATCTTATTTAGTGTTGATAGTCCTGATTTCACATTAAGAGTTGCTGAAAAAGTAAAAAATATCAATAACAACATAAAGACAATCCATTATGTTGCTCCACAGGTATGGGTTTGGAGAAAAAATAGAGTTAAAAAAATTAAAAAGTTTATTGATCATATACTTTTATTATTTAACTTTGAAAAAAAATATTTTGATGAAGAAAATATTAAAAATACTTTTGTTGGGCATCCCTTAATTGAAAAAAAAGATAATGTAGTTACATCATTAAATAATTTAATTTCTAAAGATAAAAAAATTATATCTTTATTTCCAGGCAGTAGAAAATCAGAAACGAGTGTTCTTTTGCCAATTTTATTGAATTTTATTAAATTGATGAACAAACAAAACCTTGATCATTTATTCGTTTTTCATGCAACAGACGAAAATAAAGAATTTATAGTCAATAAAGTAAAAAAAACTAATTTAGATAATATAGATATAATTTCAGATGAAGATATTAAAGATCAGGTTTTATCTAATTCAATCTTTGCGGTCTCTAAATCAGGTACAATTTCACTTCAAATTTCTAGTGCTAATATTCCTTCAATAATCATTTATAAATTAGGTTTTATAAATTTTATGATATTTAAATTATTAGTTAATGTTAGATTTGCAAACATCATTAATATTATTAATGACAAGGAGGTGATACCTGAATTATTACAAAAAGAATGTAATGCTGAAGAGATATATAAAACTGTTACATATTTTCTTAAAAACCCAGAGTTAATTGAAAAACAATTAGTTGATTGTAAAAAAACTTTAGAGGGAATTAAGTCAAAATCTTCTTCATCAAGTGAAGCAGCTTTAATCTTAAATAATTATCTTGTTTCCTAATCTTCGTTCCACTTCTTCTTTCCCCAAAGAAATAATTATATCATACAAGCCAGGACCAAATTTTGATCCCGTTAAAGCAATTCTTAGGGGCTGACCTACACCTTTAAAATTAGTTTCATATTTTTTTATTAAATCGTTAACTATGGGTTCAAGTGTTTCTTTATTTAATGTATTTATTGAAATTAGTTTTTCCTTAAACTCTTTTATGATACTTTTTGCTTTATCATCAATTAATTCTAAATCTTTATCTTCAAATTTCACATCATCAAAAATTATATATTTAGCATTATTAAATATATCTTCTAATGTTTTTGCTTTATTCTTAAGAAAGATTAATGAAGGTTTAATTTTTGTTTCTTTTTCAGGTTTAATTTTTTCCTTATAAATTTCACAATATTTTACAAGATGATCGTAAAGTTCATTTTCATTAATAGTTTTTATATAATGTTCATTCATTGATAATATTCTGCTCATATCTAGCTTTGATGGAGACTTACCAATTCCTTCTAAATTAAAGAGTTCAATGCTTTCTTTTAGTGTAAATATTTCTTTATCCTGATAAGACCAGCCTAATCTTAATAAGTAATTTCTTAAAGCATCAGGCATTATTCCTATTTTAGAGTAATCGTCCAATGTTGATGCATTATCTCTTTTTGATAGTTTTTTTCCTTCAATAGTATGGATTAATGGAATATGTGCAAAATTAGGAAGATCCCAACTCATTGCTAAATATATTTGCATTTGTTTGAATGTATTAATTTTATGATCATCACCTCTAATTATATGTGTCATTTTCATTTGATGATCATCTACAGTAGCTGAAAGGTTGTATGTCGGCGTTCCATCATTTCTTAATATTATAAAATCCTCTATTGTAGTATTCTCAATTTCAACATCTCCTTGCACCAAATCTTTTAGTACTGAAGTTCCTTCAATTTTACTTTTAAATCTAATTACTGGTTTGATAATTGTAGGTGCATTAGTCTCTTGAAGATCTCTACATTTTCTATTGTAAACATAAGGAAGTTTTTTTTGTCTTGCTCGTTTTTTTTGCTCTTCTATTTCATCACTTGAACAATAACATTTATAAGCATGTCCATTTTTAAGCAGTTCATTTGCTACATTTACATGATCATTAATTTTAGTTGATTGAATGTATTCATCACCATCATGTTCAATGCCAATCCATTTTAAAGACTTGATAATTTGAATTTTGTGTTCATCTTTAGATCTTTCCTTGTCTGTATCTTCAATTCTTAAATGAAAGGTCCCGTTTTTATTTTTAGAATATAGCCAATTGAATAAGGCAGTTCTTACACCACCAATATGAAGAGCTCCAGTAGGAGAGGGAGCAAATCTTGTTGCTACTTTTGACATCAATGATTTTTAGACTATTTTCTTAGAAGTTTCTATATAAAGATACAAGAACACCTTGAACTTTTACTCTATCTGGACCAAATATTTTGGTTTCATAGTTTCTATTAGCACTTTCAAGCGCTACAGTTTTTCCTTTTCTTCTAATTCTTTTCAACATTGCCTCGTGTTCATCTATTAAAGCTACTACAATTTTACCATTATCAGCAGTGTCAGATCTTTTTATGATAACAGTATCACCTTCATTAATACCAGCTTCAATCATTGAATCACCTTGAACTTTTAGACCAAAATATTGACCGTTTTTTTCAAGATTGCTTGGAAGAGGTATACGAGAAACTTCATTTTGTATTGCCTCCACAGGTGTTCCTGCTGCTATACTACCTAATACAGGTATTTCCATTTCATTTAAGTTAGTATTTTCTGTATCTAGACCACCCTTGATAACACTAGGTGAAAAGCTATTGTAAATATCATTAGCAGAAGCTGTTTCAGGAAGTTTTATAACCTCTAAAGCTCTAGCTTTATGAGCTAACCTTCTAATAAAACCTCTTTCTTCTAAGGCACTTATTAATCTGTGTATTCCTGACTTAGACTTTAAATTTAAAGAATCTTTCATTTCTTCGTATGAAGGAGATACACCTGAGGCTCTCAACTTTTTGTTGATGAATAAAAGCAGGTTTTTTTGTTTTTTAGTTAGCATAAGAACAAATAAAGTACAAAATCTGTTCTACAAGTGTTCTTTTAATTCTGCAATAGCTAAAAAATGTTTAAAATAGGGGCTTATTTTGCTAGAGAACGGAAAAAATCGAATTTTTATTTAAATTTTTTAAAAGTGATTCACCAATTAAAAAAGTTTTTATTTCTGTTTTGTTCTCTAAGGCAAGAAGTTCTTCCTTTGTTTTAATGCCACTTTCAGAAATTAAAGGGGAGGAGTGATTACTTAAGACGTTATAGATATCATAAGTTGTATTAAGATCTGTTTTTAAAGTTTTAAGATTTCTATTATTTATTCCAATTAATGCTTCTTTAAAGTTAAGAGCTTTTTCGGCTTCTTCAATTGTATGGACCTCAACAATTATTGACATATTAAGTCTCATTGCTTCTTCATATAATTCATTAGCAAGGTCGTCAGAGACACCAGCTAATATAATTAATATTGCATCCGCACCATAACTTTTTGCAAGAGGTACTTGAAACTTATCAATAAAAAAATCTTTACATAAAACAGGTAAATTTATTTTTTCTTTCACTTTACTAATGTCACTTAGGCTGCCCAAAAAGAAATCTTCTTCAGTAAGAATTGATAAACATGTTGCTTTATTGTTATTGTAGATTTTTGCTATTTCTATAGGGTTATAATCATCAATTATAATACCAGCAGATGGGCTTGCCTTTTTTATTTCTGCAATTAGAGAGATTTTATTATTATCAATGTTGTTTTGAATTTTATCTTTAAAGTTAATAAATGATTTATTTTGATCTATTTGTTCATTTAAAGAATTTAATGAAATTGATTTTTTTAATAAATCAACTTTTTCAATTTTTTTTTTAATAATTTCCTCTAGTACATCTTTAGACATTTTGAATTTCCTTTAAGTCATTGTATGTTTTTCCTGACAATATATGTGTTCTTGCTTCGTTATAAGCATCAATAAAAATTGTATATTTTTCTGAAACGATAAGACCTGCTGCAGCATTTAAACAAACAGCTTTTGAAAAATCGTTATCTTCACCTTTAAATATATCTAGCATTTTATTTGCGTTAAATTTTGCATCATCACCAAGTAAATCTTCAAATTTATTTGCACCTATATTTAGTTTTATAGGATCAATTAATATTTCAGAAATTTTACCATCTTTTAATTGAACAACATTAGTTTTTGAATAGGGTGATATTTCATCCAATCCATCTTCACTATTTACAATCCAGGCAAATTTAATATCTAAATTATTCAAAGCATTAGCAAAAATTTTTAATAGTTTTTTATCAAAAACACCAATTACTTGTCTGTCAACTAGTGCTGGACTACTTAAAGGACCAATCATATTAAAAATTGTTCTTTTTCCTATTTTTTTTCGAGTAGGACCAACAAATCTCATTGCACTGTGATAGTTAGGTGCAAACATAAAACCAAAGTTGTTTTTTTTAATTTGTTCCTCAATATCTTTAGGCTCTAAATCTATCTTTATATTTAAAGCTTCCAAAACATCTCCTGAACCACATTTAGAGGAAACAGCTTTATTGCCGTGTTTTGCAACCTTTATCCCCATACTAGATAGAAGTAGTGCTGAAGCAGTTGAAATATTAAGTGTGTTCATACCGTCTCCACCCGTTCCACATGTATCAATACAATCTTTAACGTTAACTCTTTTAGATTTATCTCTTAAAACAAAAACCCCTCCAGCAATTTCATCTGAGCTCTCACCTTTAGATGAAAGTAGAGTTAAAAAATCAAAAATCTCATCATCTGAAGCTTTGCCATTCATTAGGATTTCAAAAGCATTTTTGCTTTCAGCAAACGATAAGTCTTGTTTATTTTTTAATTTATCTATGAAAATTTTCATTTACTTTTGTAATTAATAAAATTTTTTAATATTTTAATTCCAATGGTAGTTTTTATACTTTCAGGGTGAAATTGAACACCGTGAATATTATATTCTTTATGCATTATGCCCATTATAATTCCATCTTCAGTTTCTGCAGTAATTTCAAGTTGATCAGATAACGTTTTTTTATCAACTATAAGACTGTGATACCTTGTAGCTTCAAATTTAGAGGGAAGATTTTTAAGTATACCTATTTTTTTTGATTTTATAAAACTAGTCTTCCCATGCATTAACTTTTTTGCTTGAATAATTTTTGAACCGAAAACTTGGCCAATAATTTGATGACCTAAACATACTCCAAGAATTGGCATTTTTTTATAAAGTGCCTTTACTATTTTAATACAATTTCCTGATTGATCTGGATTACCAGGTCCTGGTGATATAATAATTTTGTCATATTTAATTTTTAGTATTTGTGTATGGGTGATTTTATCATTTCTAACCACATCAACTTTAACGCCTAGTGATGATACATAGTGATATAAGTTAAATGTAAAACTATCATAGTTATCTATTAATAAAATTTTCATTATTTTAATGCATTCATTAAAGCTTTGGCTTTATTAACAGTTTCTTCGTATTCTTTAATTGGATTACTGTCAGCTACTATTCCTGCACCAGCTTGGACATAAAATTTTTTATTTTTTACAACAGCAGTTCTTAACGCAATGCATGTGTCAAACTCACCATTCGCAGAAAAATAACCTATACCTCCAGCATAAACTTTTCTTTTAGTGGTTTCTAGCTCATCAATAATTTCCATAGCTCTAATTTTAGGTGCTCCAGAAACAGTCCCTGCAGGAAATCCAGCAAGTAGTGATTTAAATTTTGAAATTTTTTTATTATAAATGCCCATCACATTAGAAACTATATGCATTACATGAGAGTATTTCTCGATCATAAAACTATCTGTAACTTTAACAGTTCCTATTTTAGAAACTTTACCAGCATCATTTCTACCCAAGTCAAGTAGCATTAAATGTTCAGAAAGTTCTTTTTTATCTTTAAGCAAATCTCTTGCAAAAAAGTTATCCTCTTTTAAATCTTTACCCCTAGGTCTAGTTCCAGCAATTGGTCTAACAGTAATCTTGTTATCTCTTAGTCTTACTAAAATTTCTGGACTAGCACCTATAATTTGAAAATCATCAAAATTAAAAAAATACATAAATGGAGATGGGTTAGTAGTTCTAAGTTTTTTATAAATTTCTAATGGTCTTTTAGACAATTTAGCTTCAAACCTTTGACTTAAGACGACTTGAAAAATATCTCCAATTTTTATGTATTTTTTAGCTTTGCTCACCATCTTTAAAAACTTATGCTTAGTTGTATTAGATTTAATTTTTATATTTTTGATAATGGTTTTATTAAAATCTTTTTTTTGGAGAGAGGCTTGAATTAATAATTCATTTATTTGTTTTTCAATTTCAAGGTATCTACTCTTATAATTTGTAATTTTTTCATCCTTAAAGATATTAACAATATAAAAAATCTTTTTTTTCAAGTTATCGTGGACAACTAACACCCTTGGTCTTAAAAGCCTTACATCAGGTAGTTTTAAATCATCTCTACATTTGTTTGGAATTTTTTCTATGTATCTAATTGAATCATAAGAAAAATAACCAGAAATTAATGAACTAATAGGAGGAAGCCCTGATGGTATCTTAAATTTAAATTCTTCAATTATCTTTTCTATAATTTTTTCAGGTTTTCCTTTAATTCTTTTTTTAGTTTTGTTTGTAACTAAATATGAATTGTTATTATTGAACTCCCAAATTTTATCAGGGTTTTTACCAAAAATAGTGTATCTACCTCTTATTTTTCCCTTTTCTACAGATTCAAAAACAAAACTATTTTTTTCTAGAAGAAAATTATCTATTAGATTTAGGATTTCGTCATCATTTCTTATTTTCCTAGTGGTGTAGAGGATTTGATTTTTGTTTCTTTTATGTTGAAACTTAAAATCATTAAAGTTTCTATTTAACATTATTTAAAATAATTTTTAACTCGCTCAAGTGTTTTTTCATTCACAACAACTTGGTATCTGTTATTTAAAAATAAATCATATGATTTTAAAATATTATTTTTACTTTGAGCTCCCTCTTCAGAAGATATTTTTCCAAAATTAGCAGAATTTTTGTTAATGTTTTTTTCTTCGTATTTTATAGTCTTTGCAATAAACACATCATTTTCATTGTTTGCAATTAATGTAAAAGAATTAATAGGAAGAGAATAGAGTATTTGAATTGAGTTTGTCTCAAATTTTTTAGTATCATTTATAGAATCTAGCTTAATTTCTTTTATATTGTTTTTACCAAACTCATCAAATGACACTTGATTGAATGTTTTTTTATTTATTTTTTCTAAAATATTTTTATTAAATTCAAACTTTTCTTTTTGAAATAGAAGATTTGTAATTTGTTCTTTAAATATAGGATTTTCAAGATCTGGCAATTTAGAGATTGAATTATTTATATTGTAAAAAATATAAGCACCATTATTTTCAAGAATTTCAATTTTATCTTCTCTTGAATTATAGATCATATTTTCTATTATTTTTTTATTATCAAGATTTATGTATGAGTTAACTTCAGTAGGGGAAATATCTAAATTTTTAACTATAGTTTTAAAGTCAATATTTTTTGATATTTGGTTTTCTATATCGTCAATTTTATCAAAAAATTCTTGATTAAAATCATCAATACCTAGTAAGTTTTTTGGGTTAATTTCAACATAAGAGAAATCAATATAATCTTGTTTTAATTTTTCTACATTTTCTTCAACGAAAAACTTAATATCATTA
>Ga0209532_1003406_pt1 | contig 10572 bp, 9 predicted proteins | sample COG_02_FD_184746 | JGI IMG/M metagenome (GOLD analysis project Ga0209532, IMG submission 184746) | Pelagic Microbial community sample from North Sea - COGITO 998_met_02 (SPAdes) (version 2) | ecosystem: Environmental > Aquatic > Marine > Neritic zone/Coastal water | place: Helgoland, sampling... | reverse complement strand
AATAGCCAGCAGAGCCTCATTAAAATTTTCGGTTGAGCTGCCATCTTGCATGGTGACCACTGCATGAATACCATCTCCCGGAATATCTGGGAAAAATTCAAACCGAGCAATGCCGCCGCTGAGTGTCGAGATCGAAATCATCAACACCCCAATAAAGGTTGCCAGGGTGACATAGCGGTTTTTCATGCACTTTTTCAAGAATGGCTCATAGCGGTGTTCAATAAAGTGGCTTAGCCCTGAGCTAATAGCCAACTGCCAACGCTCAATTGTCGCGCTGAAAATATTCTGTAATGTCTTGGGGCCACCAAATTTTAGCCCTACCAAGTGAGCAGGCAGGATCAACTTTGACTCAACCAATGAAAACAGCAGACATAGGATCACCACTACAGACAGCGCTTCATACATAGCTGCCAATGCGCCACCGACAAATAGTAGGGGGGCAAAAGCGGCCACCGTGGTCAACACACCAATAGTCGACGGAATGGCCACGCGCTTGGCACCGGCGATAACCGTCGCCATTGGCGCCACATAGACGAAATTGGGATCACTGCTCTGAGACAATACTTTGTCGGCCTCTTCTTTGACTTCAGTAAAGACACTCTCGCCAATAACAATGGCATCATCCACCACAATCCCGAGCACCAAAATAAACGCGAAAAGACTCAGTACATTGATGTTCACCGGAAAGGGATTCACTGGCATCAACCAGATCGCGCCCAAAAAGCTCACTGGAATCCCCACCACTACCCAAGCAGCAACACGCAGATTAAGAAACAGTCCCAACACCACGGCCACTAAAATGGCACCAGCCGCTAGATTGCTGAGCATCATGTCGAGGCGTCCCAGCAGGTAGAAGGAATCATCATTAAAGGTCGCGATACTCAGCCCTTCTGGCAACTGCGGGCGTTTTAAATCCACATACTCTTGAACTGCCCGACTAATAGTAATCAGATCTTGATCGTCAAGGGTGAACACGCCGATGGAAAAAGCGTCCTGGCGGTCAAAGCGCAATAGGCTGGGGGCTTCGGTAAAGGCATCTTTGATCGTAGCAACATCCGAGAGCAGCAACTGACTGCCATCATCGCGGCTGCGCAAGACAATATTGGCAAACTCAGCACCGCTGTATGACTTGCCCTCGGTTCTGAGCAAGACATTGCCATTGCTCGCCTGAATCATGCCGGCGGGTAAGTCCACCGAGGAGTTGCGCAATACCTGAGCAACCTCAGCAAGGGTCAGATTTAGCTCCCGCAGGCGAGTTTCTTTTACTTCAATGGAGATCTCATAATCACCATCACCCCAGAGTATTGCGCGCTTGACCTCAGGCAGTGCCTGAATCTCGTCAAACATCTGCTGACCCATCTCTTTGCGGGTACGCTGGTCCATGTCCCCAGAGACTGCTATGCCCAGAGCCCAGGCATAGTTATCTACCCGTTTAACCGTGGGTTTTTCCAAATTCACCGGCAGGTTAACAATACTGTCGATGCGATTTTCCACCAGGGCCATGAGTTCATTAATGTCCTCACCGGACTCAACATCGAGCACTATAGTAGCTATATCACGATCGGCGAATGAGCGGATCTCCTCAATACCCTTGAGACCCTGAAGAGCCGCCTCCATGGGCAAGATAACTGCTTTTTCCACTTCGATGGGTGCGGCACCAGGATAGGGAGCACTGATCTGAATCTCATCAGTCTCGCCTCTGGGAAACATCTCCTTGCTCATATCCGACGAACTGAAAATGCCCGCACAGAGCAGAAATAGCATCAGTAAGTTAGCCGCCACAGGATTGTGGGTAAACCAAGCCATTAGGCCGGTACTGGGTTGCATAGGGTCTGTGGGATTAGAGTTTGTGCGCTTTTGCATTAGTTGGCGCTTCCTACAGATCTGACCAGCATGCCTTCAATGGCGGCGCCCATGGCGCTGACAATAATTTCATCACCGTCTACAAGGCCCTCGTTCACATAGTAAAACTGATCGTCGCCGTGGGCAGTCTCGACTGGAGTTAGGCGCAGTCGCTGCTGGCTGTCCACTAGAGCCACTCTATTACCTTCCATCAGCGCATGGCGCGGTATGGCGTAGACATTATTAATCGTCTTGCCGACAATTTCGGCACGCACAAAGGTGCCCATTAGCAACGGTGAGCTGTTGCCGGCTGAACTGCTTAAAACCGCATAGGGATCATTAATTTGTGCAACCAGATACTGGGAGCGATTGAGCTGATCAACCACGCCCTCCGAGCGCACTATTTTAGCAGCCCACTGCATTGGCTGAGAGGCGACCGTGGCATTGAGCGTTACTGCTGGCAATTCTGTGTTGTCGTTGTGTTTGATCAGGTCAATGCGGGCGAGGTCTTTTTCCGTCAGTGGCAGCCGCACCTCGGCAGAGTCGATGGCAAAGATTTCACCCAGTGGCGTAGCCACAGTCACGTAGCGTCCAATGTCGACGGTTTTTGCCGACACCATTCCCAGGTAGGGAGCGCGAATAGTGGTGCGGGCAAGTTTAAGTCTGGCCTGTTTGACTTCGGCCTCGGCCTGCAACACGTTGGCACGAGCCTCTGCCAGAAAGGGTTCACGCAGAGCCAATAGCGGCGCCTCAGAGGCTGGACGGCCGGTCATGGCCCATTCTTTTTGCGCCTGTGTGGCCCGCGCCAGTTCAAAAGTGGCCTGAGCATTCACGCTTATTAGGCGCGCTTCGGCACGCTGCAAGGCAACTTCGTAATCCGTAGGATCCAACTGCAGCAAAACATCCCCCGCTTTAAACGTGCCGCCGACGACGAACTGTGGCGACACTGACAATACTGCGCCAGACACCTCTGAAATTAGCTGAGTGCGAGTGCGTGGCAACACCGTGCCCTGGGACTCAACCACCAGGTCGGCACTCTGGGAATAGAGCTTCAGAGTTTTTACCGCTACCGCGGTATCAGGGGCCTCTAGTTTTAGAGGCGCTGGGCGCAGAATCGTAATGATGATTGAAACGGCTGCAGCCGCCGCAAGTACCGCAACCGGCATAAGAGCTTTTTTCAATTTTTTATCCTGAATCAATATTATCAAAAACTGACAGTCAGTTTTTTAAGGGCATAGGGACCCTGGTTGTTTTGAGCGGCTGCATTATATACGCAAGACTTGTGTTTATGGGCTTACAGGCTAAGAAGAATCTATGGATAAGGGATAAATAGTCACTGGCGATTTAATCCAATAAGCAGAATTGGTCGTAATGAGCTCCATAAATCATGATAAAGTAGAGACCAGCTCGATGAGCATGCAGAACACTCAATTAAAATCCCCAGCAACCCCTAAAACCGATGGTGATCGCGTGGCTGTCTTAAAATCTACAGAAAAACGCTCTGACCAGTGGAGTCAGCTGCTAATCTCTGTGGGCGAGACTCATGATCGAGCAGCTTTTGCCAAGCTGTTTAAGCATTTTGGTCCGCTGCTTAAGGGATTTGCCCACGCCAGTCGCAATGAAGGCTGGTTTCCTGGTCTCGGAGACGATCTAGTTCAAGAAGTTATGATCAAAGTGTGGAATAAGGCCTCTGGTTACAACGCCGAGAAAGCCTCAGCAACCACTTGGATCTATACAGTCGCACGCAACTGTCGCATCGACATGCTGCGCCGCAAGAGCAACACTCAACATCTCCCTTTAGAAAATGAAGACTTCTGGCACGAGCCGGACGAAGAGACTCCGATCTCACTGCTGCAGCAGAAGCGCAGCGAAGACAAGGTACAGAGCTCGCTAGCTCAGCTGCCGAAAGAGCAAGACGAAATTCTGCGCAAGGTCTACCTTGAGGGTAAATCTCACGCCGAAGCGTCGGCCGAACTGGGGTTACCGCTGGGCACTGTCAAATCGCGTGTTCGCCTGGCGCTACAAAAAATGCAAGTTATAGTGTCCACAGAGGCGCAAGAATGAACAATTCAAGCCAATTTCATCCCGATGACACCATGCTCTTAGAGTTTTCAGCGGGAACCTTAGCCACAGCACCGTCAATCTGCGTCTCTGCACATCTGCACTTTTGTTCCAAGTGTCGTACGTCGCTAGTGCGTCTCGATCAGGTGGGCGCTCAGTTGATGAGTGAAGCCAAGCCTCTCGAGCTAGAAGACGACGCCTTTGAGTCAGTGATGGCTAACCTCGATAGCAGCCCGCAGATTGCAGCTGTTTCTGAGCAAAAGCGAACTAGCTATCCCTTTAGTGTTAGCAAGTTGATGAAAAACAATCTTGTCTCTCAGACTTGGAAGCACCTGACCGCATCAGTGGATGTGGCTCGCTTTGAGACTGGGCAGAATGAATTTGAGGTCGCACTGCACAAAATCTGCGCTGGTGGCAAAACACCAAGGCATGATCACCACGGCCTTGAGTACACAGTGGTCTTGAAAGGCAGCTTCTCCGACGAGAACGCGGTCTATCGCGAGGGCGACTTCTTGGTCCGTGAGCCAGGTGATGTGCATCAGCCCATGGGAGCGCAGAATGGCGAATGCATTTGTCTCTCCGCCCTGTCAGCACCGATTAAACTGACCAACCCCTTTGGTTTTTTGATGAAGCCTTGGTTACGTATTAATCCGATGTAATTGCTAAGCCTCTGTCGCTAAATATCCCGGCAGAGGCTGTTTCAGCGGCAGCTTCTAACAGTGCCCTTTTGAACTCCTTTTCAGTAGCACCTCACCACTACTTAATTGCCGATTGGCAATTCTCTCAAGCTCGGTATTCCGCTACACTGCCCTCTCTCTAAATTGCACATAGGCGACGTCTTTACCCATGGCTCAATACGTATACACAATGAATCGGGTGAGCAAAATTGTTCCTCCGAAACGCGAGATCCTGAAGGATATCTCACTCTCTTTTTTCCCTGGCGCCAAAATCGGTGTGCTCGGCCTCAATGGTTCCGGTAAGTCCACGCTGCTGAAAATCATGGCTGGCCTGGATACTGAATTCCAAGGTGAAGCGCGACCCATGCCCGGCCTCAAGGTTGGCTATCTGGCTCAGGAACCGCATTTGGATCCGGACAAAGATGTGCGCGGCAATGTTGAAGATGGTGTTCGCGAAGCTGTGGATGCGCTCAAGGAATTGGACCAGGTCTATGCCGACTATGCCAGCCCCGACGCTGATTTCGATGCACTGGCCAAGCGTCAGGGTGAACTGGAAGAAATCATTGAAGCCTGGGATGCACACAATCTCGATCACGCCCTGGATGTAGCCGCCGATGCCTTGCGTCTGCCGCCCTGGGATGCAGATGTCACCTCCCTATCCGGTGGTGAGCGCCGTCGTGTCGCTCTCTGCCGGTTGCTGCTGTCGAAGCCCGACATGCTGCTCCTTGATGAGCCCACCAACCACCTAGATGCTGACTCAGTATTCTGGCTGGAGAAATTTCTCGAAGAATTTGCTGGTACCGTGGTCGCAGTAACTCACGATCGCTACTTCCTAGACAACGTCGCCGGTTGGATTCTCGAGCTCGATCGCGGCCACGGCATTCCCTATGAAGGTAACTATTCCACTTGGCTAGATGGCAAAGTCCGTCGCCTGAAAACCGAATCCAAGCAAGAGGCCACTCGACAGAAGGCGCTTAAGCAGGAATTGGAATGGGTACGTCAAAACACCAAAGGTCGTCAGGCCAAGAGCAAGGCGCGACTAGCGCGTTTCGATGAGTTGAATTCTCAGGAATTCCAAGCGCGCAACGAAACCAATGAAATCTATATAGCCCCAGGCGAGCGCCTTGGCGACAAGGTTATTGAGCTAAACAACGTCTGTAAAGGCTTCGGTGATCAGGTCCTGATCGACGACTTCTCGGTGGCGATTCCCAAGGGTTCTGTAGTCGGCATTATCGGCGGCAATGGCGCGGGTAAATCCACATTATTTAGAATGATTGCCGGCACCCAGACACCCGACAGTGGCACAGTTAGCCTCGGCGAATCGGTTAAGGTGGCCTATGTCGAGCAGAGTCGTGACTCGCTAGATGATAATCACAATGTCTGGGAAGCCATTTCCGGGGGCCACGATATGATTACCATTGGCAGTTATGAGGTCTCCTCGCGAGCCTATGCCGGACGCTTTAACTTCCGCGGGTCCGATCAGCAGAAACGCGTTGGCGAACTCTCCGGTGGTGAGCGCGGTCGTCTACATTTGGCCAACACCCTAAAACAGGGCGCCAATGTACTGCTCCTCGATGAGCCATCCAATGATCTGGATATTGAAACCTTGCGCGCCCTGGAAGAAGCGATTCTCTCCTTCCCTGGCTGCGTCATGGTTATCTCACACGATCGCTGGTTCCTCGACCGTATTGCCACCCATATTCTGGCCTACGAAGGTGACAGCCATATGGAGTTTTTTGCCGGTGGTTACAGCGAATATCACGAAGACTATATTCGCCGTAAAGGCACAGATTCACAACCGACCAGAGTTAAATATAAGCGCCTGAGAGCGTAGGGAATGACTATGAGCAGCAGCATTTGGCACAACCGACCCGACATTGACATGATGAATGGCGAGATGAACAGCGGCACCATTGTTGAGCACCTCGGCATTAAAATTACCGAAGTGGGGGATGATTATTTAATCGGGACCATGCCGGCTGATGCGCGAACCTTTCAGCCCTATGGCGTGGTTCATGGCGGTGCCAATGTTGTACTCGCAGAGACTCTCGGCAGTATTGCCGGTGCCCATGTCATTGACTTTGCCACCAGCAAATGTCTCGGTCAAGAAGTTAGCGCCAGCCACCTGAGACCCGTCTCAAGTGGTCTGGTGACTGGCACGGCGCGCCCGATTCACCTGGGTCGCCGCTCGCATATTTGGGAGATTCGCCTGGAAGATGATCGTGGTAAATTAACCTGCCTATCTAAGCTCACTCTGGCAGTGATACCTATGTAGCATCAAGCTTCATTCTGCGCTGGTTTCAGCCTGCCAGCGAAATAGATTCATTTCAATAAACACAAAGGCCACCAACCACATAAACGCATCCCAAAAATCTAAGAAGTCGCCAAGCGCGCCCCAATAGGCAGCTGCAGCAAATAGCACGCTGTAGAAAGTGCCTTTAATTAAATTACTTAGCGTAACGACCCTACCCTGAAAGCGCCCCTGCAACTGCAGCCAGACGTCCACTTCTAAAATAATCACCACGCCGACCCAAGTAATAGAGTTGATCACATCGACCCACGCTAACCACTGCACAGCCTGCCAATCTTGTAATGTGCCGATCACCTGCTGACCATTGAGCCTATAGAGATCTTGACCATTCAGCGCCACACAACTCTGAGCATCCAACAGCGGGTATTCGTCGATAGTAATAATGCTTGCATAGCCCTGCCCCACCAGACCGCAGAGATTGTCGACCAACCCTTCGAGAGCAAAGGGACTAATATCGTAGGTCAGCAGCATCTTGTCGAAGTAACCGTAAAAGGCGTAGAGAATAAAGCCATAAGAAAAAAATCGCAGGGCTATAAAGCCATATTTAACCTTCGGCTGTCGCAATACTCGATCATCAATAACTGATGTCTCCAGCTCAAATAAGAACAACAGCACCACCCAAGCCGCGGTGTCTATAGTGGCGGCGAACCCAGAAATCAGATCAGAGAAGACAATGCCCTGACTAAAGGTTTGCTCAGTGGCCAGCCATTCTTCCTGAAAAAAAAGATAAATATTATAGGTTAGCAGTGCATAGACAGTGTATTTGAACAGGCGAAAAGTAAGCTGGGCGGCGGCAGGTTGATGGGCACTCATAAAAACTCTCACAAGAAGGATTACTATTATTGTTCTGTGCAGAGTATTTTATACCTTATTTACAGCGTCGCAGCTAACAGATATAACAGAGTTTAGAGAGTTCGCTGGCTACATCAAGCCCTTCAATCTGGTTTGCGCATAGACTCAATAGTTCGAATCCAATAATTCAAGTCAGGATTTAATTCAGTTAACTGCTCAGTGACTATTTCGGCCTGCTGCCGAGATTGGTACTGGCCGTAGACCAAGACAAACAGATAGCGCTCGCCATCAACTATAGTGCGAACTCGCAGCTCTCCCTCGGCAAGACGAATATTATCGGCCGCCTGCTCCGCAACGTCCTGACTTAAGTAAGCACCTAATTGCACGGTGTAGCCATTGGCGCTGATATCAAATACTGGTACTTTTTCACTGGCAACTTGGTGCGTAGGCGTTTTTCCCGCAGCCAAGTCAGTTTCAGACAGACTAGTATCTAAGGCGATTTCCGCCGGCTTTAAAACTATCGGCTCAACTGCCTCGACTTCGACCTCAATTGGCGGGACCAAACTTCCACCTCTAAGCAACTGTTTGGAACAGTTCCAGTTATCTGCCGACTCAATCTCACCCTGGCAGTGCCAGCCAATATATTCGCCATCTGAGCCTCGAGCAGAACCTGGCGAATCGGACGGGCTGTGCCCTGAACAAGCTGCGAGTAAAAAAGACGTCGCCAGTAAGCATGAGCGCGAGGTAAAGACGGTAAAGGTTTTATTTAGCATAAAATTGGTCGTTTTAATTATTGTTCTGGGTAAACCCTTAGATCCAATGGGTAAGCAGCCTTTATTAAATCCCCATTCGGGCGAGAATGTCTAGTATTTGCCGGAGGGTAAAGGCTAATTTAGGATGTTGCGCCTCGTACTCTAGACTTTTTTGCTCCAAGGTATCGCGCAAGCCTTGGCCGCCAATGATATCACTGGCAGCGTCAGGCGGGTCTTGCTGCAACTGTTTATGTCTCACATCCTCAAGCTGTAAAACACCCACCACCATTTTGCCTAACATATCTCTGTCCGCGGCACTGATGTGTGATGATTTAAGCAGTTGATTATGTAGCTCTTCGAGCCGAGTTTTAAGTTCATTGCGCTGACGGGTCTTTTCACTGCTTGGCATAGGTTACTCCATTTGTCTCAGCAACTCCTAAATGGCTGCCGACAGCCTGAGGACTGCTACTAAAGTATAGACCTTGGGGTAAACGCCGCAGCGCGTCACTGTAGTGCATCGAGCTCAGTGCATGGCACAGGAATTGCTTTAATTTGTGCAGAGCTAAGTTTTAGGCCCCGTTTTAACTATAAAAAGCACATACATAGTGCGCTAGATCACTATCTAACAATTTAACGCCCTATTTTGGTGCGCCATTAAAGAGGAAAGTCCATGTTATCCCGTTATCGCCAACTCGCAGTAGTCGCCTTCGCACTCCTGGCAGGCACCTTCTCAACCCAGGTATTTGCCGACGAACTAAACGCAGCAAACACTTCTTGGATTTTAACCTCAACAGCATTGGTGCTGTTTATGACCATTCCCGGTCTGTCACTGTTTTATGGTGGTCTGGTTCGTTCAAAAAATGTCCTCTCAGTATTAATGCAGTGTTTTGCTGTTACCTGCCTAGCGTCGATTATCTGGTTTGCCTTTGGTTACAGCCTGGCATTTGGCGACGGCGGTTCGATGAACGCTTGGATCGGTAATCTAGACAATATCCTTATGGGTAATATCCAAGAAGACACCATGGCTGGGGATATTCCTGAGTCAGTCTTTGCCCTCTTTCAAATGACCTTTGCTGTGATCACCCCAGCACTGATCGTCGGCGCTTTCGCCGAGCGCATGCGCTTCAGCGCCATGTTGCTGTTTAGTGCACTGTGGCTAATTGCTGTCTACTCTCCTGTTACCCACTGGGTTTGGGGTGGAGGCTGGCTTGGCGAAATGGGTCTGTTAGATTTTGCCGGCGGTACCGTTGTGCATATTACTGCTGGTGTTGCAGCATTGGTTGCCGCACTGGTACTGGGTAACCGCAAAGGTTTCCCACAGCAGGCGATGCCTCCGCACAACCTGACCATGACAGTTACCGGCGCCGGTATGCTCTGGGTCGGCTGGTTTGGCTTTAACGGTGGCTCTGCTCTGGCAGCCAATGGCGATGCCGGCATGGCAATGCTGGTAACACACATTTCCGCTGCAGCGGGCTCGCTGGCCTGGATGACTATGGAATGGGTCAAACACGGCAAGCCTTCAGTATTGGGTATAGTCACTGGTATGGTTGCCGGTCTCGGTACTATTACCCCAGCATCCGGTTTTGTTGGCCCCGGCGGCGCACTGTTGATTGGTTTGAGCGCTGGTGTTATCTGCTACTACGCAACTCAGGCAATCAAGCAACGCTGGAAAATTGATGACAGCTTAGACGTATTTCCAGTCCACGGTGTGGGCGGCATACTAGGTACATTGCTCGCCGGTATCTTCGCTTCCGACGCCCTCGGCGCGTTCAGCGGCCAGGGCTACAACGAAGGTATGAATATGGCCTCACAGGTTCAGGTTCAAATCGTCGGAATTGTTGCCACATTTGTCTACACCGCTATTGTGACATTTGTACTGTTAAAACTAGTTGATGCCATGTTAGGATTACGTATCGATGAAGAAAATGAAACTATGGGTCTAGATCTCGCAGAGCACGATGAGAGGGGGTATGATCTATAACAATAAGAAAGGATAGGGGAAAAAAATAACCGCCCGAACACCGCCGCCGATCCGCAAAATGGATCAAAGCACTAGTGGGGTGAACCAGAGGGGCATTAAGCCGCTGATATTTGTCAGCGGCTTTTTTATTGATGCGCTATTCGCATCACGAGATAA
>Ga0209532_1003405_pt1 | contig 10576 bp, 7 predicted proteins | sample COG_02_FD_184746 | JGI IMG/M metagenome (GOLD analysis project Ga0209532, IMG submission 184746) | Pelagic Microbial community sample from North Sea - COGITO 998_met_02 (SPAdes) (version 2) | ecosystem: Environmental > Aquatic > Marine > Neritic zone/Coastal water | place: Helgoland, sampling... | reverse complement strand
CACCCAAAATAAAAAAGCAAGCTCTTTATTTTGAGCTTGCTTCGTTTCAACTTTTTGTTGATTTATTTGTGAGCCCGATAGGATTCGAACCTATGACCGCCTCCTTAGAAGGGAGGTGCTCTATCCATACAATAGCCTTATTTACAAACACTTGTCCATTAATTAATTTTTAATGTGTCAAAAGTGTGCCAAATGAAAGTAACTTATCCAAGAGTTAAGATTAATTCTGCAAATAGAGTTTATGTAGTATTTTATCAAAACAACAAACGCTATAGATTGTTTAATGGGTCTAAAATCAATTCTGAAATCTACCCTAACTCCTATCCAATTTCTAAACGAATTGAAATAGGTAATCTATTGGCATCAGAAGTATATAAATTTCTAATAAGTGATTTAACGTTAGAACAACTTAAAGTATCCAAACTCTTAAAACCTAATATGACAGATAAGGATTACTTAACAGTAGCTTTAAACAATAAACTAAAAGAAAATTACACAAATAAATATAAGAAGATGTTACAGTTTATTTTTAATAAGCTTATTGAAGAATTGAATGAATTCCCTCTAGAACCTATTCATGTAGAAAGAATATTGAACAAATATAATTCTGAAAGCTCCTACAATACCTACAGATTGAGATTATGTTCATTAATAAATGAAGCAAGAAAATTAGGAATGACTTCCAATCCAATGCAAAGAATAAAGTCAAAAAGAACAAATGCTCAAATGCATAAACCCTTTGGTAATATCAATAAAATACTTGAAGAGATTAAAACATATAATAAACGTTTACACTTATGTTGTTTATTAACTTATGGATGTTTAATAAGACCTCACCGTGAGATAAGAGAGCTTAAATGGGGTGACTTTAGTTTAGAACTAAACTTTATAAATTTATCAGGAAATAGAAACAAATCTGGCAAAAACAGAATTGTTCCTGTGCCACCATATATTAGAGATCTTCTTGTAAAAGGAGAACCTCATCATAATATCTTTTCAGGTAAACCTCAACCATTAAACAAAGACTATTTTAAGACCCTTTGGAGCCGTTTTAAGAGACAATCAAATCTTATTGAACAAGGACAAACATTGTACTCTTTCAGACACTCTGGAGCAATAGAGATATTTAAAAGAACAGGTTCATTAACCAAGCTACAGAAAGCTATGGGACATTCCTCTATAAATGTAAGTTTAACCTATTTAAGAGGATTGGAAGTAAGTGAGCTAGAGGTTGCAGACATGCCTAAAATTAATTTAAATTACTAGCGTTAGCTATATTAATATTATTAGGTGCTCATATTTACAAAACAGGGTTTCAGTCAATGAAATTAGCTTATTTGGCCTACCTCACAGGGGGTAACGCACTTTTAAAATTTAGCTGGGGAGCAGATATATAGAACCCTTACAGCGTTTAACACTCAAAAAAATATGAACAAATTAATTAGAACTATAGAACTATTAAATGAAAAATCTGTTGTTTTTGGAATTGATAATTCAAGATCAAACTTATGGATCCTAATGCATTTAAAGCACTTGAGAATTACTTCTAAAAAAATATATTATCAAATTAATAATGGTGTTCATCAAAGAAAAAATACAATACACCCAAAAAGATGGCTTAGAAAGAATTTTAGAAATACGGCAGAGCTATTAGATTACATTAATAAAAAATCTTATGAAATTCATTATTTAGAAATTGAGTTTGAAAATGGGTGGAGATTAAAAGATCAGTCTAATGCTTGGATGGTTTTTGAAACTAATAAAAAAACAGAAAGAGATACTCTAATTGATAAAATTTTAATGATTGCAGGACTTAATGCACTTGACACAGGTACATTAAAGTTAAGGGAAGTTTACTTATTTCAAATATTAGGAGATTTAATCAAACTTGATTGAAATGTTAACAACTTTTTTTCTGGCGTTAGCTATATATATGCTTTTTATTTTCACTTAAAGGCCACTTGCCTCTTGATTATTAAAAAAAAAATGAGTAACTTCTTGTTGTGGATGTTACTCTTCTATAGGAGGTTATATTATTTTAAGCTACAATAGCATTTTCATTTATTTCATCAATAATTCTTACAACTTTCACTATCTCAGCATCATCACCAAAGACTTCATCAATTCCTTAATCATTTAAGTCAGTGAAAGGTTATTCAAACAACATAGCTTTGTCTATTTTTCCATTCCAGGATAAATAATAAGCAATAGTCCTTATTACCCAACTTATAATTTTTTAGTTTTATAAAAAACATATCATTACGTGAGATGTTTTTACTATTTTAGACTTTCTTAAAAAAAAAGTTGAATAAAATAAAAGATATATTAAAGACTAAGGGGCTTAAGCAAACATGGCTAGCTGATAAACTTGGGAAAAGCTACAATATGGTGAATGGCTATGTACAAAACAGAAGACAACCTAGTTTGGAAGACCTATATAAGATTTCTGAAATACTTGATATTGACATTAAAGAACTTTTAGCAAGTAATAAGGATGAATAAAAAAAATCTTACAGAAAGGGATATATGTACCAAGTTCATTAATCCAGCAATTGAAAAAGCTGGTTGGAACATGCGTACACAGGTCAGAGAGGAAGTTAGTTTCACTGATGGAAGAATTATAGTACAAGGAAACCTTCATACAAGAGGAAAGAGAAAGCGTGCTGATTACATCCTTTATATCAAACCCAATGTTCCTATTGCTATTATTGAAGCAAAAGACAATAAACACAATGTGGGAGATGGCATGCAACAAGCATTAGAATACTCAGAGATACTCCACATTCCTTTTGTGTTTACATCCAACGGAGACAGTTTTATGTTTCATGATAAAACTAAAAACACTAGGGATATTGAAAAGGAGATCTCATTGGATGAGTTTCCATCTCCTGAAGAACTTTGGAGAAAGTACCTGCTAGAAAGAGAGATTGAAGATCCTGAGGCAATGAATATTGTAGAGCAAGACTATCATTTAGATGATAGCGGTATGACACCAAGATACTACCAGCAAAATGCAGTTAATAGAACTGTTGAAGCGGTTGCTAAAGGACAAGATAGAATTATCCTAGTAATGGCAACAGGAACAGGAAAGACCTATACAGCTTTTAATATCATTTGGAGGTTATGGAAAAATGGCACTAAGAAAAGAATTCTATTCCTTGCAGATAGAAATGCATTACTAACCCAGACTAAAAATGGAGATTTTTCTCCTTTTGGAAATGACATCATGCATATCATAAAAAATAGAAAAATTGATAAATCATATCAAATCTATTTTGCACTTTATCAGGGCTTGACTGGAACTGAAGAGTCTCAAAATGCCTATAAAGAGTTTAGTCCTGACTTTTTTGACTTGATTGTTATTGATGAGTGTCACAGAGGAAGTGCCTCAGAAGCCTCTGCTTGGAGAGAGGTGTTGGATTATTTTAGCAATGCAACCCAGATTGGACTAACAGCTACACCTAAAGAAACCAAGGATGTTTCCAATATGGCATATTTTGGAGAGCCTATTTACACCTATAGCCTCAAACAAGGAGTTGAAGACGGATTCTTAGCCCCATACAAGGTGGTTAGAATAAGTATGGATGTTGATGATGGTTGGAGACCTACTAGTGGATTAAGAGACAAATATGGGAATGAAATTGAAGATAGGATTTTCAACTTAAAGGACTATGACAGAAATCTGGTAATTGACGGCAGAACTGAATCAGTGGCAAAAAAGATTACGGAATATTTAAAAACTACAGACAGATATGCTAAAACAATAGTCTTCTGCACAAATATTGATCATGCTAACAGAATGAGGCAAGCATTAATCAATGAAAATGCTGACTTAGTAGCTAAACATTGGAACTATTGTGTTAAGATTACTGGAGATGATGAAGTTGGAAAACAAGAACTAGACAACTTCACAGATGTTGAAGAAAAGTTTCCTGTTATAGCCACAACTTCTAAAATGCTAACCACTGGAATTGACACCAAAATGGTCAAGTTTATAGTATTAGAGTCCAACATTGGATCCATGACGGAATTCAAGCAAATTATTGGACGTGGGACACGTATTAGAGAGGCAGATGGTAAAGTGTTTTTCACAATAATGGACTTTAGAAAAGCAACAAATCTTTTTGCAGACCCTGAATTTGATGGTGATCCTGTTCAAATATACAATCCCGGAATTAATGACCCTGTCACTCCACCAAATATTACTGATGATGAGAATCAACCTCAAGACATTGATCCTACAGATGGATTTGGTATAAGAGGTATTGCGCCTAATATATCTATAAACAATGATGATGACGAAGTTAAGAAGTACTACGTTAGTGGAATTAAAGTCTCTGTAGCTTCTGAACGTGTTCAGTATTATGGAAAGGGAGGCCAGCTCATTACTGAATCTTTAAAGCAATATTCTAAAGATAATATTATAAGAGAATATCATTCTATTGAAAGCTTTAAGCAAAAATGGAAGACTACAACCAAAAAAGAAGAGCTGCTTCAAGAAATGGCGGAGCAAGGTATTTTTATTGAAGCTTTAAGAGAAGAGGCTGGTAGGGATCTAGGGGCTTTTGACTTGATCTGTCATGTTGCCTTTGATATGCCACCACTTACAAGAAAAGAAAGAGCAGACAATGTGAAGAAGAGAAACTACTTTGCAAAGTACGGGGAGAAAGCTAGAAAAGTACTTGAAGGACTGCTTGATAAATATGTGGAAGATGGAATTGTTTCTATTGAGAATAATGCTGTTCTAAAACTCAGGCCTTTATCAGAACTAGGAGGTCCAGTTGAGCTGGTAAATGCTTTTGGAAAAAAAGCAGATTATGAAAAAGCAGTAAAAGAATTAGAAGATGAATTATATAAAAACAACATAGCATAATATGAAAATTTCACAAATCCTAGATAAAATTGATGAGAAACAGTTGTTTGTCCCTGCTTTTCAAAGAGAATATGTTTGGAAAAAGCCAGATGCAAAAAACTTAATTGCTTCCCTTATCAGAGACTACCCAACTGGAACCATGTTGACCTGGGATACAAATCACCCTCCTGAATTAAAAGGAGATTATAAGTATGATTCAAAACAAGGATCCGTGAAAATCTTGCTAGATGGTCAACAAAGAATCACCACCCTGTACATGCTGATGACTGGGAATATTCCTCCATATTATAAGGACCATGAAATTCTTCAAGATATTAGAGGACTGTTTGTAAATCTAGAAACCTCAGCTCTTGAATACTATAAAGCAACAATCATGGGAAATGATCCTTTATGGGTTAACCTCACTGATGTTTTTTTAGGGAAAATTAGATTTAGAGATGTAATTGACAAACTAGAAAATAAGCAGAATGGAGAAAGAGTTCCTAGAGAAAGAGAAGATATTATTGATGACAATTTTAGAGCAATTGAGAGAATTAAAGATAGAGATTTTCAGGAACAAATCATTCCCCCAAAGGCTAGCCTAAAAGAGGCAATTGATATATTTTACATTGTAAATGCAAGTGGAGTTAACTTAACAGATGCAGAACTAGCATTAGCTCAAATATCTGGGTATTGGCCTGAGGCAAGAGAAGTATTTAAGAAAAAGCTTGTTGAACTAGAAAAAGGAGGCATAATTCTAAAGCTAGATCATATTATTTATATCCTACTTGCAATTGCCCATAAAATGGGTAGCAAGCTAGATAAATTACATGATGGCCATAATAAAGAAAATATCCAAGAGATTTGGCGTAGGCTTGAAAGTGATGTGCTTGACTATGTGTTTAACCTTATGAAGAGTCAGGCATACATTGATCACACAAAAGAGGTAAACACCAACTTTGCATTTATTCCAATTATAGTTTATGCTTACAATAAAGGGAATGAAAAATTAAACCAAGAAGAAGTAAAGAAAATTGTAAAATGGTTTTATTACTCTCAGATTAGACAACGTTATATTAGCCAATTACAATCCAAACTAGATAAAGACATTGGCATCATTTGGAATGAAAGTAATCCATTTGATAAGCTCCTTAATATCATTGCGGCAGAAAGGCCTTTGGAGATTCATAAAGATGAATTTGTTGGAGCGGGAACAGGAACAGCACTTTATGGTTTGATGCGTTTTTATTTTAAGAGCAAAGGAGCAGTATGTTTAAGCACAGGTATTAATATCCGTAAGAATATGGGGAAAAAATATGAGCTTGAATCTGACCATATTTTTCCATATTCTATTTTAAAAAAGAATGGATACAGTAGAAATAATAGCAGAAAATATAGCTTAGCTCAAGAGATTACCAATAGAGCTATATTAACTCAAACTGCCAACAGAAAAAAGACTAACCATCTTGCAGAAGATTACCTGGCTAATGTAACTGAGCAGTTTCCAAACTCTCTAAGACTTCAATGTATTCCTGAAGATAAAGAACTCTGGAAACTAGAAAATTATGAGCTTTTTTTAGATGCAAGAAGAAATTTATTAGCTAAGGAACTCAATGAGTTTTTAAGCAACATCACTGTTACTTCAGATGAGAACGTAGACACTGATTTGATTGGATTAATTAAGGAAGGTGAAAATAGTGGTGTTGAATTTAAAACCACAATGCGCTATGATATGAGGGAAAACAAGGTAAATAAGAAGCTAGAAGAAGTGATTCTTAAGACCATAGCTGCATTTTCTAATGCTGAAGGAGGAACCTTAGTTATGGGAGTTGATGATGATCAAAATATTATTGGACTAGAGAATGATTACAGGACGCTCAAAAATGGAACAAAGGATGAATTTGAGTTACACCTAAGAAATTTAGTTAATAATGCATACGGCGTTCAGTTTGCAACAAACAGCTTAACAGTGTTATTCCCAGAAGTTGAAGATACAGAGATTTGCACTGTTGAAATTAAACAAGGACTGAAGCCATTGTATTCTGAAGTATCAGATAAAAATGGAAATAAGAGTAAGAAATTTTATGTGAGAAGTGGGAATTCATCACAAGAAATAGACATTACAGAAGTAGCAAGCTACGTCAATCAAAGATTTGAATAAGGACAGATGAGTACAATAACAACAAACATAAAGTCCATCCGTGACACCATGCGGAAGGATACGGGAGTGGATGGAGATGCACAGCGTATCTCACAAATGGTGTGGATGTTGTTCATGAAAATATTTGCAGATAAAGAAGAAGAATGGGATTTGACCATTGAAGGATATCAAAGTCCAATTCCTGAAAACTTAAAGTGGCAAAACTGGGCCTCTGATGATGAAGGATTAACCGGTGATGCTTTAATGGAGTTTGTAAACAATGAACTCTTCCCTTCTCTACAAAATTTGGATATCAGTTTTAGCCCACAAGCTAAAATTATCCGTTCTGTATTTGATGATACTTATAACTTCATGAAGAATGGAACCTTGTTCCGTCAGGTGATAAATGAGATAGACAAGATTGACTTTAATAGCAGTACTGAAAGACATGTGTTTAATGATCTATATGAAACTATCCTCAAGGAATTGCAGTCTGCAGGAAGCGCAGGAGAGTTCTATACTCCAAGAGGAGTTACACAGTTTATGGTAGACATTATCAATCCTCAGTTAGGAGAAAGTGTGTATGATATGGCCTGTGGTACTGGTGGCTTTTTAACATGTAGTATAGAGCATTTAAGAAATCAGATAAAGACAGCAGAGGATAGAGACATTCTTCAAAAGTCTATTAGAGGTATAGAGAAAAAACCGTTACCTCACTTACTGTGTACTACCAATCTCATGTTGCATGGTTTTGATTTACCTGCAGTGCGTAGAGACAACTTGTTGAGTAAGCCTTATGCTGATTGGGGCAAAAATGATAGGGTTGATATTATATTAATGAATCCACCTTTTGGTGGTGTGGAGGAAGATGGTACTGAAACCAACTTCCCTAGTAAATTTAGAACTAAAGAGACTGCTGATTTATTCTTAGCATTGATTATCAAGATGTTGAAAGACGGTGGGCGTTGTGCAGTAATACTACCAGATGGAACATTATTTGGTGAAGGCGTGAAATCACGCATCAAAGAGGAGTTAATGGAGAAATGCAACCTACACACCATTGTAAGATTACCTAAAGGAGTGTTTAACCCCTACACAAGTATCAAGACCAACCTTTTATTCTTTGATAAAGGAACACCCACAAAAGATGTATGGTACTATGAGCATCCGTATCCTAAAGGATACAAAAGCTACAACAAGAGCAAACCTATTAAGGTCAAAGAATTTGATGCAGAAAAAGTATGGTGGGATAACCGTGAAGAAAACCAATACGCATGGAAAGTATCTGCTGAAGAGATCAAGGAAAGAGGATATAATCTGGATATCAAGAACCCTCATCAAGAAGCTGATACACTTGGCACTCCTGAAGAAATATTAGAGCAATACCGTACATCAGAAAACAAGATAGGATCTATACAAGATGAGATTGTAAAAGTATTAACAGAAGCATTGAGTTAGTATGAAGTTACTATCATTACTCAAAGAACTAAGCCTGAATCCTAAAAATGCGGAAGAACTAAAAGGGTTGATTTTACAGTTGGCTGTACAAGGAAAATTAACGGATAAATGGAGAGCATACAACTCTAATGTAGAACCTGCTTCTGTTTTACTTGAAAAAATTGAAGAAGAAAAAGCACTGTTAATTAGCCAAAAGAAGATAAAAAAGGAAAAAATAGTTGAAACACTCTCTAAAAATGATGCTCCTTTTGTACTCCCTGAAAATTGGGAATGGTGTAAATTAATAGAAATAAGTTCTATAAATGGTGGGTTTGCATTTAAAAGTTCAAACTATGTTGATGAGGGCGCAAGAGTCATAAGGATTTCAGATTTTGATGAACTTGGATTTAAAAATCATAAAGTTGTTAGACATAATTATACTGATGATTTGTTACCATATGTTTTAGAGGACAGGAACATTCTAATTGCTATGACTGGCGGTACTGTTGGTAAAAGCCTTTTTGTGAATCATGTTAATGAAACAATGGTTGTGAATCAACGTGTTGCTACCATTAAAATTATTCAACCAATTTTTGAAGCTTATGTGAATTGTGTTATACCTACTAAGCTTATACAAGATGTAATTGAGGAAGCTAAAAACTCTACTAATGACAATATTTCAATGTCTGATATTAAAGGGTTTAATATCCCTATTCCCCCACTAGAAGAACAAAAAGTAATAGTGGAAGTTGTCAATGCTTTATTTAAAGAAGTAGAAGCTTTAGAAAATCTCACCAAAGAGCGTATTTCCCTTAAAGAAGACTTTGTTACTTCTGCATTAAGAAGGCTAACAAAATCAGATAATACCACACAAGATTGGCACTACCTCCAACAACACTTCTCAAGTTTTTTTACAGAAAAGAAAAACATTAAAAGTTTAAGAGAAACTATATTGCAATTAGCCGTACAAGGTAAACTAACAGCCAAATGGAGAAAAGAAAATCCTTCTGTAGAGCATGCCTCAGAACTCCTAAAACGTATTGAAGCAGAAAAGCAACAACTTATTGCAGAGAAGAAGATTAAGAAAGAAAAGCCATTGCCTATAATAGAAGATAAGGACAAGCCTTATGAATTACCTGAGAGTTGGGTCTGGTGTAGAATGGGTAAAGTTAGTGACATTCAAAGAGGATCTTCTCCTAGACCTAAAGGAGACCCTAAATACTTTTCTGAGGCTAAGACTAATAATCATTGGATTTCTATAAAAGACATTTCAAAGCATGCTAAAAAACATGTTTTGTTAAATACTGAAGAATATCTCACAGACTTAGGAACTAAGTACAGTAGGTACGTTAAAAAAAATGAACTCATTGTAGCAGTTAGTGGTTCAACAACTGGAAAATGCTGTCTTACGGGAATTGATGGGTATTTTTATGATGGTATAGCAATGGTAAGGCTTATTGGTGACACAATTGATCATGATTTTCATCTTATGTATTATTTACAGCAATACTCCCAGATGAATGACGCAAAGTTTGGTGCAGCTTTTCCTAACATCAACACTAAGTTTCTAAGTGAAATGATGTTTCCTTTCCCTCCTGAAGAAGAACAACAGGCTATAGTAGAAAAGGTAAACTCCCTCATATCTTTATGTGATAAGCTAGAGCAACAAGTAGATAACAGTCAAATCCAAATAGAACAACTGATGAAAAGTTGTTTAAAAGAAGTGTTTGAGCAAGAGTCAAGTTAATTGATAAATAAAAGTGTGGCAAATGTGTGTCAATTCTATGCCAAAATCATAAACTAATTTAAAATAAAAACCTAGCTTTACAAAAGTGACAAGTGATTTTAAGAACAGTATGGATTGTTGTAAACCTATGTAAACACTAAGTTTTTACAAACAAAAAAGCCTCACATTTCTGTGAAGCTTTAAGTGAGCCCGATAGGATTCGAACCTATGACCGCCTCCTTAGAAGGGAGGTGCTCTATCCAGCTGAGCTACGAGCCCGTAGTTTTTATGTTTCTACGAAAACAGTGTCGGAGTGGCAGGATTAACATTGTTGATCCTGATAGGTTTGGATACAAATTAAAAATTTTTTTAATAAGTAAATCCCTACGTTTTCTTAAGAAAGTAAACTCTCTACGAAAAC
>Ga0209532_1003404_pt1 | contig 10577 bp, 17 predicted proteins | sample COG_02_FD_184746 | JGI IMG/M metagenome (GOLD analysis project Ga0209532, IMG submission 184746) | Pelagic Microbial community sample from North Sea - COGITO 998_met_02 (SPAdes) (version 2) | ecosystem: Environmental > Aquatic > Marine > Neritic zone/Coastal water | place: Helgoland, sampling... | reverse complement strand
TTGGTTTTAATTGTTTGATAGGTATCATTATTTGCTGTTTCGGTTTTATCTACGTTAAACCATATTGGTTCATTTGGCTTTGGCATTAAGAGCTCCTTTTAAAAATGTTTTCCACGAAGCAGCTTGTTTAGGCCAAGAATAATATATCTGAGTGTAATTAGCTTGAGTGGTTAAATGACTATGTATCTGTGGTTCGTGTAAAGTTTCTGCAGCGGCAGAAATACCATAGGCAAACTTTTCTGCTAACGCTTTATAATTACTGTCATAAGGAATATACATTGGAAACTCTGCTCCTGTTTCAAACAAAGCTCCATAATCAGTTACAATACTATATAAACCTGCAGACATTGCTTCTAATAAAGAAATACAAGAAGTCTCTTCGAAAATACTAGGATAAGCATACATATTATAATCTGGTAAATGTTCTCTAATATATTCATTTGGTTTATAACCAATGTAATTTACATTGGGTAAAGACTCAGCTTGGTCATATAATGCTCTATAGTTATAATCATTTTGTTCATGAAAATCTTTGCCATAAACTTCGCATGAAGAATAAACATCTAAAGTAATTAATGGGTTTTTAATTAATTGCATTGCACCAAGTAAAACAGATAATCCTCTCCAGGGTGTGTTCTGATGAATTATTTTAATAGGTTTACCTTTTTCATAATGGGGAGATTGTTTTATTTTCTCAACTCCATTTTTAATAACCACACATTTTTCAGTAGGGATACCGAACATCATTCTAAATTTTTCATAATTCCAATGAGAATTAAAAACATACCAATCATATTTGTGATGATTAGCTTTATTTTTAAACCAAGGATATAAATTAGGTTGATCGTATGAATTTTTTTGCCAAAGTACATTAAGTTTATTAGGATCTAAGGGTACTTTACCCGGTACGCTAGTACAAATTTGTACTTGATCTAATAAATTTTTATCTACGTATTGATGTAGAAAACCTAATTGTAATTCTGTTCCGCCTTTAGGGCTACTGTTTCTTAATAACATAACTTACTGATGTCCTCCAATATGGTATTTTTTTTATCTGTTGTGATTTATGTAATTGAGTAGAGTCAAATAATATAAAATCACCAGGTTTATATTTAATTATCTCTCCTTCTATATTTAATTCTCCACCCCACTCTTCTGCCCACTGTGGTGTAAGAAATCCTACAATACTGTAACAATTTGCTGAATCATCAGCATGAAACTCTGTATAGTGATTATCGTTTTGAGCATTTAAAGATATTCTTTTTATTTTTCTTTTTAACGAAAAATTATGTTGTTCTTTTAATTGTGCATTTATTCTATCAAATAAACAATTAAAATATCCTATCCAATATTGATTATTAACAATAACTTCTTCTTCATCTAAAAAAGTAACTCCAGGAAAAGCACCTCCTTTTTTACCTTCAGTACTCCTATGGAGATCCCACATATTAGTGTTAATTAAACCGTTGTATAAAAAAAAAGAATCTTCTAAAGTTAAAACTTTATTTACTATTTTTATCATTCTTATTATTCATAACTTTCTGGAAAACATCCAATCCTTTCGGTGAGATCTCAACTGTAACATCGGTTACAATATTAGGACCTTCTACTTTCTCTTTAGACGTTTCGCCTGTTTTTGTGTTTCTATAAATTGTTGTAGTTGTACAATCTATTTTATATGGATCATTTGTTCCATGTGTGTGAGGAACATCTCCTCCTTCGTGAGAGTGAGTGACACCATTATCATGTGTATGTTGTGTTTTATTATCCATTTTCATTCTCTCTGTTTATAAGCGCATAACTAACTACTACTTCAAGTTTGTTAGCTGTTTCTGCTTGAGCTTTTATAGCATCTCCTGCTTCTAAATTCAACCCCTGTTCTGTGGCATTGACTGTACTTGTAGCAGGTACATCCTTTCTAAAAAATTCTACATCTGTACTAGCAGATGAATCTCTTAAGTCACAATTAACTAATACAGCTCCTGTGCTGTTATTAGATACATATACAGATTTTACAATAGCTATAGCAGACGTAGATATAGTTAAAAGAGTTGTCATAGCCGTTCCGTCTAATATCTTAGATGCGTTTTTATATTGTATTGTCATGATAAAAAGTAATTAAAAGCGTCTTGTTCGTTTTTTAAATCTTCTTGAAAAGAAAAATTAAGTTGTTGTTTCATAGTAGTCATAGACTCAATAATTTGTCTTTGATTTTCAACATCATATTCTTGTCCTGGTTCAGGTATATAGTTAGTTAATTTAGCCATTATTTTCTAGTTTTATCTACACCTTTTATTTTGCCTTTATTTTTTGAAGCATAGAATACAGTTTTACCTTTTTTCTTACCGTATCTGTCTTTCATAGATTTCATTATTTTTTTACCTTTTGTAGTAAGTGGCATGTTATCTCCTTCCGTCTGGTTGAGCATCCATTCTAAAACTACCATAACGCCAAGTTTCCCCTGCAGCATCATTTTCTATTTTTAAAGATAGTAGTCTTCCTCTCGCTCTAGTATCTACTTTATCAGTAGTGGTTGTTATTGTAAAGGGACCTAAAGGTGAGCCTGTTTGAGTATCGGAGGGATAATCCGATATAAATAATGTTACTTTAGAATTACCTACTAAAAATTTATAATCAGGCATAAATCTTCTCATTGACATAAATAGTTCTCCGTCATCAATATCAAAATCTCCAGATCTTATAAAAGCATTAATAGAAGTTCTACCCGAACTATTAACTTGATCATTTCCTGTTTCGTGAGCGTAGTATATTGATGCTCCATATAGATTAGTAATACCTAATATATCTGGGAATACTGGAGCAGTAGTTGCTTCATAGTCCGTTGCATAAGGTTTGATAAAGACTCCTTGATCTTGGTAAGTAGTTCTATCTAATGATGAAGTAGTCCAAACGTTTTCTTGATAATTGTAAGTTACACATCTATCTATTTGATCCGATCCATCTTTTGGATAAAACCAGTTTACTTCTGTATATAAAGAATTAGGTGAAGAATAAATAACATCAGATGAATTAAAATTAAGACCTAGGTTTCCATTCTGAACTGTGAACACAAAATCTTCAACTAAACAAGGTAAGGCTTTAACAGTACCATCATACATAAAAAATCCACCTTCATTAGACATCCAATACACAGCGCCATTAACGTAAGAAGCTGCATGTTGTCCTATGCATCCACAGTTAGTACCAACTTGTCTAACACTAAAAGTAAAAGGTGGACCAACAAATTGAATTACATAAGCCGCAAGATCAGTTATTACAAAAACATAATCTTTACCTTGAAGTGCTGCTCTAATTTCATTACCTGTATCTAATCTAAAAGTACCTGCAGTATTAGTAGCGGTAGGTAAATAAGTATTTAAATCTTCTTGGTTAGAAAATCTTACAAACATAGGGTCTTGTGTTGTTGTATCGCCAATAGTTGTTTCTGTTCCAAAATGAAATAAATGTCTATCTCTGTCAGAGACTAAAGTAAATCTAGACGCTGTCGGATTGCCAGTTGTTACAAAACCAGATGTCGATTGTGACGCTCGAATACCTCGAGCTCCTGATGCTCCAGCATTCCACGTAAAAGTTCTACCATCAAATATAGTTGCAACCAATACTTGACCAAAATTATCTAAAGACCAGTTACCAGGATCTAAAATTACATCACTAGTATCACTTTCTGTGCCCCAAGTGGAATCTCCATAAGAAGCAGTTCCCCAACCATAACCAGCAGTTTGAAACGTTGGTCCTACTTCAACATAAGGATTAACGGTTGCTGCACCTGCTGCAGTCATGCCTGTTCCTCCTTCATTTCTAGAAGCTAGTATAGTAAATTTGTCTACATCTGGAGTTGTTTGTATTTCATAAACTTGTTGTAATTCTGCAGCTGTATAATCTGAATCACCTGTAACAGTTACACCTGACAAAGTCACATATCTTCCTTTAGCTAAACCATGAGATCCTTTATTGATAGTCACAGTATTTGAACCATTAACAGTTGTTATAGTACATCCTGTAATAGCTGTATCTAAAGGTGTAATATCAAAAAAATCATTACCATAGTATAAAAATAAACCTTGAGAGGTTCCTATAGCGGCGTAACGTTCTCCCACTAAAGAAGTCCAAGCTAGCTGTGCTCTAGCAGCACCTGGTAATGTTTTAGACGCCGCAGTTAGTTGTTCCCAGCCGCCTATTTTTTCAGGCGCGGTATACCTAAAACGTACAAAATCGCCATCTACCCATTGTCCGGGAAGAGCTGAAGGTACGCTTTGTTTATTAAAACCAGGTGCAAAATCTACTTTTTTTAAGGCCATAATTGTGTTATATATTAGTTTTATAGAGAATGAAAGTATCATAATAATAAACCATTTGAAAGCAATTGTAATAAGGTAATAAATAGTGAACTTTAAGATATTTGAAATAATAGAGACAAAACAATTTCAATTTGTACAAATACATAAAAATGCTAATTTGAGCGTTTATGAATGCATTAAATCTTGTTATAAAAGTGAAGAAGTAATACTTGGTAACCTTTTATCTAATAAAGTCAGATTCTGTATTATCAGAGATCCTTATGAAAGATTTTTATCTGGTCTAAGATACGATTTATTAAACCACAATGTAAATATTAAAGACATAGATATTAAAAAATTATTTACTACAAATGAAATTAGTATTTTAAATTTTGAACGAGGAAATATAAAACATAGCATATCTCAAATTCCTTATTTAATGAATACTAAAATAACTCATTATATAGATATAAAAGATTTAAATGTATTTTTAAAAATGCATTTTGGTAAAAGTGAACACATTAATAAATTTCCTGAAAAATATAAAGATTCTAAGTTTTATAATATTGAAGAATATCTAGATAAAACTGAAATAATGAAATATTTACATTTAGATTATTATATATACAATTATATAAAAAATTCTTCATTTTTATGGGAATGGCAACATGGAAAAATATTTTAATGAATTATAGAATAGAAAAAAATATTTTACCTAAAAATTGTATTGATCATATTAAATCTTTAATTAACAATCTGGACTTTATTAATGCCGGCGATATTGTAAATTCTAAAATAAATAATATCTTTACTCCAAATTATATATTTCAAGGTATGTCTAGAGTAACAACAGATAATATAAATATTAATGAAAATAATAAACTTTTATACACTAGATTGAATGATTTTGGTTTTATAATAACTTCAATTGTTTGTGAAAAAGCAAAAATTAAAATTAAAAATATAGATAGATTTATGTGGAATCTCTATAAACCAAATGAAGAAGGAACTTTTCACGTAGATATGGTAGATAGTTCTTTCTACACTATTCTATATTCCTTTAATGATTCAGATGGCTATGTTCAAATAGGAGATAAAAAAATATATGATGTTGAAAATGAAGCAAAAATTTTTAAAAGTAATATAAAGCATAAAGGTGTAGGTCCTACAAAAAGCAATTACAGGTTAAATTTAAATATAGTTTTACAAACATGATTAATTTTTTAATTAAAAATAATAAATTAAACGAAACTAAAAGTAGTTTACGTATTACGTATCCTAGGACAGTAGATATAATATATGGAAATTATCCATATCCTCATGTAATTCACAATTTTATATTAGATATAAAAAATAATTTAAATCCTAAAATGGAAAATTACACTAATGTAAAAGGAGGAATGACTGATTGGCATCATTTTTTAGATAATGATAATTTTAAAGGTTTTATTGCTCACTTAATAAATACTCATCAGACCACTCATCCAGAAATATTTCAATATTTTTTAGAAAAAAATACAGTATCCGATGCATGGGGTAATGAAATAAAAAAAGGAGATAGTTTAAAATATCACACACACCATTGTTTACACGGTATCTTATATTTAACAAAAGGATGTGATTTAATATTGCCTGAGTTAAATATAAAAATAACCCCAGAACCTGGTGATTATTATTTATTTCCTCCAGAAATAATACATGGGTTTGATTTATATGAAGGGGATAATAATAGATATAGTCTAATCTTTAATATCATAGAAAAAGATCATTTTGAATATTTTAAAAAATTAAAATAATGAAATTAATATATTCAATTCCTGATAAACTTTATTACATACAAAATTTTTTAGATTATTCTACTTATAAAGGTATTCATCATTCTATATTTAAAGAACGTAAAAAAATAAATCTACATACTTCTAAAGGTATATGGTCAGAAGAATTAATAAATAATATAGTACCACCAAAACGAGTAGGTGTAGATAAATATCCCCCTTTTGAAAAATTAAAAACCTTAACTCATCACAATCAATTTTATCAATTAAAAAATTTTAAAAAAATTACTAGTAATATTCATTACATGGAAAAAGGAGCGGGTATTAATTGGCATAATGATGGTAATTGGACATACGGCGCAACATATTATATAAATAATAGATGGAACATTCAGTTTGGTGGAGAACTAATGTTTAATACAGAAAATGGTCATGGTTACATACCTGTAGTAGGTAATTCTTTAGTAATAATAAAATCTCCTCTTGAACATAAAGTTAATCCTGTTTTAACTAATATTGTTCCTAGAATTTCTGTACAAATGTTTATGAAATGAGGTATTTAAAATGAATGAAAGAACAGTAAATATAACTAATTTTATAGGGGTCTATGATAATTACATTCTCCCTGAAGAATGCAATAAAGCAATTAAATTATATGAAGATCAAAATAAATTTAATAATACAGTAAATAGAATAGGAGGGGAAAAAGCATCTATTTTACAAAAACAAGATCAACAATTTTTTGCAGCGCCTAATAATATAGATATTTGGTGGGAATCTTTAAAACCAATGATGGTAAATTTTGATTTAGCTTGGACTCATTATGTTAAAAATGTAGGAGCTGACGATGCTTATGGATCTCCTTTTAATTTTACCAATTTAAAAATACAAAAAACTTTGCCTACAGAAGGTTATCATGTTTGGCATATAGAACATGGTAAAGGATTTGAAAATGAATCACGAGCTTTTGTATTTTCTATTTATTTAAATGATGTGAAAGAAGGTGGAGAAACTGAATTTCTTCATTTTTCAAAAAGAGTTAAACCTAAAACTGGAAGAATAGTTATCTGGCCCGCTGCTTTTCCTTATCTCCATAGAGGAAATCCACCATTGTCGGGTGAAAAATATATTGTTACTTCTTGGATAATGTTAAGATAATTAAGAAGAATAAGAAGTAGGTCTTGCACCTAATCTAGCAATTTTATCTGATTCAGATTCACCTTCAACATTATCAGTGTCCCAATCAGATTGTAATTGGGATAAATGAGCTGCGTCCCATCTAGTAATAAAATCTTGAAAGTCACCTAAATTTGCATCTTCCCAAGAAGAGTGTGAAGTTTCATCTCTGTATTCTACAGTATCACTTGGATTAGAAGTTCCATATTGAACAGCCCAAATATTTGACCATTTAGCTAATCCCCAAAAATCATTATCAGAAATTGTGTATCCTGTTCCAGCTGCATCTCCATTTTGTTTAATAACTATTTTGTCATCAAATACTACTGTCCATTGCGCGTTTGTTGCCATATTTTCTCCTAAGTCTTAATAATATAAATAATTGTTAAATAAGGTTGTAATACCGAAGTTGAATCACCTGAAAAGTTTGCACTCATATTGTGAGAGTGACCCTGACCTGAACCAGCATTCTGTGTATTTTGACTTTGTTGTTGCCCTCTGTACCTACCTGGAAATCCAGGACCACCTGATGCAGGACCTGCTTTGAATGGGTGTGAGTGACTGGCAAGTTGTGCTGTGGATAAAGAAGCATTGGCTGTTGAACCACCAACGTTTCCAGTTGAAGTAACTGTGTTTGCTCCACCACTTGATGCTAAAGCTTTGTTATTAGATTTACCGACTGCTACGTTATCTTGAAGATCTGGCACAAGAAAAGTTGATGAACCATCTCCAGCTCCATACGTTGTACCTACGATTGCAAATAAGGCAGAGTAAGTTGATCTTGAAACAGTTTGACCATTACATTCTAAGAAACCTGTTGGCACTGAAGCAGAAGACCACGGCACAATAGTTGCCGTAGGAATTCCTTCGATACCTGTAAGGTTTGCTCCTGAAAAATCGTATTTTGTTGCTTCGTAATTTGACATATTATTTCTCCGTGTAAGTCCATCCTGTTGTAGCATCTCCAGAAAAAACTAATGAAAAAGCTGCACCTTGTGTATTAACAACAAGATCCGATGCTGCATTAGCTATATTAGAAGAATTTCTACCAACAGTCAATGCGTTAGTATTGAAATCATAACCTTGATCTACAAAATGTACTTCATCTCCTGTAGCAGGTGATGCTGGGAGCGTAGCTGTAACTGCTCCACCATTTGTATTTACTAAAAGTTTAGCACCAGCTTGAACTGTTTCTGCTGCTGATATTGCTCTCCAGTTTCTTTGTTCATGAAGTTTTACAACATTAGTTCCATCAGAATATAATGTGTAATTATTTCCTTCACATAAAAGAACACCTGTTCCAGATGCAGTTTTAAAAGTTAAAGTATTTCCGGCATGATCACATGCGTCTTGAACTTGGTAAGTTTTTTCAACTGAGTTTGGAATACTTACTGTTAAGTTAGAAGCTAACGTTCCTGTTAATTTAATAACTTCATTTTTACCATTTGATAAAGCACCATTAGTAAAAGTTAAAGATCTAGCAGCATTAGTTATATTGAAAGTAGTAAAACCACCGATAGCTTGTTCTAGAATTAAAAGGTTAGTATTTGTAATTTGTCCCCAAGTTCCCGAGTTTTCCCCAGTTGCTTGTACTGTAAGTTTTAAATTTGCTGATGTTGAATTTGCCATATTAAATTCCTTATATCGTTTATTTTATAAAAATAAAGAGTTAGTGTCAAACTCTTTATGCAACGACTTCTCTCCAGCCTGGAGGATCTATTGGAGCAGAACCGGTATTTACTTCGTTCCAGATAAGAGCATTACCACTTCCTACTGTTGTAGTCAACCCAAAACCATTAAAAGTTGCGGTAGCATCTGTAAATGCAGATACTGAAGCAACTCTTGCTAACATTGGATTTTGCGTTACATTTACTTGTTGATTTAAGTCTATTGTTTCGTTTCCTAAAGCAGCAGACATTGCTATACCTGTTACAGTAGGAGCAACATCCCCTTGGAATCCTAAAGTACCTAAAGCACCTATCATGAAATTACCTGTAATAGCTGCATCAGGTGCAGGGTCGACAACACCTAAAGTTAACTGAGCTACATTTAAAGTATTTGCAACAATAGTTGCATCACCGGTAATTTCTGTTGGAGATCCTAAAGCTGCGGTCATTGCAATTCCAGAAACATCTGCTTGTACAGAACTACCAGCATCACCCCAGTCGTTTATTGACCAACCAAGTCTACCCCAACCTTCATTATTAAATGCTTCTACTGTACCAAGACTCGCAACAACTGCATTACCTGTTGCCATAGCATCAGGACCAGCATCCACTATTCCTAAACTGTTTGTAAGTGAAAATCCTGTTGCATCAACTTCTGCTAAACCAAAAGCGGTTACGCTTCCAAGACCGGTTGTTAATGTTTGATTATTATTTGTAGATGGGCCTGTGTTAGCATTAGCTGTTGTAGTAACACTTCCAAGATTTGCAGTGACAGCGTCACCTGTAGCAACAAATGTGCCGGCAATACCCCAACCTTGAAGACCCCATTCTTGTCTACCCCAACCTACATTAACTTCAGTTGAGCTTGACTCGTCTCCGAGTGCTGCGGACATACCAAACCCTGTAGCGATAGGCGTTGGATTCGCATTATCATTCCATTGATTTTGACCCCAAGAGCCAGTATTCCAAGTTCCTGATGCCATAGGAGGTTACCTCCTATTTAACCAGAGATTCTTAAAATCGCTGCTGTTGATGTTGGTGCTGGAAACTGAACTGTAAACGTACCTGAAGTAGCTGTTTTATCTGCTCCGAAATCTAAAACACAAACTGCAGAGTTAGTAGTTGCAGATGATGTGTTATAAATTAAAGCTCCTCTAGCTGTCAAAGTAACGTTTTGAAATGACAAATCAACAAAGTCCGCTCTTGCGACACCAACTGTTAAAGAAGTTGGCGCATTAACAAGTGCACCTCCACCAGCTGAATAGTTTGCTGATGTAACTTCGTTAGTAGGTGCAGAAGTTAATAGAGAAGTAGTTGCTGAGTTAAGAGTAGCTGAAGAAGTATAAAGAGCTAACTTATATTTATCACCACCAGATTGTGAAAAATTTGAATCACCTTCTAATAATAATTTTTTAAAGTTGTTTGCAATCGCTTGTGTTATAGCCATAGTTTTCTCCTTACTGTTTTCCTATTCGAGGAACACCTGCTTGGTATTCATCTCGTCTTCGTCTTCCCATTTGTTCTATTGAGAATCCTTTGACTGCTTCGACATATTTTTTATCATATAACTGGAGCATGTCAACGGGTCCTTTTAAAAATCCGTAAGCCTCGACTAGGCAAGCATACAATAAGCCGTTGGGAAATTCGGTGCTTAAGTATGT
>Ga0209532_1003393_pt1 | contig 10614 bp, 10 predicted proteins | sample COG_02_FD_184746 | JGI IMG/M metagenome (GOLD analysis project Ga0209532, IMG submission 184746) | Pelagic Microbial community sample from North Sea - COGITO 998_met_02 (SPAdes) (version 2) | ecosystem: Environmental > Aquatic > Marine > Neritic zone/Coastal water | place: Helgoland, sampling... | reverse complement strand
GCACGAACGTTATTTAGCAGAAGAGCATGTCGGTGCGCCGATCATCATGCAAAACTACCCGAAAGATATCAAAGCATTCTATATGCGTATCAATGATGACGGTAAAACCGTTGCCGCAATGGATATCTTAGCACCGGGTATTGGTGAAATCATCGGAGGCTCTCAGCGAGAAGAGCGTCTTGATGTATTTGATGCACGTTTAGCAGAAATGGGCTTAGACCAAGCAGATTATAGCTGGTATCGTGATTTACGTCGTTACGGTACTGTGCCACATGCCGGATTTGGTTTAGGTTTTGAGCGCCTCGTCGCTTATGTTACAGGTGTGCAAAATGTCCGTGACGTTATTCCTTTCCCACGTACACCAGGCAGCGCACCATACTAAAAAAGCAACATCGACAAATATTTGAAAAAGTAATCAACTGTAGTGGTTGGTTACTTTTTTTTTGCATGATAGTTACATTACCGTTCGTATTCAGCCAATGATACAGCTGCATTATTAAAATTAGTTAGTGTACTTCACCCTCTAAAGATCAAGTCAATTACACCACAATTTAGGTTATCTCACACTAATTGCGTCAAACATACATACCCTCTTGATATACTCCACCCAAACCACTGAAATTTATAGACTTTAATTGTGGAACAAGTATTGCTAATTAATATGTTAATACGCTCTTGAAGCGAAGCAAGTAACGCGCACTACTCCATAATTACAACTCGTTACATTTGACAACAGATCTGTACATTTAGGTCAGTTATTATTTACATATAAAATGGACATTAAGGCAGCACACATGAACAGCACACTCAAAAAAACCGGATTAGCCGTTATTATTATCGCCGTAGGTATTGGCGGTATGATCGGAATAAAAGCAACGGCGGAAGAGAAAAAAGAAAAAGTAAAAGTCGATACCCGTCCATCAGTAAGTGTGCAAAACGCCGAATCAATCAATTATGATGTTGTGATCAAATCTAACGGTGAAGTACGTCCGTTTGAGAGCACCGCTATGTCTGCACAAGTTTCTGGTGAAGTCATTTCATGGCATCCAAATTTTGTTGAAGGTGGATTAGTCAAACGTGGTGATGTGCTGTTTACCATTGAAGCGGATCTCTATGAGGCGGCCGTGTTACAAGCTGAATCAGAAGTATCACGCGCACAGGCAACCTTAATAGAAGAACAAGCACGTGCGGATGTCGCAAAACGCGAAGCCAAAAATTTACCCGCCTCTAAAGTCACCGATCTGTATTTGCGTAAACCTCAACTACTGAGCGCACAAGCTGCATTAAAATCCGCTCAGTCGCGTCTTAAAATTGCAAACAAAGATCTCAACAACACCATTATCACAGCACCGTATGATGCATTAATTGTGTCGCGCGATGTCGGTGTAGGCCAATATGTTAATAAAGGCGTGCAAGTAGCACGATTAAACAACATTGAACGTGCTGAAGTTATTTTTCCTATTGCCGGTTTTGATGCGACATTTTTGCCCAGTAGGATTGCCAATACTCCTGCAACAATCGTGTCACGCGGTGCAGAAAAAACCTTACGCCAAGGCATAATTGTTCGCGATTTAGGTCGAGTAGATCAAGCGACCAGAATGACCCATTTAGTGGTTCAAATTGATGACCCTTACAGCTTAAAAACAAATGCACCTCGCATTAAATTTGGAACCTATGTTGAGGTGAACTTTAATGGTAAAACGATTACAAATGTGTTTAAAGTAGCCCAGTCTCTTGTTAATAAACGGTCGATCTGGCTGTTAGATGACAACAATAAAATGGTCTCTAAGCCAGTAAATGTGGTACGTGAAGAAGGCGCTTTCTTCTATATCAATGAAGGGTTAGCGGAACAAGATCGTCTGGTCATCACTTTACCAGAATATCCACAAAACGGCATGGAAGTTAAAATCATTGGCGAACAGAGCCCTTTAGTTGCTGATAGCTCGCTACTGGGTGATTCGAGTGAATCTGATGGATCGGATGTTCAGTCTGATTCACAAGAATAAGGAACGATTCTCATGAGTGAACATATCACCGAAGACGTCGTTGATGTTAATAAAGAAGAAACCGGCTTAATCGCGTATTTTGCCAACAATGCAGTAGCAGCTAACTTGATGATGGGCTTTATCATCATTATGGGGTTAATCAGCTACAATTCGATTCAACGACAAATGTTTCCCAATGTGGAAATCAACTTTATTAATGTCCAAGCTTCCTACCCAGGTGCAGCCCCTCGAGAAATTGAAGAAAGTATCTTAATTAAGATTGAAGAATCCTTGAAAGATATTACTGAAATCAAAGAAAGCGTCTCTCGTGCCTTCCGTAATGGTGGTCGCATCAGCCTGCGTATTCGTGAAGGTGAAGATTTAGCGTCAGTACTCGATAAAGTAAAACAACGCGTAGATAGTATCGGTACCTTCCCTGCTGATATGGAACCGATCCAGGTCACTCAGGCAGAATTTCAGCAAGATGTGATTGAGATGTCACTCGTGGGTGATGTGCCATTAGAACAGCTCAAGCCCATTGCGAATCAAATTGAAAATGAACTTCTACAACTAAACAATGTGTCGCTAGCGAATGCATCCGCCCCTGATGACGAGATTGCGATAGAAGTACAGCCAGAAGCACTCAAACAATACGATCTAACCATCAGTGATATTACTGCTGCAATACGGCGTTACTCGGCTAATTTTTCAGCTGGTCAATTACGTACTGATGCAGGGATCATTGCCGTTCGTGTAGAAAACCAATACTACAACGGTGAAGAATTTCGCAACATACCAGTTAAAATTGGCGCAAACGGTGGTCGCGTCTTATTACAAGATGTGGCACTAATTAAAGATGGCTTTACAGAAGGTGAACGTTACTTTAAATACTCAGGTCAAAATGCGATATTTATTGATGTCAAAGCGACGAAGTCACAAGATACCATTCCTGTCGCAGAGTCTGTCAAAGCCTATATTGAGGAAAAAAATAAAACCTTACCCCAAGGGTTAGAGCTCAAAGTTCTAGTGGATATGACCTACTACCTTAACGCTCGTTTAGATATGATGCTTGGTAATTTAATCCAAGGTTCTATCTTAGTCGCATTGATGCTGACGTTATTTTTACGTTTTAAACTCGCTTTTTGGGTTATGGTCGGTTTACCTGTGTGCTTTTTAGGCGCCATGATGATGATGCCTATTTTTGGCGTCACAATTAATATTCTGTCTTTGTTTGCCTTTATTATGGTGCTCGGGATTGTGGTGGATGATGCCATTGTGATTGGTGAATCTGCGTATAGCGAAGTAGAACAATATGGTGGCGGCGTCAATAACGTCGTACGTGGTGCGAAACGCGTCGCGACCCCCGCGACATTTGGCGTGTTAACCACTATCGCGGTATTTGCTCCCTTTACCCAATCTAGCGGTTTTGAAGGAGCGTTCTTCTATAATATCTCTATGGTCGTGATCTTATGTTTGGTGTTTTCACTCATCGAATCCAAACTCATTTTACCTGCCCATATCGCGCAAATTAACTTTACACCAATCAAAGAAAATGGCTTTAGAGATCGCTTTAATAAAGCCTTCTTTGGTTTTGTAAATGGTAAATACCGTCGTTTTGTCGAACAGTGTGTCGAGTATCGCTGGGCGGTGTTTGCATTCTTTATTGCCATGCTATTAATCAGTTTTGGTTTAATCCAAGCCAATTATGTCCGTATGGTGCCAAACCCCAAAGTCCCGCACGATTTTCCATCTATAAGTATAGAGATGAGTGAAACAGTATCGGATCAAACCACTATCGATGCCCTTAAGACGATTGAGAAAATAATTTTGGATGTTGAGCAAGAAACCATTGATGCCGAAGGGTCTGGTATGATCCGTGATATCTTAGCCTTTAACCGAGGGCGTACAGAAGCTCGGATAGTGGTACCACTCGTCGATGAAGAATTACGTCTTTATGATACGTTCGAGTTAGCGCGACGCTGGCGTGAACGCATACCCGAAATTGCAGGCATGAAGTCATTTTCAATCCAAGATGATGTTAACGGCGGCAATGATGACGGTGAATTTGGTTATCTTATTTATGGCAGTGATATCAAAACACTTAATGCCGCAGGCCGTTATCTGATTTCTTTACTGCAACAAGAAAATGGGTTGTTTGATATTAGCTCAACCATCGATCCTGCGAGTAAAGAGATCCGCATGTCATTGTTGCCTGTTGCCGATGACTTAGGACTTGATATATCGAATATTGCCCGTCAGGTTGGATTGAGTTTTTATGGTGGTGAAGCCCAGCGCGTCATTCGTAATGGTGAAGAAGTCAAAGTCATGGTGCGTTACCCACAACTCACCCGTGAACGTTTTGCTGAGTTAAAATATACCATGATTAAAACGCCAACCGGTCAAGAAGTGATGCTCGGTGATGTGGTTGATCTGACTGAAGAACCGGGTATTTCGTATATTCGTAGAGAAGAAGGTTATCGCACCGTTTATGTTTGGGGTGCCATTGATGAAGAGGCCGTCGAACCGAGTGCGGTAATTGACCAAATCAAAGATAATCTATTGCCTAAAATGAAAGAAGCTTTCCCTGCGGTTAAAACTCAGTTAGGTGGCACCATTGAAGAGCAACAAGCTCAACAAGATGAACAATTCATGTTCTTTTGGGCTGGGATGATCATGGTATTTATCTTATTAGCTGTTCCGCTTAAAAGTTACGGTCAACCCTTGATCATCATGTCGGTCATCCCTTTTAGTTTAACAGGGGCGATTTGGGGACACTTTTTACTCGGCATTGATTTGTCGATGATGTCGACGTTTGGTTTAATCGCAGCGGCAGGCGTAGTGATCAATGATTCATTAGTGATGACAGATTATATCAACCAACGCCGTAAACAAGGTTACGATGTGAAAACGGCTGTTTTAGAAGCAGGTTGTGTGCGTTTCAGAGCGATTACATTAACCTCCATTACGACCTTTGCTGGCGTGCTCCCGATTATGTTTGAAACAAGTCTACAAGCTTCATTTGTGATCCCGATGGCAGTCGCGCTAGGATTTGCAGTCCTATACGCTACAATAGTGACATTAGTCTTAGTGCCGTGTTTATATATTATTTTACTCGACTTAACTCGTCCCTTTAACTGGGTAAAAAGTAAATTAACAACACACACAAACGTCGAATCTGATACGACAGTCCTGACCAATGAGTAGTCAATTGGCGTAATCTCATGACATTAGGTCATTGATTGGATTGGTATCGCTTATTAATGAAAAAACCAAGGAATATTTAAATTATAAGCGGTGATGCCGATATAAAATCAATGATTATGCGCAACAGGGTTGTTGCGCAACAGGTGTTTCACGATGCTAAGCTAACTAGGAGTCAAGGATGACAAGTATGACAAGGATCTTAATTACTGGAATAGTCACGCATGGATAGATTGTTAGCAACCTTTATTACGGAAGCTAGAGATAATCTAGAGATTAGCTCGACTTGCTTTTTAGCCTTAGAGCAAGACCCGACTAATACCGCGACGCTCGATACCGTATTTCGCAGTGTGCATACCATGAAAGGATCGTCTGGATTATTCGATATTACTCCATTTACCAACGTCATGCATGAAGCAGAAAGCGTCCTTGAACGCATGCGTTATGCTGACTTGGTCTTAACTTCAGACCATATCGACACTTTACTGGATAGTATGGATCAAGTAAGTAGGTGGCTAGACGAATTAGAATCCACGCAAACTCTTAACCACAGGGTTGATGAATTATCGAACAGATTATGTGTTGAATTACGCGCCATTGCAAGCACACCAAATTCGAACCATGATAAAACTATTCATGTCGACAAGATTGGCACACTAACAGAATTAACAAACGCACCAAACTGGGTATCCCAACTACATCATGTAGCACGTAAAACACTATACAAAGAATTATTAATCAGCGACCGACACATCAATATCATTACCTATACGCCTGATCCACAATGTTTTTTAAATGATGTTGACTATCGAATCACAACAAGATAAAAGGGATGAGGCAAAACAAGCAGGCGCGACAGGTTGGCTCGTCAAACCCGTTCAACCCGACGAGCTCAGCAATGTTGTGCGAAAGTTATTACCGTTGTAAGGCAAACGTTTTAAGTAAAATGAGTTTTAGGACAGTGAGTGATTAGCCTTTACAGCTTAAGATTTGTAACAAATTTATCAATGATATGTATAATTATCTTGAGACTGCAAAAATGCACACAATATGAGAACTTTTAATATGAAATTAACTCCTCCTTATGCGCTTTTTTTAGGTGATGCATCTGATAGCCTAGGATTAAAAATGGCCAATAGCATCGCAACTTGGCGACCATCGCAATGTGTCGGTGAAATAGCACTTCCTGAGTGTTCTGTCACGACAGGCTTACCTCTTTTATCCATCAAAGATGCTGCCGAACAAGGGGCTAAATCATTTGTCTTAGGCTTTAATAATGCCGGTGGACATATTGATATCAAATATTTACCCCATATTAAACTCGCCATTGAACATGGTATGCATATCATCAATGGTTTGCATGATAAGTTATCCGACATTCCAGAGCTAGCAGCATTAGCACAGCAGTATCAGGTTGATTTGATTGATATCCGTCACCCTACTACTCGTTTTAAGACTGCTAATGGCCAAAAACGCACAGGTAAACGGTTGTTAACTGTTGGTACGGATTGTTCTGTTGGTAAGATGTACACTACCCTTGCCTTGCATGAAGCCATGCAAGCCAAGGGCATGCATGCGACATTTCGCGCTACCGGTCAATGTGGAATTTTAGTAGCAGGAGAAGGCGTCGCCGTTGATTGTGTTGTCTCAGACTTTATTTCTGGTGCTGTCGAAGCGCTCACCCCGGATAATGCAGCTGACCATTGGGATGTCATTGAAGGTCAAGGTTCGCTATTTCATCCGGCATTTGCAGGAGTAACACTGGGCTTGATCCACGGTGCTCAAGCTGATGCATTAGTAATATGTCACACGTTGCGTCGTGAATTTATGCGCGGCATGCCTGGTTATCGATTACCAACAGTCCAACAAGCAGTGGAGCTAAACCTGTTACATGCACGCCTGACCAACCCTAATTGTAAAGTCATCGGTATCAGTCTCAATACCAGTGCCGTTGACGAGCAAACCGCGCGTGAAACATGCTTGCAAATATCTCAAGAAACGGGTTTACCATGCCAAGATCCTATTCGACATGGTGTCGATAGATTAATGAGTCAGTTACTATAATATGAAATATATTATCACTCAGCATTCTTTACCATTGGCACGAGAGTTTCGGATCTCAAGGGGGGCAAAAACTCATGCCGACGTCGTGCGTTTACGTATTGAAGCTGCTGGCTTTAGCGGAAGCAGTGAATGTGTACCATATGCTCGCTATGGCGAAAGTATCACCTCGGTGAGTGCTGATATTGATGATTTTTTGACGCAATGGCAGCCTGAATTATCACGCTTACTGACTGACCTCGTTCTATTAAGTGACACGACGCTATTGACGGATTTTATTGAAGCTAAACAGCTCAAAGGTGCTGCGGCTAATGCGGTTGATTGCGCTATATGGGATTGGATTTGTAAGCATTTTAATGAATCCATTTATACATTATTAGAATTACCTGAAAATAAACCGACGATAACGGCTCAGACATTGAGTCTAGGTTCATTAGAAGACATGCTCGAACAAGCGTATCTGATGCGCGATGTGCCGTTAATAAAAATTAAGTTTGATGCTACTGACGTGGTACTTAAAATGCAAAAAATCGCCGAGATCTGCCCCAACAGCGAATTTATTTTAGACGCCAATGAAGCCTGGTCAATTGCATTACTCAATGAGATTGTGATTGGTTTAGATGGAATAAAAGTGCGCTTAATTGAGCAGCCATTGCCTGCCGATACAGATGATGACATGCTTTTTTATCGCAGCAAGATCCCAATCTGCGCCGATGAGTCATGTCATACAAGCCACACGTTTGCCCAATTAGTTGGCAAATACCAAGCCATTAATATCAAGTTAGATAAGACTGGCGGCTTCACAGAAGCATTACGTTTAATCCAACTTGCTCAGGCAGCTAATATGCAGGTTATGCTCGGGTGTATGGTCGGTTCATCATTGGCAATGGCACCGAATCGAGTGCTAGCTGGCTATGCCGATGTACTTGATTTGGACGGGCCGGTATTAGTTGCTCAAGATATTGATGATGGGTACACGATTGATAACGGTTATATCTCGACGCATTCTTCACGTTTATGGGGCTAAGTTAACCGTAATTTTCAAACCATATTGTAGGATTCTCCACCTACAATTGAGCAGGATCAACCAGCCCATATTTAATGGCAAAGCGGGTTAACTGAAACCCGGTTGTACAATTAAATTTATTTAAAATATTACGACGGTGCACATGCGCAGTTTTGACGGCAATATCTAATTGATGCGCGACATGTTTCACTTCATGCCCCATCGCTAACAACACAAATATTTCTTTTTCACGTTGGGTTAACGCTTGATATAATTCAAATTCTTCAGATTGCTGAGTAGCACTTTCTAGAACGGCAGGACTATGTACCGTGTAGCCGGATGCAACTTTATGTAACGCATCTAGCAAGACATCACCAGCATCGCGTTTAGAGATATACGCATTTACTCGCAAAGACTGAGCAGTCACTATGTAATGTGCGTTTTCATACATGCTCAAGACGACGGTTTTAATTAATGGAACACGTTTTTTGATTTCTTTGACTAATTCCAAACCATTTTTATTAGGTAATGAAATATCGGTCACTAAAATACAATCTTCCGTTATTACATCACTTGCTAAGGCATCTTCTGCACTACCAAATGAATCAACAACGACAAACGCATCATCTGATTGTATTAATTGTATAAATCCATTTAAGACTAATTCATGGTCATCGACTAAAACAATATTAATGGGCATAAAACTCTTATTTGAATATAAATTTCGTTAAATTGTATTTTAATCCGATAAAAACTAATTACAATTAATATCTACAAAGTGTATGAATATAACACAATTAAAATACAATTTTAATTTGCATTAACCCAAGTTTATCTCTAAATTAATAGAGAAAATTTTTATCATTAAGGAATTGTTATGCGTCAACCAACTCAACAAGCACTTATCAATCGAGGCTTACTAATGGGCATGTGTGCAATGCTGATGTCGGGTTGTGCATGGAATGATGCAGGTCAAATTTTATATCAATCCGTGATCTCTAAGCAAAAATTTGATTGTGAAAATGACAAAGTAGGTGACAGTATTGAGCGCTGTAAACAAGATATTGATGCAAGTATTGATAGTAGTCTTGATGCTGTACAAGCGGTAAAATCAGACCTAAAAGAAACTGCAGCTAACGAAGGATACGAGCCAAAAGATTTTGTTAAAAAACAAATTAACCGAGTAACACGCTCAACACAATAGCGGTTCCCACCCCATTAACGCATAACGCTAACGACGCAAATGCACCCGATTGCTCACTCAACAATACCGCTTTAGACGTACCTATACCATGGGCAATAGTACCCAGTACTATGCCATTAGCTTTGTCATCATTGATTTGCAACAATCTATTCACACTAGGAAGTGCCATGACTCCTATCATGCCCGTAATAATATTGAATACAGCAGCGAGCCCGGCAATTCCACCAAGCATTGTTGCGGTATCCATAGCAAAAGGTGTGGTGATTGATTTGGTCAATATGGTGAGTTGCCATGCCGGCTCGGCACCTAATAAATACAATACACTAAACGCACTTAAAGGCGCAAACAGCCCACCTACTGCAATCGGAATAATCACCTTTATTCCTAGTTCACGCAGAACCGGAAATTGATTGTATACCGGAAGTGCTAATCCGACCGTTAATGGACCGAGTAAATATTTAATCGGATGCAGGTGAGTCATTACCTGTCCAACATCCGGTTCAATAAGCTGGGTTAAGGTTAGCAGTAGCGTCGTCGTGGTCAAGATGGGATGGGCCAAAATGTGCTGATTGGTCCATTTTGCAAATCTAATAGCTAAGCCGTAGCACAATACCAACATCACAATCCACATTGCAGAGTGAGAAATGTCACTAAAAGATAAGTCGAATGCGAATAGATTCATTGTGGGGATTGATCCGTAGGATCACTGTTGGTTTTTGGCGACGGTTTCAGTAATGTATTACTGACCCACATGACCAGCGCCATGCTGGCAATCGTCGTTAATACCAATGCCAACACTAAGGCGAGCCAATGATCATACACGGCTTGCTGAAACAACCAGACAGCCATTATCGCCGGCACAAAAAACATCGACATATGACCCAGATAAAGTGGGATAACAGCATTTAAAAAAGCGGGTACCTTACCATAAACCGCAAACACCAATAGCAATATAAATAAGCCATTGATCGTTGCTGGTAAAGGAATGACTACGCTAGCGACATCTCCTAGTTCATAGGCGCCAATTAGTACAATCAAAGTGCCAATATGTTGCAAGAATCGTTTTATCAAAATATCTGCTTCTACAGTAATTTAATCGTTAAATCTGAGTGAAAATCTGTTCAGCAGTAAAACGTGATTTAGGTAACGTCGCATTA
>Ga0209532_1003392_pt1 | contig 10615 bp, 11 predicted proteins | sample COG_02_FD_184746 | JGI IMG/M metagenome (GOLD analysis project Ga0209532, IMG submission 184746) | Pelagic Microbial community sample from North Sea - COGITO 998_met_02 (SPAdes) (version 2) | ecosystem: Environmental > Aquatic > Marine > Neritic zone/Coastal water | place: Helgoland, sampling... | reverse complement strand
TAGTATTCACTAAACGCAATATCCCAAAGGGCAAAGTACTTCAGCAAGATGATTTGGTGATGAAATTAGTTAACTCTCGTGCTTCACATGGAGCTTACTTAGCCACAGATAATCTTGTTGGCCACAAGGCGAAAAGAAATATAGCAAGAGATACAATAATTAAAGCTAAGCATATATTAGCAAACAACGCCGTGAATAAAAATGACACTGTATTGATAGTATCTGGTACAGCTTCTTTAAGTATTGTAACTTACGGAGAGGCGCTAACCGACGGCAAAATTGGTGACATGATCGTAGTTAAAAATTCATCGTCGTTGAAGGAATTTAAGGCAATTGTGACCGCAGAAAAAAAAGTTTCTCCGATCACTAACATAAATTAAAGTCCTGTCGTTTAGAGACTCGAGAGGAGTACTTAAGATGATAAATTCAGTAGGCAATAACGTTGCAAATGCTAACGTACAACTGAGCGATAGTAACAAAGCAAACATCACAGTCGATAAAAATGTCTCGGACTTGGCGCCAAAGGAAATAGTCAATAAACTAGACAGCAAGGACCTTACTATTAAGGACCAGGTTGCTAAACTTGCGGACGGCCCCCCTATAGACCGCTCTTTGGTTAACGAAATAAAAACTAAAGTCGAGCAAGGGCGTTACCCCATCGACCTAGATATCGTGACCGAAAAAATGTTTGAAAGCTTTAAAGAAGCCGAAAGTTAATAGCATGACCACAAATAGCCATTTGTTCCTCGATACACTGGAACAAATGAGAGAGTTGTTATCAAGTCCTGACATTGAGTCTCGGGCTAACGATGTGTTTTTGACTCAAACAATCGAAGAGTTTTATGCGCTCATTGATGAATATGCCTTAGCCCAAAACTTTAGCATTGATACGACAGAAGATTCTGAACAAATTCAAGATATTCTAGGCCAGTTAGGGTCAAAAATAGACGTAATAAATAAACACGTGAATACAAACTTAGATAAGCTAAACTTTGTATCTAAAATAACGCCAAAAAAATAGTTATTTCGGTATTTTAAGAAAAATCTCTGTTGCTTCTTCCTGATACGTAATTCTATCCTCTATTTCGATTAAATCTTCTATTTCAGATATCATTTCGCTAACTGTTTCATTACCAAACGCCTGTGAAATTAGCAGCCAAGTGTAAGCCATTTGCAGGTCAGCCTCAACAAACAGATTGTAATAGGTCTTACCTAATCTCTCTGGGGCATTCTTGTCACCTTTCATAGCCTTTGCAGTCAACTCATCAACTATTTGCTTAGATACAACTTCAATTAGGTCCTCAGTTACTATATCCCGCACGTCTTCAACTACATCCATTGCCGGCTCACTACCACCCAATGTGGCACGCCAAGCCCAATATAAGGCCCTTTTATAACTGACAGGGCTTCCCAGGCCCTTAGAATACAAAATAGATAAATTGTGTTGGGATGTGGGCTCTCCCTGTTCTGCAAGAACAGTAAAAAGTTCAACTGCTGTTTGGAAATCTTTCTTTTCAAAAGCATTGATTGCATTCACAAAAATATCAGGATCAGCCGTGGCATTTTCTGTTTGAGCGCACGTAATACTTCCAAAAATCATTGCAATAAAAGCTAATCCATAAACTTTGTATATCATGTCGCCGCCACCATAACTAATTTTAACTCTAAAAGTCGTGTACTTTTTGATCCATTTTTTTGATAGACTATTACCTTTGGTCTTTCTTTATCTTTCTTAATGAACTCTACCGAAATAGACTTGGGAAGAAATACGCCAGCCCTCTCTAATATCTCTTTGGGCTGATCATAAAACGCATCCAAAAACCTCTTATCAACCCACGTACGCGCCAGTGCCTGCCCCAAAATATCAGGTAGGAACTCCTGAATTTGCGCCTCACTCTCCAAAATTATATCTTGCTCATCAAACCTTGTTAAATCGTAATCAAGCAATGGCAGTTTTTTCTTCTTTACAAACAGCGCCGGTACAAGTTTAGAAGATGTAATAGTTGCGAAAAATCGTTTCAATTTACGTCCCCTGCTAATTGTAAAAATGCCAAACAACTTCGTCCATTCAAAGCGTATGCTATTAGCATTTATGAATAAAGTGTTTTATGAATACGATAAAACTTGTGTTAAACAACCGAGGCGGTACCAATAACAACATAATCATGCTAAGCGTGTTTTAAGGATTTAATCCAATCTACGGTGTACTAAATGACTGTGATGTATTCGAAATTAGTTGGTAGTTCAGAGGCGACGATGCGCCTCAAAAAACTAATATCGATGGTAGCCCCGTCAAATTCTGCCGTAATAATTCAGGGTCAAACAGGGGTTGGCAAAGAGCTTGTAGCAGAAAGTGTGCACGATGCGAGCCGCCGCAAAGGTAAATTTGTAGCTGTAAATTGTGCTGCGATCCCTCGTGACTTGATGGAAGCTGAGTTGTTTGGATACGAGAAAGGTGCATTCACTGGGGCAATTAAAACAACTCCTGGGAAATTTGAGCAAGCAAACAAAGGGACTCTTTTTCTTGATGAAATAGGGGATATGAACCTTGAATTACAATCAAAATTGCTTCGAATATTAGAAAACTCAATTGTAACGCGAGTGGGTGGAAGGACCGACATACAGTTGGATGTGCGCGTGGTATGCGCCACCCACAAGGACTTGAGTGTATTAGTCACACAAAATAAATTCCGCGAAGACCTGCTGTTTCGGCTAAATGTCTTTCCTATCCAAGTGCCACCCCTTCGAGAGCGATTGGACGACATACCAGAAATAGTTAATCACTTCCTCAAAAGCAATCATTCTACCAGTGCTACCGAAGCGCCCATAGGCTTTGACGAAGGTGGACTCGAAGCGCTTAGCACATATGAATGGCCCGGCAATATAAGGGAACTGAAGAATATTTTGGAAAGGGCAAAAGTTTTTTTCCCTGGCCAAAACATAAATCATGAACAAGTGACCCAGACACTTCTTGGCTTTGATCAGAACTCATTTTTTAGCCAGGCTGAAGAAAGCCAAAATATTTGGAGCACACTCGATGAATTAGGCGGTGCAGAGCGTGGACACGAAACAAAAGATATAGCACCACCAGCACCAAAAGATTTCTCAAGATTATTTGATACCGCCAATAGCGTTGATGTCAGAAGACTTCTAAGAGACATTGAAATTACCCTAATCGAAAAAGCGCTCGAAAGGAATGCGGGCAATACCAGCGAAGCCGCGAAAGACCTTCACCTACAACGGACCACGTTAATAGAAAAAATTAAAAAATACGGCCTTTAATTTATTTATGACTTGTTCCAGCCATCGACCAGCTGAGTGACATAGTCTGCTGAAGAAGTGGACGTGTTAACCACTTTCTCCATCTCAGAAAATTGTTTTGTATATTGCGCTTGAAGGAGCGCCTCCCGTTGATCAATCTTAGCCAGCTTAGCGTCTAGACTAGAAACACGCTCTTTATATAAATCAACTGTTGCATCAAGCTGTCCCGAAGATGCAAGAACATCAGTAAAAAAGTTATTCAATTTGGTTTTCACGCTGTGACCAATATAAATGTTATAGTCCGCAGGGTTGTCCAAATTACTTTTTATTAAAAAGCCCGGATATCCATCGGCGGTTCGGGTATAGTCCGTCGCTGAACCACTTAATGTTGTAGTTATCGCTTGGGAGCTGGTATACGAAAATAGCTTTTGATTAGATTGCTGGTATTGATACTTCCCAGGTGGCAGGCCTGCATCAGTTACGGAATAAGGAGTTGACTGCGAGTCATCTGAGTACACCTTATCTTTCGTTAAGGCATCAAACTTTTCCGGTTCATTAACAAATGTCCGGTCAAATGTTGTTTGGTCGAATACCAGTGACCCATCTTTAGCAGTTTTAATACCAAAATCTACAAAATATATATTTTTGTCTCCAAACCCCACAATGGGTGAAGTCATTAATTTGCTAAATTGCCGTTTTGCGCTCTTTAAATATGAACTGTTTTGGAGCGGGCCATCCTCATTGCCAACCTCATCTATAAAGCCCAGCGCATTTAGGTCAGACTTATAAGCATTCAATTCAGCTATTATATCCTCAACCGTTTCTTTTATTTTAGTGGCAGAGTACGAAGCTGACACAGTTGTTGTAGAGGAACTATTGTCGCCTACTAGATTAATTGTGACGCCCTCTATAAGGTCAGCTATCGAATTATTATTCCTTGTTACAGGAATGCCATCCAGATTAAATGAGGCCGTGCTAGCATTTTGAATAACAGACTTGTTTGGGTGGCTCCCAGATGTGTCCATCTTATTGCCACTACTTGATGGCACATCAATATCAAAACTTGACCCCAAATTACCCTTAATAACCATTGTATAAGTATTCTCAGCTGCTTTAATCATTTCAGCCGATAGTCCAGATATTGCGTTAAGTTTTTCTATGATCTGACCAGCATCCGAGCCATCTGTATCTACTATAATTGGAGACCCTCCATCAATAGAAACATGCAAGGCAGGTTGGCCGTATCCGTGATTTAACCCACTCCAACCTGTTACAATCTGAATCATTGGTTTGGCTGTAACCACTGCTGTTATTTCATGAGAAAAATTAGCCACTTTTGTACTATCATTTAAAATAATGGACGCTGTTTGGTCATCACTACTAAGCAAGCTGTAATGTCCATCACCATTGATCAAATTGAACGTGTCTTGACTGATTTGAGCACTAGACTTCAGCGTTGCCATACCCGAAATAGACGCGTCAACCTTCTCCTTTTGTGCAGTAACTATTTCTTTCATCGGGACGATTGCGGCATCAACAATGGCATCAACAATTTCAGGAATATTATAGCCTGAGCCGCTCTTGTTAATCATGCTCACGTAGTCGTTGCTAATCGTTTGGCTCATCAAAACACCCCCAACTATTTAACGACCAACTCAGTAGAAAACTTAGGTTAATACGTAATTTCAATTTCAATTCGACGGTTTTCTTCACGACCCTCTGCAGTGACATTATCGGCAACAGGGTTTGTTTCGCCTTTGCTAACTGCAGACATCCGCCCTCCAGATACCAGCCCAGTCTCCTCAATAGCCTGCACAACACTCGCTGCGCGCGCTGCTGCTAAATCCCAATTATCGCGGAACTTCCCGTTTGAAATAGGGATGTCGTCAGTATGACCCGTAACAGTGATTTTACTTTCAGGGCTCATTGCCGTAAGTGCGATCCGGTCCAGAATTGTCTGTGCTTCCTCCGTTAAATCTGCCGTCCCAGATGGGAATGCACCACCAGCGCCAACAGATATAAAAACACTGCCCTCTCGTTGTTCAATATCAATCAATCCCTGGTCAATTTGTTCCTGCAGAGCCACGGTTAACTCATCAGTGGCCTTTGAGGCGTTCTGAAGCTTTTCACTCTCTTGCTCGGACGATCCACCCTGGTCTGTTCCATTCTCAGGAAAGCTCTCCTCAAGCGATGCGGCTAATTCTTGCAATTCAGCCTCTAGGCCGCCAAAAAGAACTTCACTTTCGGAGGCACCAGTAGCCTGCCTCGCCTCCGAGAGCGCATTCATGGTCTCCTGGATCATACTTTTAATTTCTTCTGGATCTAACTCTTCCTTTGGGAAGTTAATCACGACATTTTCGCCAAGGGTCTCGATTTTCACCTCGCCACTATCGATGGCTTTTTGCAACTGCTTGGCTAATTCCGTGGCATCAAGAGACGCATCACTTTGCCCACCGGCACCGTCGAAGTCAGAATCTTTTTTCTTATCCGCCTCACCACCTTCAGGGGAATCTTCTAATTTTGTTTGAAGTTCCAATTCAGGCTTTTGAAGTTCAGTCGTCTGCTGCCGGAGAGTTTCAGTAATAGCGGGCGTAGGGTTAGGGCTAAAATTCAATGAAATTACTGTTGTCCCTTTGGGTTGCTCCACAACCGGAACCACTTTCTGCACACCAAACGCCTCACGAAGTGACCCAGAAATTTGCTTAAATTTGGGGACATTAAATTCTGCAAAAGACAAAATAAGAACAAAGAATGCCATTAGCAATGTTGCCATATCAGCAAAGGTTGCCATCCACGCAGGTGCGCCCTTCGGAGGGCACTTAGGGCAATCCGGTTCAGCCTGTTCTTCGTCGTTGAGAGCGTCCTCAGCCATGATAAATTAGTTCGCCTTTACTATGCCGCGATTTCAAATTTAGCTTGCAGCTTAGGCGGTAGGGTAGCAGCCATTTGATCTTGAATATTTCTTGGGCTGTCACTCCGAGCTATCCCACGCAAACCTTCCAACACAAACTGTCGATAACTTACTTCAAACTCCGTAAAGCCTTCTAGCTTTTTGACCATCGGCATAAACATCACATTGGCCACAAAGGCTCCATAAAGTGTTGTCAAAAGGGCAACGGCCATCGCTGGGCCAATCGACTTAGGGTCACCCATGTTTCCAAGCATCAAAACAAGGCCAATAAGAGTACCGATCATGCCCATCGCCGGGGCGATATCGACCCAGCTGTTTACGCAGCCTCCAGTAGCTGCGTGTCTACTTTTCATAGAAGCGATCTCAGAATTCATTTGCTTAATGAGCTTTTGCTCATCAGCGCCATCAACCAACATCTGCATACCTTTTTCAAAGAACCTGTCTGGAACAGGTTGCCCTTCCAAGGCCATCATTCCATCTTTACGCGCCATACCTGCAAGTTCGACCATACGCTCGACAGTCTCATCTAACTTGGGCAAGCCCGGCTTAAAACATTTCCCCATCGCCTTAAAATGCGCTAAGAATGTTGGCATCGGAACGGTGTACATAACCGCAAAGAAAGTGCCGCCAAACACAATCAAAATCGATTGATTGTCCACGAAGGGTGCGACACCACCACCGGCAATCATCGCGGCGACGATCATTCCAACGGCACCGATAAAGCCAAGTAAAGCTGCTATATCCATGTTAGTTACTCCCTTTTCAGAACTTCATATACAAGTTTTGTACCATTCGTTATAAGTATTATGAAAATAAATCACCAGCCAGCAGTCAGTTCCTCCCATTCAGATTAGGAAATGTAGAAATGTACAAGTATTTTATTGGCTTCATTGTTTTTTCAATTTATCTTTCCGGTCCAGTTTCCGCTCAATTTATGGCGAGGCAACACACTGTGAAGGACCTACAATCTGGCACCACCTGGCTTCGATGCTCCGTTGGTCAAGCATGGGACCCAGCATTCGACACCTGCACCGGAGACATTGTTAAACTTGACCATTCTCAAATTGCCTATGCCATAACAGAGGCTAAACGTCAGCTGGGAGGCAACTGGAGACTACCAACCCGCAAGGAGCTTGAGAGCCTCGTGTGCGTAGAGTGCTCCCCACCCAAAATAAGCTCCAAATACTTCCCTAATATATCCCCGGAAGCCTACTGGACTGGGGATAAAAATGCATTGAACCCAAAAACATTCTGGTCAGTAAACTTCATGACCGGACACTCATACTCAAGATTTTTCCCATACCAATCTCTACCAGTTTTACTGGTATCGGCAGACTAAATAAACCTCGTTATTTACTGGCTATGCTAGGCTAACCAAAGTCAAAATAATTACGAAACCACAGACGACTGCAGCTGATATTTCTATAACCTGTGATTTAGCACTTTTAACGTTTGCCAAATAAGAAGTTCTAATTTTTTCTAGACGGTCATTATAAATTTGTGTCGCCGTTTGATAAGCATTTATCATGTCCGAACCCAAGTCCGACAACTGCGTAACTTGCATATCTGTCGGCGTAGTTGTCATTAAAATATGCTCGATTTCTTCTAAGTTTGTTACCGTGAGGTTTACAGACTTTGGCACCGGAACACCCTGAAATAACAAAAATCCACTTTCCGGATAAATTGCTGGGATGGGACTGAGGGGCACGGACTTTGTAAAAAAACCAAAACAACTCAACTCGTCTGTTGTAAAAAATCTATTTGGCAATTCGTAAGTAGAAATCTGTTGTTCATTTATGGCAACCAGAGTGTCTACCATCTTGATCGCAAAATCCGATTCAAATTTTTGTTGCTCCTGCTCGGAGCGAACGTTCACTTCGCCCTCAGCAACAGCCTCTTCTTCAGAAGGTTCTATTGGTTGTTCTAAATCTTCAGCCATAAAGTCAACCCTCCTTGATAAAACTGTATTCTATATTCAATCTAAAGCAAGAAAAAGCAGCCGAAATTAATGTTCAGCTGCTTTAATTCATTTTCTTTCTTGCATCAGAGCGTGCTATTTTAAGATTGGATCAATGCCAGCATTCCCTGGCCCTGCGCGTTAGCCTGTGCGAGCATTGCGGTGCCGGCTTGAGCTAGGATTTGCCCTTTTGCCAGCTCGGTTGTCTCACCCGCAAAATCGACATCCATTTTAGAAGCCACATCAAGGGCATAGCCAGCATTCAAACTCCCCAAGTGCGACATCACGTTAGATACCTGATTGAACAAAGCACCCGCTTCAACTGCCATACTGTCAACATTTTGCTTTAGAGATGCCAACGCCGTTGGAACGCCGGTAGGATCGCCGGAAGTAGCGTCAGTACGATCTGCTAAAACTGCGTAATTAACTGGTGTACTTGCACCATTGTTACCTGACGCGGCTGTTCCCGCAATATCAAAAGCTTGAAGTTCTCGAGTGAGGGAAGGATCTGTTACGTCAGGTATTGCAAACGCCGCAACTTCAACGTCCAGATCACCACCGTTACGACCAAACCCAACTGTTTTACCGGTGCCGTTAGCAAGCGTGTTACCCTTCCATTTTGCGTCCGTAGCAATCCTTGAAATTTCTGTCAGAAGTGTTGAGGCCTCAGCTTCCAGAGCCGCCTTGTCCGTAGCCGTATTGAATCCGTTTGTGCTTAAAGCATAAAGTTCCTCAAGCCGCACAACAATATCGTTCATGGCCTGGATATCATTATTAAGCATTTCTACAGCCTGTAGAGCTTCAGTACCATTTTGGATACCGATTTTAAGACTTGCGGCCTCAGCTTTCATGCCCCACGCCACAGAACTTGAAGCAGTCCGGTCACCTGGCGCAATATTCTGACGCCCACTTGCGAGCCGTTGCATACTCTTCGATACTTCTTCTGAATTTTGGTTCAGGGAGTTTTGTACTCGGTAAAAAGCACCACCCGCGTTAATACTCGTCATCACAGTCTCCTAAATTATACGGGTTTTCAGAACCCTCAAGAAAATTAACGTCTGACTTCATTTTATGTTTAGAAAATAAATTTCTTTTAACTGTGGATGTGCCAAAATTTTGACACTCCATAGGTGTCAAATTGATTTTTTGGCATCCCCAAAAGACGCTGCTAATCTATCTTGCAAAGGAGAGTAGCAATGAAACTTGACTTCAGTATAGGCATTGGACAGCGGCAGGGGCTAACGCTCACAGCCCAAGTGCAGCAGGCGATAAAGCTGCTTCAAATGACAAACCTTGAGGTTAACGAATTCATTGAAGAGAACTTCGCAGTTAACCCTTTTATCGAGTTAAAGGATAAAGTTTCCCGAGAAACCACTCCAAACTCAGGTGCCGATAAATCAGAAAACGCATCTACAGCAAAAACACTTGAAGAAAGGCCCTTCGGATCAGAGGCTCCAAAAACAAAAACTGAGTTAGAAAACCAATTTGAAACTGGAGATAGCATTAAGACGAAAAGTACCGTGTCGAAAGAACAGACTGACTTTGATCCGGTCCAGCTCATAAAGGCCCATGAAAAGTCTCTCTATGTCCATTGTGGAGATTTTATTGACAGCCTGAAACTGACGTTACAGGAACGGCTAGTTGCGCATAAGTTTCTGGAAGAACTCGCACCAACTGGGTGGGTCGATGTCACCGTCAATGAAGTGGCTGATCAAATTTCGCTCGACAAACACATGATTGAGGGCGTGTTGAAAAAGCTTCAAACGATTGAACCAGCCGGCCTATTTGCGAGGACACTGGTTGAATGTCTAAAGCTCCAAGCAGAAGACGCCAATCTATTGGATGATAATCTTGAGAGCATTCTCGATAATTTACATCTCCTCGGCAGCGGTAAATTTGACTTACTGAAACGTCGGTGTGGCTTTAATGATGAAGAACTTTCAGAAAATTTAAGAATAATTAAATCCTTCAATCCAAAGCCAGGGCTTTTGTTTTCATCTGACGCAATCAACATACGAGAACCAGACCTGAAAATTACTCAAAAAGACGGCGGATGGTTGGTCACACTGAACAAGTCTACCTTACCAAGCGTCGTCGTCGATAAAGCCTACGCAAAAAGTGTCCGGAAAACTAAAATGGATGTTGAGCAGAAGGAATTCATTAAAGAAAAAATAGCAGAAGCAAACTGGCTTAAAAATGCGCTACAGAAACGTAATGAAACCATGCTTAAGGTGGGTGCGGAAATTGCAAAAAGGCAAACGCAGTTTCTTGAAAAAGGTCCAAGTTATCTTCAGCCAATGATCTTGCGCGATGTCGCCGAAGCGGTTGATTTGCACGAGAGTACGATAAGCCGGGTAACGACGGGCTCTCTCATGGAGACACCACAAGGGACCTTAGAGCTCAAATCATTTTTCAGCGTCAGCTTGCAACTAAACGATGATCAAAGTTCACAATCGTCTGCAGCAGTAAAATTCAAAATTAAAAAA
>Ga0209532_1003391_pt1 | contig 10615 bp, 6 predicted proteins | sample COG_02_FD_184746 | JGI IMG/M metagenome (GOLD analysis project Ga0209532, IMG submission 184746) | Pelagic Microbial community sample from North Sea - COGITO 998_met_02 (SPAdes) (version 2) | ecosystem: Environmental > Aquatic > Marine > Neritic zone/Coastal water | place: Helgoland, sampling... | reverse complement strand
ACCCTTGTTTCAGCTGATGGGGGTGAGATCGTCGCCGATCAAGGGTGATTATATGCTCTATATTATTTCCGGCATCGCCATGTTCATGACACATAATACAGCAGTGCAGGCGGTCGCTGGGGCCGAAGGGCCGACCTCTGGCATGATGCAGCATGCGCCAATGAATACGATGATCGCGGTATGCTCGGCAGCGCTGCAAAATCTCTATCAACAAACAATGACCATCGGAACAATCCTGCTCATTTACCACCTTGCCTTCAACCCCGTAGATATTTTCAACCCAATTGGCTTGGCCGGTGTATTTTTGCTCAGCTGGTTTACTGGCATCACCATTGGCATGGTTTTTTTGGCGTTAACACCATGGCACCCGCCACTCGTGAAAATTCTTTTGATGGTCTATCGTCGGCTGAACATGTTGGCATCAGGCAAAATGTTCGTTGCCAATACACTGCCATCCTTCATGTTGGCCATGTTTGACTGGAACCGGTTGTTTCGCCGTGTGGATCAAGCACGCGGTGTGATGTTTATCAATTATTCACCCATACACTCGAATTTATCTTACACGTTAAAGGTCGCCTTGGTGGCCATCATCATAGGTCTTATGTATAGGTCTTATGTTGGAGTTTTTTACTCGAAAACGGGCATCCAAGAGCTGGGGAGCGACTCGATAAGGGCGTTAACGCACCACGCGCAGCGTCACGTTCAGCCGTCCACCCTCTTTCAGGAGCGATGAGCTGCCAAATTTGATCCGGTCAATCCCGTGATAGTTCAGTCTTGCGGCGCCGCCCATCACCGCGACATCGCCAGATTGGAGCCAAATCGATTCTGTTTTGCCGCCGCGCTCGGCGCCGCCTACGCGAAACAGGGCATCATCCCCCAAAGATAAGGACACGACGGGCCAGTCAAAATTGGCTTCATCCCGATCTTGATGCAGGCCCATGCTGGCGCCTTCACCATAGAAATTGACCAAGCAGCACTCCGGGTCCGGAACCCCTCCTGCGACCACCCGCCAGATGGCCATGATCTCTGCTGGAATTTCTGGCCAATTCACGCCGGAGGGATGCTGCTTTACATATCGATATCCGCGCTGATCTGAAAACCAGCCAAAGTCACCAGCGGCCGTTAAACGTACAGACATAGATTTGCCCGATTTTGTTTTTGGCGAAAAAACGGGCGCTTGTGCAGCCACCTGCCGCAACGCCTTGACCAGACGCAATTGATCGCTTGGGGGCAAAAACGCCTTAAAAACAGATATTCCGCCAACAGTTAGCGTGGGGCTGGGTGTGTTTTGCCCATTTAACTTTATGAAATCCAAATTTCATTGCCTCCAGATGGTTGCAGGGGGTGTTTGACACACCTATATAGCTCGATGAGCTGGTAGTTTAGAAGAACTGCTGAATTAATTGAGGCACAGGCGCCGCACTGCGGGCCGAAAGCCTCGGTATCGCCAGAACGAAGGGATGCTAAGAAATGGCTAAAGTCATTGGAATCGACCTTGGAACAACAAACAGCTGCGTATCTATTATGGACGGATCGCAGCCACGGGTCATCGAAAATGCAGAGGGCGCAAGGACCACTCCATCGATTGTTGCCTTTACCGAAAGCGAGCGCCTTGCGGGCCAACCTGCCAAACGTCAGGCTGTTACCAACCCGGAAAACACTATTTTTGGTGTAAAGCGCTTGGTTGGCCGCCGGTACGATGATGCCCATCTGAAAAAAGATATGAAAAACCTTCCGTTCAAGGTCTTCAATGGTGGTAATGGGGACGCTTGGGTTGAAGCGCAGGGCGACAAATTCTCCCCATCGCAAATTTCTGCATTCATTTTGCAAAAAATGAAAGAAACAGCTGAGAGCTATCTCGGCGAAAGCGTTTCACAGGCGGTTATCACCGTGCCGGCCTATTTCAATGACGCACAGCGCCAAGCGACGAAAGACGCAGGAAAGATTGCCGGCCTTGAAGTCTTGCGGATTATCAACGAGCCAACCGCTGCGGCCCTAGCCTATGGTTTGGACAAAAAAGAATCTCAAATCATCGCAGTCTATGACCTTGGTGGCGGGACATTCGATGTCACCATCTTGGAAATCGACGACGGTCTGTTTGAAGTGAAATCCACCAATGGGGACACGTTCCTTGGTGGTGAAGATTTCGACATGCGCATCGTCAACTACCTTGCGGAGGAATTCCAAAAGGAAAATGGCGTTGACTTGACCAAAGATAAAATGGCTTTGCAGCGCTTGAAAGAAGCGGCTGAAAAGGCAAAAATTGAATTGTCGTCTTCCAGCCAAACAGAAATCAACCAGCCATTCATATCTATGGACGGCGCATCTGGTCAACCGCTGCACCTCGTGGTGAAGCTCACGCGGGCAAAATTGGAAAGTTTGGTGGGTGATCTCATCAAATCCTCCTTGAAGCCTTGCCAAGCTGCGTTGAAAGACGCGGGCCTGTCCACTGGTGACATTGATGAAATCGTTTTGGTTGGCGGTATGACCCGTATGCCAAAAGTAATTGAGGAAGTGACCAAATTCTTTGGCAAAGAGCCAAACAAAGGCGTGAATCCTGATGAAGTTGTCGCCATGGGTGCGGCTATTCAAGCCGGTGTTTTGCAAGGTGACGTGAAAGACGTTGTTTTGCTCGACGTTACACCTTTGTCCTTGGGTATTGAGACTTTGGGCGGTGTGTTTACACGCTTGATCGACCGGAATACCACGATCCCAACTAAGAAATCACAAGTATTCTCCACCGCAGAAGACAATCAAAACGCGGTGACCATTCGTGTGTTCCAGGGTGAGCGGGAAATGGCAGCTGACAATAAAATTTTGGGTCAGTTCAATCTGGAAAGCATTCCACCTGCGCCACGCGGCATGCCGCAAATTGAGGTGACGTTCGACATTGATGCCAATGGGATCGTATCGGTTGGCGCGTCAGATAAGGGCACCGGCAAGGAGCAAAAAATCACCATCCAAGCTTCGGGCGGTCTGTCAGACGCAGATATCGACGCCATGGTGAAAGATGCGGAAGCCAATGCCGATGCCGATAAAGAACGTCGGGAACTGGTGGAAGCCAAGAACCAAGCAGAAAGCCTGATTCATTCCACTGAAAAAGCCATGGAAGAGCACAGCGATAAAGTGGATCCAACCACAATCGAAGCGATTGAATTGGCGATGGCGGCATTGCGCGATGATCTGGAAACGGAAGATGCAGGCAAAATCAAAGCCGGCATTCAAAACGTGACCGAAGCGGCGATGAAGCTGGGTGAAGCGATTTATAAATCCAGCCAAGAAGCAGAAGCCAATGGCGATGCAGATGATGGTGGTTCTGTTGCGGATGATGACATCTTGGATGCAGATTTTGAAGATTTAGACGGCGACAAACGCACCTAACGCCAGGTTAAGGATCAGACTAAACCGGCCTGCGATTTTGTCGGCCGGTTTTTCTGTTCCAGAGGGGACAGTTTAGATGTCAAAACGCGATTACTACGAAACGCTGGGGATCTCGAAAGGGGCGACGGCGGAGGAAATCAAAAAAGCTTATCGTCGCAAGGCGAAGGAGCTTCATCCAGATCGCAATGCAGATAATCCAGCCTCAGAGGGGCTCTTCAAAGAGGCCAATGAGGCTTACGAAGTTCTCAAAGACAGCAATAAAAAGGCTGCCTACGATCGATACGGTCATGCCGCTTTTGAGGGCGGCATGGGCGGCGGTGGCGGGGGTCGGGCCGGCGGGCAAGGCGATTTTTCCAGTGCCTTTTCAGATGTTTTTGACGACCTTTTTGGCGATTTTATGGGTGGACGCGGTGGCGGTGGCCGGCAACGTGCGGCGCGCGGTGCGGACCTGCGATATAATATGAGCATTAGCCTTGAAGAGGCATTTCGCGGGCTGCAAAAAACCATCAATGTGCCAACGGCTGTATCTTGCACAAGCTGCTCTGGCACTGGCGCGGCTGCTGGCAGTGAGCCGGCGACCTGCGGCACCTGCTCTGGCATGGGTAAGGTGCGCGCTCAGCAAGGATTTTTTACTGTTGAGCGCACCTGCCCCAGTTGTTCTGGCGCAGGGCAGGTGATCAAAAACCCGTGCTCAAGTTGCCATGGCGCTGGGCGGGTTGAGAAAGACCGAGCGCTGTCCGTCAATATCCCGGCAGGTGTCGAAACCGGCACACGCATTCGCCTGTCAGGTGAAGGGGAGGCGGGTGCACGCGGCGGACCTCAAGGCGATCTCTATATCTTTATTGAGGTCGCAGATCACCAAATCTTTGAGCGTGACGGCAACAATCTGTTTTGCAATGTGCCCGTGTCGATGACCTCCGCCGCATTGGGCGGTGATATCGAGGTGCCGAATATCGACGGGGGCCGCAGCCGGGTTAAGATCCCAAGTGGAAGCCAATCTGGCCGGCAAATGCGTTTGCGTGCTAAAGGCATGCCCTCGGTGCGTGGCGGCGGGGTGGGCGATATGTTCATCGAGCTTCAAGTGGAAACGCCCGTAAATTTGACCGCGCGTCAAAAAGAGATCTTGCAAGAATTTGAAGCGCTTTCGAGTAACAACAGCCCGGAGAGCCAAGGCTTTTTCACAAAGGTCAAACGGTTTTGGGATGGAGTGAAGGGTCAAGACTAAAGCATGAAGCTTGGCGCTGGAGAAACTCTGCGCTGGGCTTTTATTTTATCCAAATTTCAACACGGCGATTTTGATTTTGGCCCCAGGCTGTATCGTTGCAGGCCAGCGGTAAGCCCTCCCCTAGTCCGAGAACTTCAAAACCATTACTGAGCTGGGCGTCCTCAAGCAGTGTGGCGATGGTGGCGCGCACGGCGCGGGCGCGGTCGAGGGAAATCTGCACATTGCCATCGGCGCTCCCTTGGCTATCGCTGAAACCAACAAACATGATGTTGCGCCCTTCAAAATATCCATCCGCAAACAAATGTTTGAAAAACTGGAGATTGGACAGCGAGTCTGCATCCATGATCTGCGTGCCCTCCAAAAAGTGGAACGCCAAAGACATTCGCTCATAGCCATTCAGCTTGAGCACGGCCTGGCGCAGATCCTTGGTGCGCATATCCACATCTGTGTTTAAAATCGCGTTGATCAAGAGGCCAGATTGCCCGTGAATCTCAGTCTTTTTGAGGCTGCGGCTGATGAAACCGAGCGTCCGTACCGCGTCCTGTGCTTCTGGCGTTAACAAAAAGGCCCAAAAGGCGCGGGTGATATTTTGCATCTTCTTGGGTGCGGCGATTAGATATATCGGAGTTTGCAGGGGATGTGCGGGGGCCTGGATTTCAGTTGGCATCGCCGGTTGGCCGCAACCCAAGCTCACTTGCACGAATGTGTCTTGTGGCATCTGATCTGTGCTGACTGTCAAACGACCAGGGGTGTTTACGCCCTTGGGTGGCATCGGTTTGGCCATATCAAAAATCCGCAAGAGCTGCTGCAACGCTAGAGTTTGATCCGCGTGCGCTGCCAGAAAAGCCGGGTATTGCCTGCCTGCGGTAAGTGGCCAAAGCTGGGGCTTTTCCTCTAGCATCGCAACCAACTGGCTCATTGTGATAAATCTGTTGGGATTACTGGGCTGGGAATACAAATAAAGATCTTGCCATGCCAAAACTATAGAGTTTTGCGGATGGCCTAAGGAGCCAAACATATCTTTTTCAAGTGCAGCTTGCTCCTCTTGCGTGGCGCCGCGCCGCGTAAGGGCAAAATGCGCCCGACCATCTAAAATATCTAAAATTGCGTCACTGCTGTTGCGGTCAGAAAGCGTAAAGACCGCGCGCGCCGCGCCATTTTTCGGATCAAACAAAGTGATCTGCCCGACCGTATCTTGAGACAGCTGATAGGAATAGCCCTCATGGTCTGCAAAGGACTGAATGAGCGGCATGAGCAGCGTGGAATTCAACGAACTGTCGCCGGAGAATACGATGTTTTCGAGTGGTGCGCTTAAGGGGGGACAGGCCGACCCTCGGCAGATCACCATATCAGCAGCGAAAGTTAATTGCCCAAACTTGGATTGAATTTGATAAATCTCTCCATCAAATGAGATCAGCGTGCCGGAGATTGAAAAAGAGTCATCTCGCAGCACCAGCTCAACGGGATCAGCGCGCGCTGCGCCGATGCTTCCGAAAAAGCAGGTCACAGCCCATAGTCCTATGCTCAAAATACGATGCAAATGAGGTCCAACCCAGGCAACTTCAGGGTCGTACTGTCGTGGGTTTCACCGATTCTATCAACAAAAGAATAGCTTCAGGGCTGATTTCTTTCACAGAATTCAGCGTGCATTTGATTAGGCGAAGGCCACCTGTACAATCGGGTGCAGCCGCTCTAGGGTTTTTTGATTGGTTTTGGAACGTTCATTGCGGCGCTGGGGGACATTGACCAAAGAGCCTAAAATTTTGGCATAGGACAAAAATTGGACGCTTGGATCATCGTGCCCCACCTGCCTATAGCCACGGAAAAAGGCCTCAATGGCATCCGCAGAAATGATCTGCCCGTTTTCAAGCTCTTTGGAGCTGCGAAGAATGGCGGTGTAATCAAGTAACAGGCGCGCAATGTCTTGACCCACCGGTGCAGGTTGGTTTCTTGAAATATTGATTCCAGGCATACAGGTTACATCAAAGATCAGATTGCGCATGTGAAAATCGCCATATTGAACCGCGGACACAGTTTGTTGATTGGAATATTTGGTCGCGAGTTCTGACAGCCGCTCAACCCCGTGCAAAATAAGGGGCTTGGCGCCAACTTTCAGATCTCCTGATTGAATCTTTTAACTTAGGTCATGGTAGTAGCTCACCGCATGTTTTGGCTGAAAAATGCGGGTCTCCGAAACTTTGGTTCGATGATACGCATCCAACCATTCTCCGGCGCGTTGCAAGAGCTTAAGTTGCTTGGTGTGATCGTCTGTGGCATCGCGCATGAACTCCGAAAAGAGCAGACCTTCCGCATAGGTCGTTAGGCTGGCTTGATTGGCAATATCCAAGCAGATGGGTTTTATAAGAGAGAGGCGTTCGGTCCGTTGAAAGACGCGAGACGCTTTTTCCAATCGCAAATAATGTGCGGCAAAGGCGACCTGTGCGCGGGGCCACAATTGTAGCCGATATTTGAACAGCCCATGCCTTGGGTGCTCGACCAAATATGAAATGCGGGCCAAATCTTTGTCTTTGCGTTTCGAAAGCAAAACATAAGACCAGCTTACAATAGGCAGTTGCGCCTCCTCCAAAACACCTAGCCAGGCTGCATGCGCTGCTTTTTCCAGTTTTGTTGTGGGGTCTTCGAGCCACATGAGGGGAGTCCATTAAAAATAGATTTTAAAAATATCCTAGACGAATGTAGGCGCGTAATTGCGGAGAAATCATACAAATTTTAACATGGCATTGACCAGTAAAAATTGTGATCTTTAAGTTTATGAAGGATTTATGGGATCGATTGGGCCAAGTGGACCCCCGAATGTTAATTCGACCTGACGCGCAGCGGCCAAAAGCGCGGCCTCGCCCCTAGGCTTCCCGATCAGTTGCAGTCCCACCGGCAAGCCGCGCGGGCCGCGCCCTACCGGCACTGATATCGCGGGCAAGCCGGTGGTTGTGGCCAAAAAGGCAAAGCGCAACCAATCCATATAGTTGGTCAACTCCACACCACCGACGCGTTGTACCCATTCTTCAGAGGACACATGCGGCATGCAGCCCACCGTCGGGCAAGCGAGAACATCGAATGTTTCAAACAGGCTCATCATATTGTTAAACAGGGTTGAGCGGTTCAGATTGGCGTCAACAATGTCCTCTAGGGTCAACGCCTGTCCGAAGGCCGTATTTTCGGCGAGCGTAGATTTGAAGTGTGCTTGGACTTCTGGGGGTAGGCGCCTTGCTGCTGTGGCCCACATAAGGCCGCGCAAAGTGTGATAGCTCTGTTCAAGATGGCTGAGATCAGGGCAGGTCTCTTCAATACGAGCACCGTTTGTCTCAAGCTGTCGCATCACTGAGGCAAGATGCTGTGCCATTTCGGGGTCGACCTGTCCAAAGCTTCCCAAATCAGGGGCAAAGGCAATCTTTAGCTTTCCTTCAGCGCGAATGACGGCTTCCTGATAGGGAATCTCGGGCGCTGGATATGAGATAGCGATCTGTGGATCAAAACCTGACATTGCGTCCAAAAACAATGCACAATCCCGAACGGAGCGGGCCATCGGACCCTGTACGCCTTCAATAATAAAGGCCGTGTCCTGTCCCGGGCCGCCGGCAATTCCCGGACTGGGGCGCAAACCCACGATGCCGCAATAAGCGGCCGGGGTGCGCAGGCTGCCACCGTGATCGGATCCATGGCTGAGCCAAATTTCTCCAGCGGCCAAAGAGGCTGCTGCGCCGCCGGACGAACCGCCTGGATTGAGCGTAGTATTCCAAGGGTTTCGGGTTTGTCCGAAGACCTCGTTGAACGTATTGCCGCCTGCGCCGAATTCGGGCGTGTTGGTTTTGCCTAAAATCACTGCACCTTGCTGTTCCAACTGGTCCACCAAAGGATCACTTTTTTGCGGTATAAAATCCGCCAGCCCCTTGGTTCCAAAAGTTGTGCGAACATTGGAGACCGCATTGAGGTCTTTGATCGTGATGGGCAAGCCCGCCAGCCAACCGGCTGCGGTGCTGTCTCGGTTTGATAACTGCACAGCACGGGCCCGCGCTTCGCAAAGGGTGGGTGTGGCATTGATCATCGGGCCGGTTTGGGAAATGCGCACCAAAGCCGCGTCTATCAGCTCTGCCGTGGAAATTTCCCCTTTTTTTAGCAGGGAGACCACTTCATGGGCTTCGAATCTGCAAAGTTCTGGCCCGGTGAACAATGGGTCTGATGTCATTACGTGCACCCTTTATGTGATGAATGAATGACTGCATCATAGGTGGGAATGGGTCAAGTCAAAGGGGTAAGGTGATCCATAGCCTGTTTTTGGCTCAGGAAAATCTTTCCTGTGAGCTGCACAAGAAACTCCGTGCCCGTTAAGCGATCCATGACCGGTCCTTTCACCTCTGACAGGTGAAACGACACGCCCATATCCTCAAGTCGTGTGTTCACTGCCTCTAAGGAGTCGAGCGCGCTCATATCGATGTCATTTACTGCAGAGCACATCAAAACCACATGCCGCAATTGAGGTTGATGCGTGGCGCGCGCAAACAGGTGATCTTCTAGGTAGCGCGCATTGGCAAAATAGAGGCTTTCATCCACGCGGATTGTTAAAATGTGAGGCTGGGTGAGGACATCGTAGCGCAGAACATTTCGGTAATGTTCTGATTTTGGCACTTGCCCCACCGTTGCGATATGAGGTCGAGAGGATTTGTAAAGATGAATTAAAATTGAAACCAAGACGCCCATGATTACCCCAGTTTCAACGCCCACAGCTAGCGTTACTGCCATGGTGGCTGCAACGGCAGTGAAATCTGCCTTTGAATAACGCCAGGCTTTCCCCAAGATCTTAAAATCCACCAAAGAGAGCACGGCGACGATGATCGTTGCGGCTAAAGTGGCTTTGGGCAGAAAGAAGATGAGGGGTGTGAGAAATAGGGAGGCAAAGATCAGGCCCACTGCCGTATAGGCTCCGGCCGCTGGTGTTTCGGCGCCTGCATCGTAATTGACGACCGATCTCGAAAAACCGCCTGTTACGGGAAAGCCAGAGGTAAGGGACGCACCAATATTGGCGGCGCCAAGGCCGATCAGCTCTTGATCTGGATCAATACGTTGGCGTTTTTTTGCCGCTAGAGTTTGCGCTACGGAGATGGATTCTACGAAACCAATGACAGAAATCAATATGGCTGACGTCAGAAGGCTGCTCCAGAGATCAAGTGAAAATTTTGGCAATGTGAGGGGCGGCAAACCCTGTGGGACCGCGCCTACAATATTTACGCCCAAGCTTTGCAGGTCGAGCAGCCACACCACTGCGGTGGTGGCGACAATTGCGGCAACTGGCCCCGTCTTTGCCATGATTTTGGCCACAGGCTCGGCGAGGCCCAGCATCACTAAGAGCGGCAGCAAACCTTTGCGGACCCAGAATAGAAAGGCTGTTGTAAGGCCTCCAATCAGGGTGGTGATCCAATTGATGTCCTGTCGATATGCCCAAAGAGACTCTGCCAATTGCAACAGATTATGGCCCTCGGCCTGAATGCCGAAAATGGCCTTTAGTTGACTGGCAGCAATGATCAGCCCGGAGGCTGTGATAAACCCAGCGATGACAGGATGTGACAGGAAGTTCGCCATGAAACCCAGGCGAAATACCCCCATTGCGACCAAGAAGATGCCTGACAAAAAGGCCAGGGCGATGGCGGCAAAGATATAGTCTTCACTGCCTGGAGCGGCGATGCGTGAGATTGAGGCTGCGGTCAGCAAGGACACGACGGCCACCGGGCCGACGGCTAAAGATCGGCTTGTGCCGAATACTGCATAAAGTGTGATGGGCATGATGGATGCGTAAAGACCCATTTGCGGTGGCAGGCCTGCGAGCATAGCATAGGCCAAGGACTGCGGAATTAACATGATGGTCACAATCACCGCCGCGGAGAGATCATTGGTAAATGACGCGCGATTGTATGTTTTGCCCCAAGTCAGAATTGGCAGATATTGGGTGAATATCGCTGTGAGTTTCATGTCAGTGTTCCGGTCATGATCGGCGGG
>Ga0209532_1003381_pt1 | contig 10636 bp, 9 predicted proteins | sample COG_02_FD_184746 | JGI IMG/M metagenome (GOLD analysis project Ga0209532, IMG submission 184746) | Pelagic Microbial community sample from North Sea - COGITO 998_met_02 (SPAdes) (version 2) | ecosystem: Environmental > Aquatic > Marine > Neritic zone/Coastal water | place: Helgoland, sampling... | reverse complement strand
CACACCTGCAATTTTTCTGGCCCACGGGCGACAGCGATGACCCTTGCGCCGAGGGCCGCGCCAATTTCCACGGCGGTCAACCCCACGCCGCCACCTGCGCCAAGCACCAACAGAGTGTCATCAGATGTAAGTTTTGCGCGATGGGTCAGGGCGAGATGCGACGTTCCATAGCTGATCAATGCAGAGGCGGCGGTGTCAAATGGCACACCATCGGTGAGCTTCAAGCAGCGCGTGGCTTCAATTGGGCAATATTCGGCCAAACCGCCAGACCCTGCAAAGCCCGCGACGCGATCACCAATTTGAAAGTCAGTTACGTTAGCGCCGAGATCTGCAACTTCGCCCGCGACTTCCATGCCAAGGGTGAAGGGGAGGGCAGGTGTCTCCTGATACGTTCCGCGAATCATCAGTAGGTCTGCAAAATTCAGAGCGCAGGCCGCCGTACGAATGAGAATTTGATTCGCTGCGAGCGTGGGAATGGAGGTGTCTAAAAAGACAGGTTTTTGGCTGTGGTCTTGAACTTGGAGGGCGCGCATGGGCTGAAATCAACTTGTTTGTTAACCATTTTACCCTTTATAGGCGCCGGGATCTGGAAATTCCAGCATCGAAACCGCGCTGTCGTGAAGGGTAAGGATTTAGCAATAAAATAAGTGATATTTCCGGAGAAACGGCACTTCAAAGATTATTTCGGAAATGAAACTTGAGAGGTTTGAGAGTGTAGATTTAAAAATTTGTTAATAAATGGTTAATTCTTGGGTTTATTTTCGAAATAGTTTTTGTGCGATACGAAAGCACGTCAGACGAGCCGCAGGTTTTTATATTTTTCTGTAGCTTGGACAATATTAGGAGACGATAATGACACATCCGATCGACATACAGGTCGGACAACGTGTGCGACAAAGGCGCTGGCTGTTAGGAATGACCCAACAGCAATTGGCCGAACAAGTGGTATTAAATTTCAACAAATTCAAGAGTATGAAACTGGCGCCAACCGGGTTAGCTCATCGCGGCTTTGGGATATTTCAGAAGTCATGGAAGTCCCGGTGAGTTTTTTCTTTGAAGGTATTGCGGAGGTTGATGGCGACACAGCGCGCAAGAAAAATATTTTATAAGATAAAGAAGCCTTAGATTTGATCTGCTGCTATTACGCCATCCCAGAGGACCAGCGTAAACGCCTGTTTGATTTGGCACGGGTCTTGAGCCGCGCGGCTTGATAGCGTCTATTCCGGCTGGGCTGATTACTTGACCAAGTGGGGCACCTCCTCCTAGATAGGCCGACTTATGAAAGAAGGCCGTATGACCGATCAGACGCCCAGTCCGGAAGCTATCTTATCTCTTGCCTCGCAGTTGGCGGATGGGGCGGCCGAACATACCCTTAAGTGGTTTCGCGCCCCAGCATTGGTGACGCAAAATAAGTGGTCGGAGGGGTTTGATCCGGTCACCGAGGCCGATAAAGCGGCGGAGCTGGCCATGCGTGCACTCTTGAAAGCGCAGCGGCCCGAGGATGCTGTGATTGGCGAAGAGTCGCAGGATACTTTTGGCACATCTGGTCTGTCTTGGGTGCTTGACCCGATTGATGGCACCCGCGGGTATGTCAGTGGCACGCCCACCTGGGGCACTTTGATTGCCTTAAATGATGGGCAGGAGCCGATTTTTGGCATCATTGATCAGCCCTATATAGGGGAGCGTTTTGTCGGTGGGCTTGGGATGGCCTTTATGGAGCGCGATGGGATCAAAACCTCGCTGGTCACGCGCAAGACGCGGCATTTGTCTCAGGCGACGATCTTCACCACCTTTCCCGAGGTAGGCAGCCCTCTTGAGGCTGAGGCCTTCCACACCCTGGCCGAGCAGTGTCAGTTGACCCGCTACGGTATGGATTGCTACGCTTATGCGCTTTTGGCTGCGGGGCAGATCGACTTGGTCATTGAGGCTGGCTTGAACGCCTATGATATCCAAGCCCCTATGGCGCTTGTACAAGCGGCAGGTGGGGTGGTCAGTGATTGGCGGGGCGGCAATCCGATGAACGGAGGCAGATGTCTTTGCGCGGCGACGCCGGAGCTACATGCGGCTGCTTTGGACATTTTGCGCGAGGTGCCGCTTGGCTGATACGCTTATTCAAAACGCCGGTTTGGTGCTGACGATGGATGAGATGCGGCGGGCTGTCCCGTCGGGGGATGTGTTGATGCGCGATGGGCGCATTGTGGCGGTGGGGCGTGATCTGCCGGCGACGGGCTGCACTGTGGTGAATGCGGAGGGCTGTTTGGTTACGCCCGGCTTGGTCAATACCCATCACCATCTGTATCAAACGATGACCCGCGCGGTGCCCGCTGGGCAAGACGCCGCACTTTTTGGCTGGCTACAAGTGCTCTATCCAACTTGGGCGGCCATGCGCCCGGATGACTTTTTTGTCTCCGCTCAAGTGGGGATGGCGGAACTTCTTTTGTCGGGTTGCACAACCACGTCAGATCACCTGTATCTCTATCCTAATGGAACGCGACTGGAAGATACGATTCACGCAGCGCAAGAGATCGGCATGCGGTTTCACCCCACACGCGGGGCGATGAGCATTGGCGAAAGCGCGGGAGGTTTGCCGCCCGATGATTTGGTCGAGCTTGAGGCGGATATTCTTGAAGATATGATCCGTGTCATCGATGGCTTTCATGATCCGCGCCCACGCTCTATGTGCCGGGTCGGAGTTGCCCCCTGCTCGCCCTTTTCGGTCAGCCGCGAATTGATGCGTGATGCTGCGCTCTTGGCCCGTGACAAAGGGGTGATGATGCACACGCATTTGGCAGAAAATGATGAAGACATAGCTTACAGTTTGGAAAAGTTTGGGATGCGGCCCGGGCAATATGCCGAAGATTTGGGCTGGACCGGGCCGGACGTGTGGCATGCGCATTGTGTCAAGCTAGATGCAGAGGAAATAGCTCTGTTTTCGCGGACCCAAACCGGGGTTGCGCATTGCCCCTGTTCAAACTGCCGTTTGGCTTCAGGCATTGCGCCGGTGCGGGCGATGCGAGATGCGCGTGTGCCGGTCGGGCTTGGGGTCGATGGATCGGCCTCCAATGATACAGGCAACCTAATGGCCGAAGCGCGCCAGACGCTGTTACTGCAACGGCTGGCCTATGGGGCTGGGGCAATGTCACCGGGAGAAGCCCTTGAGATTGCCACTTTGGGCGGGGCGCAGGTTCTGGGCCGAGAGGATTGCGGCAGCTTGGCACCCGGTCAATGTGCGGATGTGGTAATTTGGGACATGGGCGATGTCACTGCTGCCGGAAATTGGGACCCCGCCGCTATCCTTTTGGCGGGTCCAACTTTGGCCCGCGATGTTTTTGTCAATGGCAAGCAGGTGGTGTCACAGGCGCGCATCACCACCTTAGATCAACGCGCCTTGGCGCGTCAACAAAATCAGCAAATGCGGGCGCTGCAAGAGCGTGTTTAGGCTTGCCACAAAGCGCATGAGGTGAATTATCAACCTAGTCGATCTGCCAAGCCTGTGCCCAGTCTGGCCGCATATGCCCTAAACCGGAACGCCCGCCACCCAGACTTGCCGAATGGCTCGGTCATCGCCCATTATAACCGTCGGAAATAGGCTTTCCCAAAAATCATTGGCGTGGTCATGGCGCTGTGCGATTGCTGCGGTGGAGCTCAGGTTGAGAATACAAAGGTCTGCTTCGGCCCCTGCACCTAGGTGACCGATGGTGCCAGAGAGGTGTAACGCATGTGCCGAACCTTCAGAGGCCAACCACATGAGCTGCGCCGGATGCAGCGCTTGGCCGCGCAACTGCGCCACCTCATATGCCGCCGCCATTGTGCGCAGCATCGAAAAATTAGACCCACCGCCAATATCTGTGGCCAGCCCCAGGCCAACCCCGGCGTGCGTCAGGCCCATGAGGTCAAAAAGACCAGATCCAATAAAAGTATTGGATGTTGGACAATGCACCACAGAGGCGCCGATCTCTGCTAACTGGTCGACCTCGCGTGGCTCAAGATGGATGGCATGGCCATAAAGTCCACGCGCGCCCAGCAGGCCAAATTGCGCGTAGGTCTCGAGATAGTCGCGGGCTTCAGGGAACAGGCTGCGCACCCAGGCGATTTCCTCAGTTTGTTCAGACAGGTGCGTTTGCATCAAACAGTGGGGACGCTCCTGCCAGAGCCCGCCCAATGCGGCAAGCTGCTCTGGAGTTGATGTCGGTGAAAACCGAGGGGTGATGGCATAGCTCACGCGGCCCCGGCCGTGCCAGGTATCGATCAATTCTTTGCTGTCATCATAGGCCGATTGCGCCGTGTCAATCAGACCGGTGGGCGCATTGCGATCCATACAGGTTTTGCCACCCACCACGCGCATCCCGCGCGCCTCGGCTGCCTTAAAATAGGCGGTGACAGAAGCAGGCGCGGTGGTGCAAAAGCTGGCCATGGTGGTTGTGCCATGACTGAGGGCAATGTCGAGATAGCGGCTGGCAATTTTGGTGGCGTAATCAGGATCTGCCAAACGTATTTCCTCTGGAAACGTATAGCTGTTCAGCCAGTCAATCAATCGCTTGCCCCAGCTGGCGATGATGGCGGTTTGCGGATAATGCACATGCGCATCGACAAAGCCCGGAACGATGAGATCCGCACCGTAATCGACGATTTTGGCCTGCGGATGGGCTTGGCAGAGCGCCGCGCGGGCGCCAACTTCAGCAATTTTACCTCCCCGCAGCAAAACAGCTCCATCTCGCCTGTGCCGGGTCACGTCTGGCCAGGGTGCCTTGAAAGGGTCGCCTGTGAAACAAAGGGTTTGTCCGAGGAGAAGTGTGTCGGCCATGAAAAGCTTTCCAAAAATTCTTTTGCTCGGCTTTATCTTGTCATATGAAATGAGACTTCGTAAAGGCAGGCATGACAACTCTTTATGAACCTTCCGTCGCGCCAAACGACGTTTTAGATGCCCAACGGGTATCTGATGTCCGTGTTGCCGTGGAACATGAAGATACTCAACGGCTGAACGCGCTGCTTGATCCTTTGCACCCTGCTGATATTGCTGATCTTTTAGAGCAGGTGAGTGACGTTGTTCGCGCTGGTATATTGCGCCTGTGGAAAGACGGTATCGATGGTGATGTTTTATCGGAGCTGGACGACAGTATCCGTGAGGAAATCATCGATGGGCTGGACGCCGCTGAGCTGGCCGTGGCGGTGCGCGACCTGGACTCTGACGATGTGGTTGATCTGCTTGAAGATCTCGACGAGCCGCAACAAGAGGCCATTCTTGACGCATTGGATGATGCGGAGCGGGTTGTTGTTGAGCAATCCCTCTCCTTCCCGGAGGAATCAGCCGGCCGGTTGATGCAGCGCGAAGTCGTCATGGCGCCAGAGCATTGGAACGTGGGTCAAGCGATTGATTACCTGCGCCGCCAAGAAGATTTACCCGAACAGTTTTACCATATGATCCTCATTGACCCGCGTCTGTGTCCAACGGGCTATGTTACACTTGGCAAACTTTTGGGCGCCAGGCGCGCCACGCCGATGCTTGAGATTGCGGAAGACAGTTTTCGCACAATTCCCGTCGATCAACCGGAAAAAGACGTGGCCTATGCCTTTAATCAATATCATCTCATCTCTGCCCCAGTTGTCGACGCCGATGATCGGCTTGTCGGGGTGATTACAATTGATGACGCTATGATCGTGCTTGATGAGGAATATGAAGAGGACATGATGCGTCTTGCGGGTGTTGGCGAAGGCTCTCTGTCAGACAGTGTCTTGGACACGACACGCGGCCGGCTGCCTTGGCTTGCGGTGAACCTGGCAACGGCGATCATAGCCTCCTTGGTGATTTCCATGTTTGAAACCACCATTGCGCAATTTGTGGCGCTCGCGGTTTTGATGCCGATTGTTGCATCAATGGGGGGTAATGCCGGCACGCAGTCGCTTACCGTGGCAGTGCGGGCCATTGCCACCAAAGATTTGACCACCTCCAACGTTTGGCGGGTTATCCGTCGTGAAGTCTTGGTGGGGCTGCTCAATGGCATGATCTTTGCGATAGTTCTCGGCGTCGTTGGATATTTTTGGTTTGGCTCCTCGATCATTGGTTGGGTCCTGGCGCTGGCCATGGTGCTCAATATGGTTGTCGCCGGGCTGGCCGGCACGGTGATCCCAGTTGTTTTGGAGAAAATTGGCATCGATCCGGCTTTGGCCTCGGGTGCCTTTGTGACAACGGTGACTGATGTGGTCGGCTTTTTCGCCTTTCTGGGGCTTGCCGCTTGGATGTTGCTGTGAATCTCGAGGCGCAAAAGACTGAGGCGCGGCGTGCCGCTTTTGCCCGGCGCAAAAAAGCCTATTTGGCGCAAAGTGGGGCCAGCGCTGGTGTTTTGTCGGATGTTTTGGCCGGTTATCGTGGTGCGCCGGTGGCGGGCTTCATGCCCATTGGGACCGAAATTGATCCATCTTCGGCTTTGGCAGAGGCCTCCGCCCATGGACCGGTTGGCCTGCCTGTGATTGAGGCGGCTGGGGCGCCCTTGCGTTTTGCTCTCTACGAGCCTGGCATGCCGATGGTGGAGGGGGCGTTTAAGGCGTTGATTCCCGCCGAACTCACCTGGATGGTGCCAGAGATTGTCATTGTGCCGCTTGTGGCTTGGGATGTGCAGGGCGGCCGTCTGGGCTATGGTGGCGGGTATTATGATCGCACTCTGGAGGGGTTGCGCGCCCGCGGTGCAGTGTTGGCGATTGGCTTTGCTTTCAATGCACAACAAGCGGATGCATTGCCGTTAGAGCCCACCGATCAACCGCTAGATATGATTGTGACCGAAGACCGAATCGTGCAGTTTTCGCATTAATTTGTGCGATATGCAGGTTTTGGCCATCTCTTTGCCACAAATCGCGCCGCCTTTTGCCCCATGAAAAAACGGAATTGACGGTGCCGCTGGCCAGCTGGGTTGCGGGCGGCTCCAAATTTCATATGCTCCTAGAAGACTGAGGGTCCTGGCAAGAGCTGACCCAAGCCTGGCAAAAGATCTGGCTGGACAGCACATTGTAGCACCGCTTGGTACATCGTTCTTTGGGAGGAGATCTTATCATGACGGGCAACGCGGCGCATTGGTTTGTGGATCGGCACATTGCAGAGGGGCGCGGCGCGAAAACCGCATTTGAGGAAGCTTGGGACGGCGGGCGTCAGCTGACCTATGGGGCGCTGGCCGAGGGCGCGGGGCAGGTGGCCGATGCATTGATGCGCTCTGGCATTGGCCGAGAAACACGCGCGGCGATGTTCGTGCTCGATCAAATCGAGTTTCCACTGATTTTCTGGGGCGCGCTCAAGGCCGGTGTTGTGCCGGTTGCCCTCAACACATTGTTGTCCAGTGAAGTCTACAGCGCCATTCTGCGCGACAGCCGTGCTGAGATTGCCTTTGTCTCACAAGAGCTTTGGGATGTGGTGGGGCCTGCGGTGCAAGAATCGCCGCATTTGCGCCAGATTGTTGTGATCGGCCCAGAGGCGCCAGAAGGAACCCTGGCTTGGGAGGCCTTTGTGGCCGGAACCACAGCCGCAGAAACGCTGGAGTGTTCCGGTGATGAAATCGCATTTTGGCTTTATTCATCGGGTTCAACCGGGGCGCCGAAGGGCGTACGGCACGTACATTCTGCATTGCGCCACACCTGCGAAACATTCGCCAAGCAGGTTTTAAATATTCAGGAGAATGACAGGGTGTTTTCGGCTGCCAAGTTGTTTTTTGCCTATGGGCTAGGCAATGGCATGTCTTTTCCCATGTCGGTTGGGGCCACCAGCATATTGTTTAATAGCCGGCCGACGCCGGACACCGTCAGTCATATTTTAGCGACCTATCAACCGACGGTTTACTACGGTGTGCCAACCCTGTTTGCCGCGCTGCTGCACAAATGGGAGACCGAGGGGGCGCCGCCTCAAGTGCCGCTGCGCTGCTGCACCTCAGCTGGAGAGGCATTGCCAGAGGAGATTGGCCGCAAGTGGCGTGACCTTATGGGCCTAGATATTATCGACGGGGTCGGGTCAACAGAAATGTTGCATATTTTCCTCTCCAACCGGCCCGGAGATGTGCAGTATGGAACATCGGGCACGGCGGTTCCTGGCTATGAGGTTCGGCTTGTGGATGAGGATGGCGCCGAGGTCGGCGCTGGCGTCGTCGGGGAGCTTTTGGTCCGTGGTGAATCTGCAGCGGCCGATTATTGGAATCAACGCGACAAAACCCGCCAAACTTTCGAAGGGGAATGGACCCGCACGGGTGACAAATACGAATGCAGCGCGGCGGGCCGCTACATCTACTGTGGGCGCACAGATGATATGTTTAAGGTCTCAGGTATCTGGGTCAGCCCATTTGAGATTGAACAGGCGCTTATTGCGTTTCCAGCGGTGTTTGAGGCCGCTGTGGTAGGCCATCGAGATGAGGATGACTTGGAAAAACCCAAGGCTTTTGTTGTGCTTAAACCCGGGCATGGAGCGGAGGAGCTTGAGGGCATACGTTCGTTTATTAAAGAAAAAATTGGGAAGTGGAAGTATCCGCGTTGGATTGAGATCATTGATGACTTGCCGAAAACCGCCACGGGCAAAATCCAACGCTTCAAACTGCGCGGCCGCTCGTGAGTGGCCGATGGGCCGATGCGGGACTATTGGAGGCGGGGGGCGATTGGCTGGAATATAGCTGCTTCGGGCCAGCGCCGGGACAGACCCCGACCTTGGTGTTGCTCCATGAGGGGCTGGGGTCACGCGATCTTTGGCGTGATTTTCCCAAGCGACTCAATGCTGCGACGGGCTGGGGGGTCTGCACCTACTCTCGAGCGGGCTATGGATGCTCTGAGCCGGCTGCTTTGCCGCGCCCATTGGATTATATGGCCCACGAGGCGCGCTTGGTATTGCCTGAAGTTTTGCACGCCATTGGATTTGAACGCGGCCTGTTGATCGGCCACAGTGACGGGGCCACGATTGCTGCGATTTACGCGGGAACAGTGCACGATCCGCGACTGCGCGGCCTTGTAACCATCGCGCCGCATTTTTTTACCGAAGAGATTGGTCTGACGGAAATTGCGCGGGCGAAACAGGCATTTGAAAGCGGAAACTTGCGGTCTCGATTGGCGAAATATCACCGGGATCCCGACAATTGTTTTCGTGGCTGGAATGACGCTTGGCTGCATCCAGAGTTTAAAGATTGGAATGTATCAGACGTGCTTGACGAGATAAGCGTGCCAGTTTTGGCCATTCAAGGGCAAGAGGACCAATATGGCACATTGGCACAAATCGATGAAATTGAACGCCGTTGCCCCAAGCCAACGCGGCGAGTTGTTCTGCCCGATTGCGGGCATGATCCCTGCTATGAGCAGCCAGATCGGGTTCTGACCGAGCTAACGCGGTTTTGTGCCGATGTGGAGCCTGACGTGGTCCGGCCAGGTGCTGGATCTTGACTCGAGCGGACCGAGACCTGCCGGACCATGCCTATGTTCCAGGACAGACGCCACGCCATGCTGAGGGGCGGTTCGCACCCATATGCGCGACAGCACGCCAGCACATGAGCCCCGCGCAATTGGCGCAAAGCGAGGCCTTTTGCACGGGACTATACTATTTTCGGTCCGGATATTTTTGGGAAGCTCATGAGCTTTTTGAGCCGGTCTGGATGGCGCTGGAGGAGGGGAGCGATGATCGCCGGTTTCTTCAGGCCTTAATCCAGCTCACTAATGCGCAGCTTAAGATCAAGATGCAACGACCTAAGGCCGCGAAACGTCTGTGCATGATGGTGCGCGATTTATTGACAACGTTGACCGCAACGCGGCTCATGGGCCAAGAAATTTCTCAGATTGTCGAATGTTTGGAGGCTGTGGAATCTTATGTTGATGGTGTATTATAGTGCATAAATTATAAGAAATAGAATTGAGTAATTTTAAATTATTGAAATTAAAAATATAAATATATGTTCTATTATGCATAATATCGTTTACCTGACCTGATCTCTGTTTTAGCCTCGTGGCAAACCACAAAAGGGCTTCGCGCATGACCCAAATCATCGATTTTCGGACTGATCCGGCTCAATATCGCCATTGGCGCGTGACCTACCATGGGGATGTTGCCAATTTGATTATGGATGTGGATGAGACGGCCGGATTATTTGAAGGCTATGAGCTTAAATTGAATTCCTATGATCTCGGGGTGGATATCGAGCTGAACGACATTGTCCAGCGGATGCGGTTTGAACGCCCTGAGGTGAAAGTTGTGGTGATGCAATCGGGCAAAGAAAAAGTCTTTTGCGCCGGAGCAAATATTCGCATGCTCGGTGGAGCGACCCATAGCCACAAAGTCAATTTCTGCAAATTCACCAATGAAACACGCAACGCATATGAGGCGGCCGAGGCCGATAGTGGCCAAAAATATATTGCAGCGATCAAAGGGGCCTGTGCTGGCGGGGGCTATGAGCTGGCACTGGCGTGTAACTATATTATGCTAACCGACGACAGCAGTTCGGCCGTCGGATTGCCCGAAGTGCCCTTGCTGGCAGTTTTGCCAGGCACGGGCGGTCTGACCCGTATTACCGACAAGCGCAAAATGCGCCGTGATTTGGCGGATATTTTTTGTTCGATCGAAGAGGGTGTGAAGGGCAAGCGCGCCAAAGATTGGCGTTTGGTTGATGAGGTCATTGCCAATTCTAAATTT
>Ga0209532_1003368_pt1 | contig 10664 bp, 6 predicted proteins | sample COG_02_FD_184746 | JGI IMG/M metagenome (GOLD analysis project Ga0209532, IMG submission 184746) | Pelagic Microbial community sample from North Sea - COGITO 998_met_02 (SPAdes) (version 2) | ecosystem: Environmental > Aquatic > Marine > Neritic zone/Coastal water | place: Helgoland, sampling... | reverse complement strand
TGGCTTGGGCGCAGTGAGGGCTATATCCGGGTGCTGCGCTACAACCGCATCGATCCTAGTGTTGAGACACTGACAATCTGTTCCAACAAACTGGGGTATTATGCGGCGCGCTTAAATGGGTCAGATTCTGACGAGCATAAGGCTTGGGCCGCAAAGCTGATCCACCTCAAAGCCCTTTGTGACTGTGCCATAGCGAGGCAGGCGGAAGCAGTGTGGCGCGCACCTGACCGGATGGCGCTATGAGCCTGTGTCCGAAATGGGTTTTACATCCCCGAAAATCTGCGCTGCGGTTTTTTATAGGCCAGTACTTGTCATACCGAGGTGATCTTTTGCAGGCCCCAAGGATGCGGGGTAAGGGGTATAGCAATGGATGATCGTGAGGAATTGCGCCGCCTTATCGATGTGATCGAAAAGTCATCGGGTAGCGGCAGCCTTGAGCAGGCAGTTGATGACATCAAAACCTTTGCCAACACCGCAAGCTTTCTAGCCAACAAGCTTGATACACGGCTTAAAGGTGGCGACGTCAAAGCCAAGAAGCAGCCGAAGTCACGAATTGGCAAAGCCATTGCAGCTCCGCCCGTCCCAAAACCAAATGCGCCCAAGCCACAACAGGCGGGGTCAGACGCTGTAGATGGTGGCATGCCTTTAGCTGTGTCTACTGCAACATCACAGGCAGACTACGACAGGCTCAAGCCGCAAGGCGCGCAGGGACCCATATCCAGCAGCTGAGTATTGTGGCGTCATACACCGCCTGTGCGCCGGCTGTAGGGCTTAGGGCGCGTCGCTTTGCAGCCAGTGTAGCGGGCAACTAGGGTTACTGCGCTACGCTGCGTTTTTGGATGGAATCGTGCGGATTGCCGCAAACCAATGCTTGCAGATATTCATTGCTAAAACTGCTGGAAGGCATAGCTTAAATGCCCTAACCTTTCAAAAACGGAGGGAATTAGTTGGGCGAAATTCCAAGAGACATCTTTGAAGCAAGGCTTGTCGATGCCCCTTTAGCGGCACGAGGGTTCTTTGAAAGTGTGATTGAGCAGTTTGATAAGCGCAACTCAGTGAAGGTGCATTTCACTGACACGAATGGTGGAGATCTGCGTTTGGCTGTGCCTGGCGAAGTCTTGGGACAAAAATCTTTACGCAACTTTGCAACCATGTACTGGCAGACATCAAAGCAAGTTGTGTTTGCCCGTACGTTTCTTTCGCCTGACGAACTAGGTCTCTTTGGTCTCCTAGACAGCACCGAAACTGCAAGCAGTGGACCACTCAACAGTGAAGTTCGGATGGGTTCACAGGTTTGGCGCTATGGTGCACTTACATTCATTCGCGCCCTTGAGGCCGTACATTTTGCTTATCTGAGTAAACATGAAAATAATTGACAACTCGACTGCAATCCTTGGGGACGAGCTGCGACTAAACATAGGTCGTGGTTCAAAGCTGCGCATCGCAGCGTCTTGCTTCTCAATTTATGCTTATGAGGCACTCAAGGCTGAATTAAACAAAGTCGATAGTGTGCAATTCATATTCACCACGCCTACATTTGTGCCTAGTGAGGTAACTGACAAAATACGAAAAGAACGGCGAAAATTTTTCATACCTAAAACAGCTCAGGAGAGCAGTATATACGGAACAGAATTTGAAATTCAGCTACGAAACAAACTGAACCAGAAAGCTATTGCACGTGAGTGTGCTGCATGGGTTCGCAAGAAGGCTAAGTTTAAGTCAAATACGACGAAGTCTGCCATGCAGCAATTTATGCACCTCGATGACGCCGGTGACTCAAAGGCGTATATGCCGATAAGTGGCTTTACGGCTCCTGATCTTGGCTATAAAAAAGGTGACGCGGTCTCTAACTTTGTCACGGAGTTTGACGAGCTCATGCATACAGGGATGTACCTGCAGCTCTTTAACGAAATTTGGAACGATGAAGACAAAGTGCAGGACGTAACAGAGTCTATATGTACATACATAGAAAGTGTTTATCAGGAAAATTCTCCTGAACGAATTTACTTCTTAATGCTATACAACATTTTTCACGACTTTCTTGATGAGATTGACGAGGATGTTTTGCCGAACGATTTAACTGGCTACAAAGATAGTCTGGTTTGGAACAAGCTGTTCAACTATCAAAAAGATGCGGCAACGGGGATCATCAATAAGCTCGAAACCCATAATGGCTGTATTCTTGCTGACAGCGTCGGACTAGGCAAAACTTTCACAGCCTTGGCTGTCGTCAAATACTATGAACTGCGCAATCGCGCCGTACTAGTTCTGTGCCCTAAGAAGCTAGCCGACAATTGGCGCAACTATAATACGAACCTTAAGACCAATATTTTTGCTGGTGACAGGTTCAACTATGACGTGCTCTGTCATACCGACCTGTCACGAACGAGTGGTGAAAGCTTTGGCATCCCGTTGAACCGTATCAATTGGGGAAACTATGATCTTGTGGTCATCGACGAGAGCCACAACTTCCGCAACAATGATGTTTTTAAGGATCGTGAAACACGTTATCAGAAGCTAATGAACAAGGTCATTAAAGACGGTGTAAAAACAAAAGTCCTGATGCTATCTGCTACGCCGGTAAACAACCGTTTTAATGATCTTAGAAACCAACTTGCTCTTGCTTACGAAGGCCAATCTGAAATCCTTAGCAAGAATTTGAAAAGCAAAAACAGCGTCGAAGAAATTTTTAGGCGTGCGCAGGCTGCATTCAACAATTGGGCTGATTTGCCACCTTACGAGCGGACATCAGCATCAATTCTCAAGACGCTCGATTTTGATTTTTTTGAACTTCTGGACGCAGTCACGATTGCGCGATCTCGCAAACATATCCAAACTTTCTACGACACCACCGACATTGGGCAGTTTCCCACGCGGCTCAAGCCGAAATCATTTCATAGTCCTATCACTAACCGTGAAGATGTAATTGGTTTCAACGATATTTTTTCTCAACTGTCAGTTCTGAAGCTCGCTGTTTACGCTCCGATCAGCTACATACTGCCTAGTCGCTTGGCCAAATATGAAGAAATGTACGATACTTCCGTCGAGGGTGGTCGAGGGAAGTTAAGACAACTCGACCGTGAGCGTAGCCTTCAAGCGCTAATGACAACGAATTTGTTGAAGCGGCTTGAAAGCTCAGTTGAGGCGTTTCGATTAACTCTAAAATCCCTTGCAGGAAATATTCAACGTACCTTGGCGGCTATAAGTGACTTCGAGCAAGCGGGTGGAGACACTGATTTTGCAGATTTAAGTTCAGACCTTGATGTAATTGCAGGTGAAGATGATGAACTCACAGGGTTTGATGAGTTTACTGTCGGTAAGAAGGTCAAGATCAGCCTTGCTGATATGGACCTTCCCTCATGGAAACACGAGTTAGCAGCTGATAAATTCTTGATTGACGAGCTGATCGCATCAATGGAGCTAGTCGAACCAAAAGACGATGCAAAGCTTCAGCATTTGAAAGAGTTGATCGAAGCCAAAATTGACAACCCACTTAATCCTGGGAACAAGAAAGTAATTATTTTCACCGCGTTTGCTGATACGGCAAACTATCTATATGAAAATTTAGCCCCCGCCTTCCTTAGTGAGCGCAGCCTTCATACTGGCAGAGTAACGGGTTCTAGCTCACCGCAAACAACACTTAAGAAAAACTATGACTTCCAATCCGTGCTAACACTTTTTGCTCCGAGGGCAAAAGAGAAGCAGCTTGTACTGCCAGAAGAGCCTTCTGAAATTGACATCCTGATTGGCACTGATTGCATTTCAGAAGGCCAAAACCTTCAAGACTGTGATTTCTTAGTTAACTACGACATCCACTGGAATCCTGTTCGAGTGATCCAGCGTTTTGGCCGGATTGACCGTATTGGATCTCCCAATAGTCAAATCCAATTGGTCAACTATTGGCCAGATATCTCGCTTGATCAGTACATCAATCTGAAAGAACGTGTCGAAAATCGCATGGTGATTACTGACATCACAGCAACAGGCGATGACAACGTTCTCAGCGCTAAAAGTACCGACATTGCGTACCGCAAGGAACAGCTGAAGCGCCTTCAGGAAGAAGTTATTGAGCTTGAAGATGTGAAAACAGGCGTATCCATAACAGACCTTGGCTTGAACGATTTTCGTATGGATCTGCTCAACTACGTGAAGGAGCATGGCGATCTTTCTAAAATGCCAAATGGTCAACATGCCGTGGTCGCAGCGCAACCAGAACGCGGACTGAAGCCCGGAGTGATCTTCGCGCTGAAGAACGTTCACAACACCATCAACGTCAATCAACAGAACCGCTTACACCCATATTACATCACATACATCGACAATGATGGTGAAGTGATTGCAGATCACACTGAGGTGAAACGATTGCTCGATTTGATCCGTAGCAGCTGCAAAGGGCAACAACAGCCCATCGATGCCGTGTGTAGGTTGTTTAACGAACAGACTGACGATGGTCGGAATATGGAACACCAGTCTGAATTGCTCAGCGCAGCTATTCGCTCCATGATCGAAGTAAAGGAACAAAAGGACATTGATAGTCTGTTCGGCGGAGGACGTACATCTGCCCTTGTACATACTATTGCAGGACTTGATGACTTTGAACTTATTGCCTTCCTTATTATTCAAAATACGGAAGGCTGAAACGTGCTGTTTGCCTATCCCAAGTCCGCCCAGTTTGGACGTGTAATCCCTAAGTCAAAGATTTACGAACATGCAGGCGCTACTACTGCTTTGAAAGATTTGTTCGTAGCTCAAGTCGATCAGATTGTTTGGAAGTACAAGCTGGCACCTGAAACGACTAATCTGCCTGCGGCGAAGTCCATCACTGAAATTCAGGTCTTCGCCATAAGCTTGAAGCTGGCGACGCTGCAATCAGATGTCTTGCGGGCCATAGACCGTGCTATTCCATTCCCACTGATCTTTGAGGTAGCGCACGGAAGCCGGAGCCAGACAATTGCGGCATTCAAGCGGCCTAGTGGGTCAGACAGTGCCAAATGGGTTGTCAGCGACTACTTCAAGTCTGAATGGACACCATCAGATACGCCGCGCGTGCCTTTGCCAGTAGCCTTGGACTTAGCCTCTCTGTACGACAAGGTATTGACCGCTCTAATGCCCGTGCAGCCCTTAGTTGAAGAGAACATTCAAGCCCGCGTGGACCGAATGGAAGCAATCAAGAGTAAAGAGCTTGAGGTTGGGCGTATCAAGGGCCAACTGTCACGTGAGAAACAGTATAACAAACAGGTCAGCATAAACGCAGCTTTGCGTGCAGCAAAACGAGAGCTGGCGCAGCTAAAAGCAGCTGACCTATCGAACGAATAAGAGGATTATGGCAATGGACAAATTGAAAATGCACAGCCCTGACTTGACGCAAGACAACATTGCCAAAATTCGTGAACTCTTTCCCGGATGTGTGACCGAGGCGACGGGTGAGGATGGCAAACTACGTCTGGCGGTGGATTTTGACCAACTGCGTCAGGAACTGTCAGACAGCATCGTCGAGGGGCCGCAGGAACGATATCACCTGAACTGGCCGGGCAAGCGCGAGGCGCTGATTACTGCCAACGCACCCATCGCCAAAACCCTGCGCCCCGCGCGGGATGAAAGTGTCGATTTCGACACCACCCAGAACCTGTTTATCGAAGGAGACAACCTTGAGGCGCTGAAGCTGCTGCAAGAGACCTATCTGGGCAAAATCAAGATGATCTACATCGATCCTCCATATAACACGGGGAATGACTTTATCTATAACGATGATTTTGCAGAAAGTTCAGCGGAGTTTTTAAAGCGGTCAAATCAGAAGGATGACGAGGGCAACCGATTGGTTGCGAATTCAGACGCGAATGGCCGATTTCATTCGACGTGGCTTACGATGATGTTTTCGCGTCTTCGTGCAGCAAAAAACCTTCTCTCAAGCGACGGCATAATAGCTGTTCATATTGATGAAAATGAATACCCGAATCTAGAAAAATTACTAGATGAAGTATTTGGTCAGTCCAATAATCTAGGTACGGTAGTGTGGGATAAGCGAAACCCAAAAGGCGACGCAAAGGGTATCGCTCAGCAGCACGAGCTCATCTCCATTTATTCGAAGAATGCAGGATTAGTAAAAGCTACCCATGGTCTCAAGCGGCGCAAACAAAATGCAGAAGCCATACTTAAAAAAGCGCGAAACTTAATCGCGGAATCGGGTGGTGTAACAGACGAGGTACGCAGGAAATTTTCTGCTTGGATTACAAAGCAAGACTTCTCTGGAGGAGAAAAAGCCTACTCACGGATAGATGAGGACGGAAGAGTATTTCAAGCGGTGTCGATGGCATGGCCAAACAACAAGCAAGCTCCGGATGATTATTTCTTAACTTTAATACACCCGGCAACAGGCATTGAGTGCCCAACTCCTGAGAAGGGCTGGCGAAATCCAAGTGCTACAATGAAGGACTTATTAAAGAACAACTTAATTGTGTTTGGGAAAGATCATACCAGCCAACCCAGAAGAAAGTACCTACTTGAGGAAAATCTTTTAGAGAACTTTCCATCGCTGCTCTATTTCGGGGGGAGCGACGATAATTTTTTCAAGTCAATTGATCTCTCTTTTGACAACCCAAAGCCCACGCAAGTGGCCCAAAAACTTATAGAAGCTTGTTGCCCAGACGAAGGTATTATCATTGACTTTTTTGCAGGCTCCGGCACGACAGCGCACGCCACGCTTGAGCAAAATGCTACTGACGGAACAAACCGAAGATTTGTTATGGTACAGCTCGACGAACTCACAAATGAAGGCTCACAAGCTCGAAAAGCCGGTTTTGAAACGATACCGGAAGTCAGCAGAATGCGTATCCTCCGCGCAGGTCAGAAAATCCTCGAAGGTGAGTGCCATCCCGATTGGAACAAGGATGTCGGCTTCCGCGTCCTGAAAATCGACAGCTCTAACATGGCCGATGTCTTCTACACGCCAGACGCCACTAACCAGGCTGATCTGCTCGCCAACGTAGATAGCATCAAACAAGGCCGCACAGCAGAAGACTTACTCTTCCAAGTGCTCGTGGACTGGGGCGTTGACATTACCCTGCCGATCCGAAGCGAAACTGTGCAGGGCAAGACCGTGTTCTTTGTCGACGAAAACGCGCTCGTGGCGTGTTTTGATACAGGTGTGACAGAAGACCTCGTCAAAGAGCTGGCAGCGCATGAACCCTTGCGTGTCGTCTTCCGTGACACTGGCTTTGTATCAGACGCGGTGAAGATCAACGTCCAACAAATCTTCAAGCAGCTGTCGCCCATGACCGATGTAAAAGCAATTTGAGGGCGCGGGTATGAAACTGAAGTTCAAGGTCCAAGCCTATCAAACAAACGCAGTTGAAGCTGTCGTAGACTGTTTCGCAGGGCAACAGCGTAGCGATGGCATCAGCTATCGTATTGACCCGGGCCGTTCAAAACAGATCAAAGCAGAAGAAGCAGGCTTTAAGAACGCCGACCTTCAAATACCAAAATCTGAGGTATTGAAGAACATCCAAGCCGTGCAGCGCCATCAGAACTTGCCAATATCCGACAAGCTGATCTCAAGCGCAGGCTGCGATTACAACTTAGACGTCGAGATGGAGACGGGCACGGGCAAGACCTACTGCTATGTCAAAACCATGTTCGAGATGCACAAGCTATACGGCTGGTCCAAGTTCATTATCATGGTGCCGAGCATCGCCATCCGCGAGGGTGTGCAAAAGTCGCTACAAATCACGGCAGAGCATTTCACCGAAACCTACGGCAAGAAAGCACGGTTCTTCACCTATAACTCCAAACGACTGCACGAGCTGGAGAGCTTTTCCAGCGATGCAGGTATCAACGTTATGGTGATCAACACCCAAGCATTTGCGGCTAAGGGTAAGGATCAGCGGCGCATCTACATGGAGCTAGACGACTTTCAATCGCGCCGTCCTATTGATGTGATTTCGCGCAATCGACCGATACTCATTCTTGACGAACCACAGAAGATGGAGGGGAAAGCGACGATAAAAGCGTTGGAAGAATTCAACCCTCTGATGATCCTCCGCTACTCTGCCACCCACAAAACGCAGCACAATAAAATCCATCGTCTGGATGCACTCGACGCTTTCAACCAGAAGCTTGTGAAGAAAATTGCTGTGCGCGGCATTCAAACACGCGGTCTAGCCGGAACCGCACCATACATGTATCTCGAAGGCATTGAAGTCTCAAAGAAAGCGCTCATCGCCCGCATTGAGATGGAAGTAAAGCTTGCGAACGGGGATATTAAGCGCCAGCTCAAGCGTCTTGAGTTCGGTCGCGACCTTTTGAGTGTTTCTAATGGCCTGCAAGCCTACAATGGTTTTACGATCTCACAGATCGACGCGAACAAGGATACTGTCGAATTTACAAACGGATTTGAACTTCGCGCGGGAGAGGCCACGCAAGACCTTTCTGAAGAGCACATGCGGCGCATCCAAATTCGAGAAACAATCCGTGCCCACTTTGAAAAAGAGCAAACGCTCTTTGCGAAGGGGATCAAGGTTTTGTCACTGTTCTTCATCGACACAGTGTCTCGGTACCGTGACTATGACACAGAGGACACCAAGGGCCATTACGCCCAAGTGTTTGAAGAAGAGTATGAAATTCTTAGAGATGAGTACCTCTTAACGCTGCCGTTGGAGCATCGGGATTATCGAGCGTTTCTTGAGCGTGATGAAGTAAGCAAGGTGCATGAAGGCTACTTCTCTATCGACAAGAAAAACCGTCTAGTTGATCCAAGCGTCAAGAAAACTGGCGAAGAAAAAGGACTTTCTGATGATGAGAGCGCCTATGATCTGATCCTGCGTAACAAGGAACGGTTGCTGTCGCAGAATGAGCCTGTTCGCTTTATTTTCTCACACTCTGCGCTCCGCGAAGGCTGGGACAATCCAAACGTCTTTACAATGTGTATGCTCAAACATAGCGACAACACAATTTCTAGGCGTCAAGAAGTGGGACGTGGGCTCCGGCTCAGCGTCGACCAAACTGGTGAGCGTATGGATCACCCTTCAATGGTGCATGACATCAATGTACTCACTGTTGTTGCAAGCGAAAGTTACAAGGACTTTGTCGCAAACCTTCAAAAAGAGATTTCGGAAGCCCTCGCTTCTCGTCCGCGCAAGGCCAACGAAGCGTATTTCAAGGAAAAGGTACTGCGCACCGAGCACGGTGATGTGTCTGTCACCCCTGAAATGGCTTCTCAGATTGAATTTTACCTCATTCAAAACGGTTATGTTGATCACCAGCGTCAGGTGGTCGAGGCGTATCACACAGCCAAAACAGAGGAAGCGCTTGCACCCTTGCCTGATACGCTCATGCAGTACGCTCCGCAGGTGTTTGAGCTTGTAGACAGCGTTTTCAGCGCAGATGCGCTTTCACGCATTGTAGACGATGGGCGTAAACCCAAAACAAACCCGCTGAATGATAATTTCGAAAAAAAGGCGTTTAAAGAGCTTTGGGAGCGCATCAACCAAAAGGCTGTTTACCGTGTAGATTTCGAGAGTGACGAGTTGGTGGAGAAGTGCGTTGCCGCTTTGAACAAAGAGCTGAATGTGACGCCTCTGCAATACACGGTACAAGTGGGAGCGCAGGGCGAGAGCATGACTGCTGAACAGCTTTCAGATGGCAATAGTTTCAAGGTCAAGGATACTCGTACAGAGTATGGCCAATCTGCTTTCTCCAGCGTCAAGTATGACCTGCTGCATGAAGTTTCTGAAAACGCTCAGCTTACCCGGCAGACCGTAGCTAGAATGCTATCCAGCATGGAAAAAGCAGTCTTTGACCAGTTTAAGAAGAACCCTGAGCAGTTCATCTCAGAAGCTAGCAGATTGATCAAAGAGCAAAAGGCTACCGTGATCATCGAACGCCTTACCTACGATGCAGTCGAAGAACGGCACGATATCGGCATTTTCACAGCAGCACAGACTGGAAACGATTTTTCGAAAGCAACCGATAAATTGACCAAGCATGTGTTTGATCATGCAATCGTGGACAGCAATGTTGAGCGTGAGTTTGTGGCTGAGCTAGATACGAGTTCTGAAGTGGTCGTGTACGCCAAGTTGCCACGCGGCTTCCTGATCCCTACACCAGTTGGCGACTACAATCCTGACTGGGCCATTTCGTTTGAAGAGGGCTCGGTGCGTCACATCTACTTCGTCGCTGAGACCAAGGGCAGCATGTCTTCAATGAAGCTGCGTCCAGACGAGCTGACCAAGATCGAGTGCGCTCGCAAATTCTTTGCGGAGATCAGTAAAGCAGGCTTAACCAACAATGTCCGCTATGACGTTGTGGACAGCTACGGCAAGCTGATGGACTTAGTAGCAAGCCAGTAGATGATAATCGATCCCCGCGATCTGCGCAGTTCTACTTTCTGCTTTAACGCTCGATGAAAACGCTTTGACGTTATAACCCTCAGAGCTGAGCATTTCTGCAAGTGGATCTAGTATCCCGGGTCAAACCGTTCCATGTCGGGCTACGATATCTATGATTTTTTGTTTGTTTAACTTGAAAGTAATGTGTGCCGAGGCAGCGTGCGCTGCTGGACTCTATTACCGATGCCTGTGTCGGAACTGGGGCAAACTTCACATGGGCCTTTGATGAAACTGGTACCGCGCATGCGCGTGACATAGTAACCGACACTGGCTGGAAGATGG
>Ga0209532_1003365_pt1 | contig 10665 bp, 3 predicted proteins | sample COG_02_FD_184746 | JGI IMG/M metagenome (GOLD analysis project Ga0209532, IMG submission 184746) | Pelagic Microbial community sample from North Sea - COGITO 998_met_02 (SPAdes) (version 2) | ecosystem: Environmental > Aquatic > Marine > Neritic zone/Coastal water | place: Helgoland, sampling... | reverse complement strand
AATAAAGCCATCAAAACATTTCTAAAAGAACTCAAGTTTGATCGGATCATTGAAAGCGAAAACGCTGCTCCCTTACATGAGGTATGTACCTCCCATACCGCTAGGAAAACTTTTCATTCCTATGCTATCAACACATTACATCTGAGTGCCACCGAAGTATCCAAGATCACAGGCACTTCTCCTGAGACAATAAATAAGCATTATGCAGGAGCAGATATTGAGGAGATTGCGAAGAAGATGAGGGGGTGAGTTCTAATCAATCTAAACTCCAAAAACTCAAATATCTACCATCATAATAAATCTTTAATAATTTCACTATCTGATAAAATACCTGAAAATCCTGTTCCACCATCATCATAAGTGACTTCTCGCATTGAAGCCCACGGATAAATATTGATTTGGAGAGTCTTGTCAATTTAAATTAGATGTTAAAAACTAAAAAACTATTTTCGCCAAACTGAATAAACTAAGTTCATTCCTCCTCAAATTTCAACCCAAGTTGCTTAGCCGCTTCTTTGGCTGATTTATATTGTTGTTTGCTGTCATCAATTGGGTTGCCTATACTGGCCTTGATTTTAAAGTTCACTTCTATATCAATCTTATTACCATTCATGGCAAATGGTGTAATGAAATAGTTGAATAACTCAGTATATCGCTCCAGTGGAACATTTCCCGATACTGTGATTGACTTGAACTGTTTTGAAGATGTATCATCTTCTTGTGAACCTGCTGCAATTGGTTTTGCAGGATCTTCATTTACTTGTGGTACTTCCGAGCTGCCATTCCCATTGTTAGGTTGAGCTGTGGGGGTAACCGTTTGGGGGGCAGGTTTAAGGCTCTTATCCACTAACCAATATGTAACATCGTTTACATCAAAAAATGGAACTGGTTCCTGAAAAAAGAATCTTGTATAGTTATTCCCGTCGCCTGTTGCAATACAATATTCACCATTGGTGCAATATTTTTGAATGCTTTTTGCCACTGCTTCTGCGCCAGTAATCATGGGTTTATCATCGAAGCGAAGGAAAGCCTTATACACATCTTTAGCTTTAATTGCATTTTCGGTAGTAGGAAGCAGATTATTGTTTTTGAGGGTGCTTAAACCCACAGACTCAAGAAGCCACTCTTTCTCTTTTAAGGCATCCAAAATGTTTGTATTTATCTGCGTATCAATACTGTCTCTAAATTGTCTGATTTGAAGAACATCTGTTCCGTTTTTCACTGAGAACTTTGTAACAATGGAATATGCAGCAACAAGTGATGATTCCGAACTCTTTGAAGCATCATCCAGTCTTTTTCTTAAATCCGTTTTTTGTTCCTGCTCCAACTGGTTAATGTATTCGGAGTTGATTTTTTGACAAGCCAAATACTCTCTTACATCTGATTGCAACTTTCCGATTCCAAGTTCTGAGCAAACCAAGAACAGCATGGTATTTCTATAGATGCGTTCACTGTTCCCTTTTTTGGTGGCTATTTTCTCAATGAGCGGAAGTGTTTTACCATTTAGCCCATTTGGGTTTGCCAAATGATTTGGGCTCAATATCAAAAGTGTAGGCTTTAATTGCTCTGGTATATCTTCAGCTGGATTTACCAACACATTAAACCCACTGATATGCTTACTCTTTTGGTGCAGACGGTTTATGATTTCTGCTGTTATATCTTCAGATTTTACATCACTCTTTGCCTGATTAATAAGAATATTAATGTTCGGTTTGGTATGAAACCAGTAACGCTTTCCTGCGGAAGAAGATTGAGCATAATAGAGGTAGTAGGCATTACTTTCTAATTCATCTAGTGCGCCATTAACACTGTTGTGATTAAAGCCATTTGGAACCAGAAGATTCAACTTTAACTCAGGTACTGAAATCCCTTTATTCGTTCCTTCACTTCCAAATGAGTTCATTAGAATGACTGATGCAATGAATTGCGTCAAATACCAATCACCATATTCCTTTTTATTGCTGTCAATTTTGAATGCATTGGATGAAGAACCAGCTGCATCAGCTGAAATAACTGAGTCATAGCCATTACCATATAGTTTTTTTAACTGGCCTGAAAGTGCATCTAAGTTGGCAAAGTTCACAACACCTGTGTGAATCATGGCATTGCCTCCAGGAAGAGATTGTTGCCGTTTCCATAAGTCACTTACTATTGCGGCCAATAATCTCAAAACACCTCTAGTACGCTGGAAATCATGGTGGCTTGCCCATCTCACTCTAAAGGCATCAATTAATTCTGGATGAAACGGGTAGGACTTTATAATTTTTTGCTTGTATTCAGACTTATTGGCGTTCGGTGGGAGTTCTGACCAATACTCTTGATACATGGTCATGTAATCATCAGCGATTGACTCTATCGTTTTTTCATCGCCAATATCCTCGAATAACCTTCTTCTGATTACTTCATAAATTTCTTCGTCCGCTACGGGTTGTGTATCCGCACCAACACGGCTAACTCTTTTTTGTAATGAGCTTAAAATTGCTTGTGCCTCGGGGGTATTACCAACTTCCTGAACACTTGCAGGTAGGGTAATTACAGCTACACAGTTGTTAGTACCTGACACAGCTTCTGTTAGTTCCTGCATGAAGCTGATAGTTTGGTCTGCCAAGCTGCTGTTACCAGCTTTTCTTGCGGATGCTTTTACGCAATAATCTGCTAACTCATCTATCAAGATCAATGCAGGTTTACATTGTGATAAGACCTGCTTGAATAGACCTGCTGGAGCTATGAGCCCTTCATCATTCTTACGAATGATTTCATAAGCTGCTTTCCCTCCCAATTGATAGGCCAGTTCGCCCCAAATGGTTTGGATATGAACTCCTTCTTCAGCCAAACGACCATTGGCTGCATCATTGGTGGTATTGGTAAAAACAGCAATGTTCGCACTATCAAATTCAGGTGCACCTGTAAATGCCAACAGGTCTTTGGTGTAAGTAGATTTGATGGAATTTTTACCCCATTTGCTAAGGTGGTATAGAGATATAAGCGTATGCGTCTTACCTCCTCCAAATCCTGTTTGTAAGGAAATGACACGATTCTCAGCATCTTCTTTGCCATTCAAGCCCTTCAATACAGTCTTAGCTACGTTTTTGAGACCCGCTGTGAAAAAGGTTTTAGAAAAGAAAACTCCAGGGTTGCTGTAAATTTCCCGACCATTTCCCAAGGCTACCTCAGCGAGGTTTGCTGCAAATACAGATTCATCTAAACGACCTTGTTTGATGTCCATGTGTGGACTAACCACTCTGAACCAAGGAATCAAAGCACCATGTTCTATGGGTGTTATTTCTGCAGCTGCTTTTTTGGTTGTTGGTTCATCTTCCTTCGTTTCTTGTAGTGTCGCTAAGGCTTCTTCCAGTTCATCCATTTGAATGGCTCTTACAATGCTCTTCATGTTGATGAACGTTTCGGCAAACTCATCATCCGATATTTCCTGGAAATGGGCCAACTTATTCCTAACATCATAAATTGTTTCCAATCGAGTAGCGAGTTTGTTGGTGTCCTTTTTAAAATCGGCACGTAATAGATCCTTGTACTTCAATGCGAAACTTTTTAGGTAGGGGTAGTCTATCAAGGACTCTGGTGAGGACCCTGATTTCAATCCTTGATTCCAATTGTCTTGTTGCTGTGGGTATAGTGCTTCTACGAACCATGCAGGCCATTTGTCTCCTGCTGGTTCGGTGAGTACTGCCACGACATAAGGGCGAAAGGCTTCAATAAAAAGTCCAAATGCTTTAAATAAATTGTCTTGTTGTATCTGTTTCATTATTCAATACTTTGTTATTCAAAAAGACTTGATTGTGATGCTTTGTCTCGCTGTGCTGTTGCGCTTTCACGAATGAGACTTTCTTTGTTGGTAATTAAACCTGTGGCTTGCTTGTGGTCATCGCTACCTCCAGGTAATATCTCGCAAAGGGAGGTCAATACTCTCCAAAAAGTACTATCAGGATTGGAAGCTACACGGTGAATGTATTCTAACAAAATACCCCGATTGGTACCTTGGTATAAGAACATAGCACGGTGTACCTGGTCTATCAAATGGCTGTTGGCTTTTTCTCCAAGGTTTTTACTGGCAGCTAGTCGCTCAGCAAAACCACCCAAAGCCTGCTTGTTACCATTTTTGATAAGAATATGATCTGTGAACAAATCCTGAACATTGATGCTCAAACCTACACGGCTGAACTTCGCAGCATCATCAAAGTCACTTTCTACAAATCCGTAAAGCTGGAGCCAACCGATGTAGAACTTAGTAAAATCATCTCCATCAAAGCCTTTAAGCAAGGCATTGAAGGCACTTTCACGTGCCATTTCTAATAATTCAGCCACAGTAACTTCACTGCCATTCGCTTTTTCTACGGTTTCGTATTTACCAAACTCACTAACTGCCTGACCAAAACAGGCGGTTAATAAATCTGCTCCTCTAAAACCTAATCGGTAGAGTTCTTCTACTTCTTTGGCAACTGTTTTTTCAATTGCCTTTTTAACTTCCTTAAATTCACCAACAACCAGGCGTTGAGATGGTTTACAGGAAACCGTAACAGACGAGGATAAGGCCGCTCCAGCTAATGCAACTCCTCGAACAGCCCGCTCACTATCAATAGCCCAGCTTCCTGTAATATTCATTCTTGCACCCAGGATTGAATTGCAAAGAGTTGTCCATGCTTCTGTGCTTTGGTGAGCAAACATGATACTTACCATATCAGATGTTTGATGCTCAATCGCATCAAATATTTGTAGAAGTTTATTTTCGAAATGAGCTTTTGCTTTAGTAGCACTTCCGCTATGATGATGTTTAAGTGCCGTACATTCCTCTGTTTTTGGAGTTTGTGGAGTCCCAAAGTTTAATGGGTATAAGTCCGATAAGGTCCGTTTCAACCAGACGTAAAAGAAATCAGAAATATCCGCATAGGCAATGGCATCATAGTATGGTGGGTCTGTTACAACAGTTGTGATGTACTTCTCATTAAACTGATTTTTTTCGCCACTTGAAGCGTTTTTAAGGATAGAGTGAAATGAGTTTGAAGATTCACTCTCTATATATCTCTTAATCCAATCTAATTGGTTTGATGCGCTACCCGTTGAATTTGAAAATATATTTACTTCAGGAAAATCAAATACAATCGGTATGGCTTGTCGACTAAATGGTGTAACGACTGCTTCTAGATTATCCTTCCATAATCCAAACGAAGTAGACATTGCAGCAATTCGATCTATAAATATGCCCAAATAGGTAACAATTGAATGATTATATTGATTTTTAAAGCCAAAGCTCTGCTTTAGCTTTGCAAGCTTCTCTGTTAATGTGTTTAGGACAGATAATTGTCGATTTGAAAAAACTTGTCCCCAATTAGTAATTCCCCAACTAAGCAAATCTCCACCCGCTGAGTTTTTTTGCATAAGCTCATTAGGGATATCCCTAATGGTAGTTTGCTGCGAAAAGAAAGTTTCCTCATCGTTAGTGGGTGATCTATAGGTCTTACCTTTGTCACCTTCGCTAATTATTGCAAGTAGTTTTAATTTGTATTTGCCCGAGGGATTTTGCTCTTTAATCTGTTTGACATCAGTAATGCTGCCACAACAAGGACATTTTAAATTTCCTCGTTTATTATAGCCTTCATCTGAAACCATTCGGTTTACAACTTCAAATGATATATTATTCCCTTCAATACTAGGTTTTAAAAAGAATTTGCGGTCTTTTTTATTACAAAGTGAAAAACCACGTAACAATGGAACTTCAGCCTTACAACTAGGATTGTTACAAGTAGCAATTCTTGCCCAATAATAGGCAATGGGCTTATTTCCATTTTGATCCGCAGGATAGATGTGTCCAATTTCATTTTCAGTTTCTGTCAATAGTTTTTTAGCATAAAACTCCACATCAAAACTCAATCGGTTGGGCATGCGCACTCCAGTGGCGTTACCAGATGTGTAGGTTTTCCATTCGTTAGGGATGGTCTTTAGGGTTTCTTCACCATAAAGTTTTACAAATTCGGCATTGGTGTAGTTAATGGGTTTTCCGTACTTCTGCGGAAATTCCAGACTTCCTTTCTGAATGATGTGAGCTACGGGATTAATATCGTTTCCGTAGGTTTTGCAACCCAATCGGGCTGCTTCCAATGGGATTGCTCCTCCACCTGCAAATGGGTCAAAAACCTTGGGCATTTTGTCTTGAAAGGCATCAATGGCATTTTGAAGTTGGTCAGTTAGCTGTTTACTTTTTTCCGTTTCTATATGTCGGTCAGGTAGGCTGTAGAGGGCTGCTTCAGCATCTTTAATGGCTTTGTAAGTTGTTTCAAAGCCCGTCAATAGTTCTTTTGCTGATTTGCCTGTGCTCGCATTATGTGAAACCCAAATCAGTTTTCGGGCTTTGCCAATAATCGCATCATCGTTTTTATTGTCCCACTTGATCAGACTGGCATCAGAAAGCATGTCTTTTGCGGCTGCAGATTTTCCTTGTTTGGCAGCCTGAATGTATTTCTCAGAGAACTTTCCAATAAACATCATCAGCCTGTTGCGCAGTGTATCTTCCATGCGGTCAATGGCCGATGTATAAGGAATATCATCATAGGGTTTGTACGGATCGGTATTGTTTTCTTGCTTACCCAAAAGCTGCTTTACTGCATCTCTAAAAGCCTGAGGGCAGTTTTCATCTTCAGGATCAGGCACCAGACTGGCAAACACAACAGCACGGCAAACAGGCAATGGCCGCCTAGCCCACCACAAGTGGAGGGTAGATATATGCCCATGCCTGATGGATTTGTCTCGTACACTTTCTGCCGATATTTCTTTGATCGGCATGGCTACTTCTATGAGTTTTTTAGCTTGAGTCATTATGCTTCAATTTTTTGTTTCCATTCTGCCATTGGCAAAAAGTATTGTACTCCTTTGGTTTTCAACTCAAACTTGAGTGCTTTGGCAGGGTTTTGAATGCGGTATAGCGCAGGTTCACTTTTGCAATTCATCACGATGTACAACCAGGCCGCATCGCCCAACTGAGCCAGTCGATTCATTTCATTTTCACTGAGCATTACACTGCCATCACCTGCACTTCGTCCTTTTACTTCAATGTATCGCTTCAATTCTTCGGGGCTGATGCTCTTTACATCATAGCCTTCATTGTTTGCACTTACATCGTGTGGCTGCCAACCCACGCTTGTTTCATAATCCATGGCAGCTTTCATGGCTATTGCCTCTGCTTCATCATCACGGCTCATGCCATAGTGACCTACATATTCTACCTGTGTGAGTGGTACCACATAAGCACAGCCCAATACTTCTGGAGCCTTTGGATTAAGTTGGGTCATTAAATCCAAACTTTCAAGTCGGCTTTTCTTTTTCTCTATCAGTTCATTGATGCGCTCCTGTTTCTTCAAAATCTTTTCCTGCACTTTATGGTCACCCAATAGCACTTTTCCTTGAAGTTCTTGTATGCCAACCTGTAAGTCCATAATGACCTGTGTAAAGGCAGACTTTAAATAGCCTCTTCGGTCGATAGCATCTTTATTCACATGGGCTTTGGTGTCCTCAAATTGCTGCGTAGTTATTTTCTCAAAGCTCCATTGAATTACTTCATTGGTATCAATTACTTCGGGTGGTTCAATAGGCATGGTGAAGTCAGTGGGTGTGTGTAGGTCAATGAACTTAGCAGGAGAAGTAATGTGAAAATCTCCGTCTTTCGATTGATATACCATCATCAGTCGTTCATCAGCAATACTGTCATCAACCTTGCTTGGTCTGTTGTCTACAATTTGGCTTTTTACGAAAAAAGCAAAATAGTCTTCTTTGTCATCAGGGGAGATGAGGATTGTTCCCTTAATCATATCTTCCCTGTATTGATCTCGCACTACGGTTATCAAACTGTCGAAGACAGGGTTCCCTGGATTTATGTAATGCACCTTGCCCAAATCACCTATGCTTTGATAGTCCAAGAAGATTTGTTTGTCAAAGCAGAACTGAATCGATTTGATCGTGTCAAAGTAAATTTTGTAAGTCTCTTTTAGTTCCGTAATAATAGCATCTGGCATTTTATCAATCTTGAAAATTGATTGCCGAAGCTCGGTAAATACTCCCCCGAGGTTTTCAAATGCTTTCTCGAAGAAAAGGCGGATATAAATGGGCTGCAATCGCTTCTCATCAGAGTTTTCTTTCAGCGTTCTTGCATCCTTAAAATCAACGGTACTATGAGCTAATTTATCTTTCTGCTGATTAATCTTTTCCTTGAATTGTATTTTTAAAGCAGCATCATCTTGCGATAAGAATCGATCTAATTCTGTTTCCTTGCCGTTAAAAACGGAGTTGATAATATCGTCTAACCCTACACCTTCCAACACATCTTGAATGACATCATAGACTCTGTCATCACCCATTCCTTCTCGGATAATATCTAGCTTTGTCAGCAGGCGCTCTAAGACCTTACCCTCCTTGGTATTACTGGCAACCATGTTAAATACCAATACATCCTGCTTTTGACCATATCTATGGATACGCCCCATGCGCTGTTCCAGTCGGTTTGGATTCCAAGGAATATCCCAATTGATAAGCAGACGGCAGAATTGAAGGTTGATACCTTCACCAGCTGCATCAGTTCCAATCAAAATTTGTGTATCAGGCTTGGCAAATGCCCATTGTGCCTCCCTGCGTTCATCAACATTCTTACCACCATGTATTGTAGCTACATTGTATCCACCACTTTTAGTCAATCGTTCTTCCAGGTATAGAAGCGTGTCTTTGTGTTCTGTAAAAATGACAAGCTTCTCACCATTGTCTAAAACACCATTAGATTTAAGCAGCTCCTGTAGCTCCTGAAATTTTTTCTCTTCTTGTTTTCGATTGTATAGCGTTTGAGCCATATCAAACAACTTCTTTACCTCGGTGGCTTCCTGTTGAATCTCACCAATGCTTTTGGCTGTTGTAAAGAGCTTGAATTTTCGAGGATCGGCCATGATTCCATCTAATGCATCCCTTTCATCATCTTCAAGGTCTTCGTATTCTTCAATATTATCAACATCAAAGCCCTCTAGCTTATGTCTTTGGCTCCACAGGTTTGGGTTTTTATTTACCTCATCAACAATACCTTGAAGAGCACCCCATCTTCGTTCCAATGTGTTCTTTATGGCAAAAATGGAGCTGACCAACCTTCTTTGCATTACTGTCAATGCAAGTGAAACATGGATGTTTTTTGTCTCAGAGGCTTCCTCTTTTCGCTTGGTTAGGTATTTTGTAACAGCATCATAGAGTTCCTTTTCTTCTGGGGTCAGTTGATAGGCGACAGTCTTTGTATACCTGTCTTTAAAAAGTGGCTTCCCTTGCCAATCTTTCATGTCTTCTTTTAATCTGCGGATGAAGAATTTATTGATGCCATTATGTTCAAGTTCCTTAATTCTGGTAGAAGCAATTTCGTCCGTGGCAAATATGTCTTCGTCCAGCAGTTGAAGTAGTTTTTTAAATGTATCTGTGCGGCCTCTGTGAGGTGTAGCCGTAAGCAGTAAAATATGCTCACATTGCTGAGATAAAACCTGTGCTGCTTTGTAGCGCTGTGATAAGTATTGTTTGGTGCCGTAGTCATAAGCCGAAAGTTTATGGCACTCATCAAATACAATAAGATCCCAATGAGAATTGCTAGCTACATTCAAAACATCCTCTCGAGAGATGAAATCTATTGATGTAACTATTCTTGGCGCAGTGTGAAAGACGTTCGGATCGGATGAAAATAGAGCCCTGTTAACTAACGTAAAAGGGATATTAAATTTGATTCCCATTTCATCTTCCTGCCATTGTTTGGTTAAGCCACCAGGAGTGACAATAAGAATGCGTTCCGCAAGTCCTCTCATCATCAATTCCTTGACAATTAGACCAGTCATGATCGTTTTACCAGCCCCAGTATCGTCAGCAAGGAGAAAACGAATCTTAGGTAGTGGCAATAGAAATTTGTAGACAGCCTCCACCTGATGTGGTAGGGGATCTATAATACTGCAGTTAACAGCAAAAAGTGGGTCAAACTGGTAGGCAGAATTAATGCGTTCAGCTTCTGCAAACAAACCGAATCTTTTAGGGTCTCCTTTGAAATTGAAGGTGCCCTCTTGGGAGAGCATTTCAAGGCATTCAAATTCTGCCTTAGAAATAACCTTGGTGTTGGCTCTATTCGAATTTACGCCAGTAAATTTTATTGATACCATTGAACCTAATGGCTGTATCTGATTTACAGTTACAGGCTCTGTTGGTATTAGGTTTTTAACTATTTGTCCAATCGTTACTTTAAACATTTAAAACTATATTATTTATCAAAATAAAAGATCAATCACCCCTCCCCCAACAACTCCTTCATGATTCCCTTCATCTGAAGAGATAGATCCACTAGCTTATTCTTGCGCTTGAGTTCCCCTATATGCCTCCACACTCCAGGTTTAAATATGGGATTTAATAAAAGCCAATAAAAACCATAAAATATCATGGCAAACCCAATTGTTCCTGCTAAATCCTCTGAACGAGCGTTTCCTAAATAAAAGCCCAAACAAAAGTTAATTACATACAAATAAGACTGCCACCGCTTCGGAAAGAGAAATACAGCATCTAGGCTAAAGAACATGAGTACGAAACCTATTAAGGTCTGCTTACCCATCACCGAGTGTCTGACCATAGCCTCTGTTTTTAGAGCCTCATCTAGGGCTT
>Ga0209532_1003359_pt1 | contig 10675 bp, 7 predicted proteins | sample COG_02_FD_184746 | JGI IMG/M metagenome (GOLD analysis project Ga0209532, IMG submission 184746) | Pelagic Microbial community sample from North Sea - COGITO 998_met_02 (SPAdes) (version 2) | ecosystem: Environmental > Aquatic > Marine > Neritic zone/Coastal water | place: Helgoland, sampling... | reverse complement strand
TCTACCACCCCCCTGCTAACGAAGAACGATTTTATTGCGATGAAAGCTACGATTTTATTTTTTATCCCAGTCGGTTAGAAAGTCTAAAAAGACAAGAGTTATTGATCGAAGCAATGCAATATACTACATCACCAGTTGTTTCTATTATTGCTGGAAATGGAGGGCAGCTTGATAGTTATAGGCAACTCATTAAAAAGTTAGATGTTGCAGATAAAGTTAGTTTGATTGGTCGCTTTGATGAAGAAGAAAAATATACGCTTTATGCAAGAAGTTTGGGCGTTTTTTTCGCGCCTTTTGATGAAGATTATGGCTATATAACATTAGAGGCAATGCTTTCTTCTAAACCGGTTATTACTTGCATTGACTCAGGTGGGCCTTTAGAGTTTGTAATAGATAATGAAACGGGTTTTATAGTAAGCCCTGAGGCCAAGATGATCGCAGAAAAAATAGACTGGCTTTATTATAATAAACAAAAATCGAGTGAAATGGGGCGAAATGGACTTAAATCCTATAGAGAGAAAAATATTTCTTGGGAGAATGTTGTTTTGAACTTGCTAGATTAAGCATTAATTCCGATATCGAATTAAGGGGCATATTACTTATTTAACCCTTTGCGATGTCATATTAAGTTTATTGTTGATTAACGAGTCGTTAGTATGACTCTATATCCTAGTTTAATATTCTGGGGTTTACTGAGATATGCCCATTCAGAAAGCAATATCTAAACTTAATATAGAAAACGAAATTTCGAAGGCAGTGAAATGCATTTTGAAGGTAAGCTGAGAATAGTTGATTTATGAAAATAGCAATTGTAGCACCAAGTCCGGTTCCATTTGGCGTGGGAGGAGCAGAAAAACTTTGGTGGGGAATGCTGGAGTTTATTAACAAACATACAGTGCACCAGTGTGAACTTATTAAGATACCGATTATAGAAAATAGCTTTTGGGATTTAATAGATGCATATTATAGTTTCTACACTATCGACTTGTCGTGCTTTGACATGGTGATTGCGGGTAAATACCCTGGATGGATGGTAGAACACCCAAATCTTCACGTGTATATGTTGCATTGTTTAAGAGGGTTTTACGATTGCTATCATTTAATGGGTTTGCCTGATGAAGTAACAACTAATGAAAGTAAAATAGTCAATATATTAAGTAAATTAAAAAAAGATAATACAACAATAAAAGAAGTGTTCGAGCTTTTGTTTGAGATGAAAAATGACCAGTCAGTTAGCGAAGCCGAACTTTGTTTTCCTGGAGCATTTATTAAGCACTTGGTTCATTTTTTTGATAGAAAGGCGATGGAGAAAGTGACTCTATTTTCTGCAATATCAGGAACAGTGGCAAGCAGGAAAGAGTATTTCCCCATTGGCTGTAAAGTTAATGTGATTTACCCCCCTTCAATACTGACACAATTTAAGAATGCCTCATCGGAGTATTTTTTTACTGTTAGTAGGCTTGATGGTGCAAAGCGCATAGAAATGCTAGTTAAAGCTTATATGGCGTCAAATACACAGATACCATTAAAAATCGCTGGAACGGGGCCCTTATCTGAAAAAATAGCTGAACTAATAAAAAATGATAGCCGAGTCGAGCTATTAGGTTTTGTCAGTGATGATACGTTGATTGAGTATTATTCACATGCTTATGCCATAATATTTGTGCCTTATGACGAAGATTATGGGCTGGTTACGATTGAGGCTATGATGTGTGAAAAACCAGTATTAAGTTTTTCTGATGCTGGTGGTGTTGTGGAATTTGTTGAAGACCAGGTAACTGGTTTGGTGTGTGAGCCTAGTGTAGAAAAGCTGACTGCAAATATTGACTATATTGCAAAAAATCCAGAGCTGTGCAAAACAATGGGGGAAGCGGCGCGGAAAAAAGTACAAAATATAACGTGGGCAAATACTGTAGGGGCGTTACTCAACGAACCGTTTGAAGTAAAAACAGAAACGCCAAAGAAAAAAATTACCGTTGTTACAACCTACCCTATCTACCCTCCAAGAGGGGGAGGCCAAAACAGAATTTTCTATCTTTATAAAGAATTGGCCAAATCAATGTTGGTAGATATTATCTGCCTGGCTCATGAGCATGAAGAATATAAGAAAAGTGAAATAGCACCTAACCTTTTTGAAGTTAGAGTACCGAAGTCTAAAAGTCATGCTGAAAAAGAGTGGAGGATTGAGGAGAAAGCAGGTATTCCTGTTACAGATATAGCAATGCTATATCTTTACAATGAGACTCCATTGTTTGTTAGCGAAGTTAAGGCATCAAGTGCTGACTCACAAATCGTCGTTATTAGTCACCCATATACTTACTATTTAATACAAGAACACACTGATAAACCCATCATCCATGAGTCGCACAACGTAGAATATAATTTAAAAAAACAAATGTTGAAGGATACTTCTCATAATCAAAAATTATTGGAGAAGCTCTATATAACAGAAAAGTCCGCTTGCCAAACTGCATTGTTAACTACCGTGTGCGCAATGGATGATGCAGTAACAATGGAAGCTTTGTATCAGTTTGATACATCAAAGGCCGCACTGGTTCCCAATGGTGTTGATCTGCATAGCGTGTCTTATCTTCCAAGGGACGAAAGAGCTAAATTGAAAAGGTCGTTAGGATTCGAAGACCAAAAAATAGTTCTGTTTATAGGAAGTTGGCATCAACCAAATATAGATGCAGTAGAAGAAATCTTTAAAATAGCAATGATCCTGCCAGACCATAAATTTATAGTTATGGGTAGCGTTGGTAGTTACTTTGCCGCTACTGAGAAACCACAAAATGTTGGCTTTTCTGGTGTTGTCGATGACGAGGAAAAAGAGCTGTATCTTAGTGTCGCTGATGTTGCAATAAATCCGATGTTAACGGGCTCAGGTACAAATTTAAAAATGCTTGACTATATGGCTAATGGCATACCTGTGGTTAGTACTGAGGTTGGAGTAAGAGGATTAGATATTCCTAAAGGCTTCGTTGTAACCTGTGATGTTGGTGAATTTGATCATTACATTAAAAATATTGAAGAGTATGTGGATATAGAACGAAGTAGAGAATATGTTGAGAATAATTTCTCGTGGACTGTGATCGGAAATAACTTGCGAGAGGCTTTGGTAGCGAATGAAGTTTTATAGGTTGTCATTATCAATTTCATTATTTATTTCAGCACTTTTATTTATTATTCTCATTTTTTCTCTTTGAATGCGTATAAAAAATTTCACGATTATAGGAATACAGTCAGCCCCAGTGGTAATCCCCCCGATAAATAACGGAGACGGATTCAACCGGTCGCAGCAACACCATATTTAACATATCATGAGGGGTATGATATTTCAGCGTTTTCCGTGGGCGATCATTGAGTTTTGACGCGATACTGTCTAAATAATACTGCGAATAGCCTTTAAGTTTGTACCTTTAGGGAAATACTGCCGTAGTCGTCAGGGCATTAGATCAAATCATTGGTTTTTTTGCGCGACGTATTTGAGGTTGGCCGTCTATTAGACTGGGCTTTGACTGGTCGAACTTACTGTATTACTACTTTATACCCTTGTAGAATATCTGATAGCTTTGCGATCAATGTTGCAGTAGGATAATTAGACAAAAAAGTTGAGTAAGATCTAGAGTGTTTTGACTCTTTTTATATCCTTATGGTCTTTGGAGGCTTTAATCGCATGCAAGGTTGTGCTGCTTGGCAGCTTAAGTACTTATTGGATGATCGGCTAGGGTCTCTGCTTGAGGTTTGGTCCGAACAGCTGTCTAAGAAATGGACTTAATACTCAATGCTGAATCTCTCAGGCCACCCTTAACCGGCATTGGGAACTATACGTTTAACATACTTCGGGAGATGGAGTGCGCATCTGCCATCGAATCAATCGATTGTTTTGATGGTCGTCTCTGGAAAGGAGCTGTTGAACAATTGTCGGCAGTCACTTCAAGACCTCTGTCGCAGGGGTTATCAACTCTTGATAGAAAGGGGGGAGTAGCGGACGATTTAAAAAAACTAGTTCGAGGTATTCCTGGCGCAAATCGTTTGCGTGTTGCCATGCTTAATAGAGATATTTCTAGAAAGCTACGTTCGTTTAGCGGCGCGATTTATCATGAACCAAATTTCATTCTTAAAGATTATGATGGGCCATCTGTTGTTACGGTGCACGACCTATCTTTTCTTCACTATCCGCAATATCACCCTCGAGAGCGTGTTGCCTGGCTTAAACGCGAACTACGAAAGTCTATAGGGCGAGCTGATTTCGTAATAACTGATTCTGAGTTAGTCCGCACAGAATTGATGGAGCGATTTCACTTGCCTGAGAATCGAACACAGGCAATTTATCTTGGGACGGATGATACCTTTTATCCACGGTCGTTAGATCAAATAAATGGTGATATCAAAGTTTATGGGCTGCATAATAAAAATTATATTTTATTCGTTGGGACGCTGGAACCACGTAAAGGGTTGGGAGTGTTGTTGGATGCATGGTTATTACTGCCTGAGACTATGAGGCGTAGGTTTCCAATAGTTATTGCCGGCGCATCAGGCTGGAAAAATACTGAGCTACTATCTAGAATTAAATTTTTGAAAGAGACCGAAGGTCTTCGTTATTTGGAATATGTACCTTTGGATAAACTTCCTGCGCTGTATTCTGCAGCGACTATTTGCGTGAATCCATCAATATACGAGGGTTTTGGTTTGCCTGTTTTAGAAGCAATGGCATGCGGCACCCCTGTCATCTGCGGTGATGGTACTTCTATGGCTGAATTTTCAGCGGGTGCTTGTTCGCTCTGTGAAGTTAGTGATTCGGAAGACTTGTCTAGTAGCATGGAAGGTTTGTTGAATGACGATGTATTGCGGAATAAATTCGCTACAAAAGGTTTGCTTAGGGCCGCTGACTTTTCATGGCAAAGGTGTGCAAAGGAAACGATTGACGTATATGGGCACATTGTTGGTTAAGTGTAACGCATATTAAAAGACAAAGGCGACAAAAGCATCCGATACCTGAGTCTGGCCCGGAATTGGTCCTTAGGTTGAATCCGTCTCCGTTATTTATCGGGGGGTTACCCATTCTTTAGGGTTCCGAGAAGACATCAGAGGAAAAGACTGTTCTGGTCAACCTAAACAGGACACTTTTATTTGAGACTTTTCGAAATTCACTGGTGACTTATCACCGTTGCTTGAGTGCAGCCTTTCTTGGTTGTAATACCGCATATAAGCTGCTACATCTTGCTTCATATGCTCACGCGTTGGTTGAGCCACTTTAAAGATCCAATCATGCTTCAGGCTACCGAAGAATCGCTCTACTACAGCATTGTCCCAGCAAGCCCCTACATCGCCCATGCTGGCTCTTATGCCATAGCCTTTGAGCAGCTTCGCGAAGCGCTTGCTCGTGTATTGCGAACCACGATCACTATGAAATACCAACAGAATTAGAGGCCTTCACACCTTTTTCAGAAAGATTTGTTCTGGCCCAATGACACCGGACACTTTTATGAGAGACAATATAGTCAATCATAGAGGTGTTAATAATGACCTAAACAGCATAGAGGCTATTTTAATGAAAACAGCAGTAATTACAGGAATTACAGGCCAAGACGGCGCCTATCTCGCGGAGCTTTTACTCATCAAAGGTTACACTGTATATGGCACATATCGCCGCGCAGCTTCCACTAACTTTTGGCGTATTGAAGAGTTAGGCATAAGAGATAATCCCAACTTGCATTTGGTTGAATACGACCTAACAGACTTAGGGTCTAATATTCGTCTGCTTGAAAAATCCAAACCCGATGAGGTTTATAACTTGGCGGCCCAGAGTTTTGTAGGTGTCTCTTTCGATCAGCCTATTACTACCGGCAATATTACAGGTCTGGGCGCCGTGACCGTGTTAGAAGCGATTCGTATCGTCAATCCTAAGATCCGATTTTATCAAGCTTCGACTTCTGAAATGTTTGGTAAAGTTCAGGAAATTCCTCAGCGTGAATCGACGCCATTTTACCCACGTAGTCCTTACGGTGTAGCGAAACTTTATGCCCATTGGATGACTGTTAACTATCGAGAATCCTACGATATTTTTGGCTCTACAGGTATTTTGTTTAATCACGAATCCCCTTTACGTGGAAAAGAATTTGTTACTCGCAAGATTACGGATACTATCGCTAAAATAAAACTAGGCAAGAGTGACATATTGGAGCTTGGTAATATGGATGCCAAGCGTGACTGGGGATACGCAAAAGACTACGCAGAAGGAATGTGGCGTATATTGCAAGCGGATGAGCCAGATAGCTATGTTTTGGCCACTAATCGTACTGAAACGGTACGTGACTTTGTGACTATGTCATGCCGAGCTGCCGATATTGATATTGAATGGAAAGGCGCAGGAGAGAACGAAGTTGCCATTGATATAACCTCTGGCAAAGAGATTGTGCGAGTGAATCCGGAGTTTTATCGCCCAGCCGAGGTGGAGTTATTAATTGGCGATCCTCAAAAGGCAAAAGATGACTTGGGATGGGAACCGACAACCACATTAGAAGAGCTCTGCGCCATGATGGTTGAAGCTGACATGCATCGAAATGAGAGAGGCTACTCTTTCTAATGCGTGTACTTGTCACGGGGCTTAAAGGCTTCACAGGGCGGCACCTAAAATCAGAGCTAGAGGCCTATGGTCATAGTGTTGTTGGTTTACAGTGCGACCTGACCGACCTCAAAGCCGTCGCAGCCGAAGTTACCACAGTTCAACCAGAGGCCGTAGCTCATCTGGCTGGCGTTGCTTTTGTTGGGCATGGCGATGCGAATGCCTTTTATGAGGTTAACTTAATTGGCACACGTAACCTGTTAGAGGCTCTCTCACAGCACGCGCCAGGTGTGCGTAGTATTCTGTTGGCGAGCAGCGCTAATGTTTACGGTAATCGCTCTGAGGGTGTTTTAAGTGAAGATAGCACTCCAGATCCAGTTAATGACTATGCCGTTAGTAAATTAGCCATGGAACATATGGCTAATTTGTGGGTTGAGCGACTTCCGTTATTCATTGTCCGTCCGTTTAACTATACCGGTGTTGGGCAGGACGAGAAGTTTTTGATCCCTAAAATTATTTCACACTTCCGTGAAAAAAAAGCGGTTATAGAGCTTGGCAACTTGGAGGTATGGCGAGATTTCGGTGATGTGCGCACGGTGGCTAATGCCTATAGGCAATTATTGGAAAAATGCCCCATTGGCGAAACCATTAATATATGCACCGGGCAGACTCATACATTGCGAGAAATAATCGCACTATGCGAAAATATTACGGGACATAGCATCGAGATTCAGGTGAATCCTGAATTTGTTCGTGCAAACGAGGTGCGTGTATTGGCAGGTGACAACACTCGTCTCACAGCAGCGATTAGCGACAGGCAGACATACAACTTGGAAGAAACTCTGCGTTGGATGCTTCAAGAAACTGCTGTTATCTCTGTATGAAAATCGGAGTTGATGCCAGGCTACTCTCACGCCCCCTAACAGGCATTGGCCGCTATACGCTTGAAATGTGTAGGGCTTTATCCAAAGAGGCGAATGTTTCGCTCTATCTTTACAGCCCTGCACCTATTCATTCTGAAGTACTGATAAATCTTGGATCTGCCAATATTAGAACCGAGAACTTGCATAACAGTATACTCAGGCAACTGTGGACTGAAAGCTATTTGCCTTTGTGGGCAAAAAAAGATGGTGTGGATGTATTCTGGGGGCCAGCACATCGTTTACCATGCTGGCTGCCAAGGGATTTGGCGCGTGTCGTTACTATTCATGATTTGGTCTGGAAGTATGCCGGCGACACCATGCGTCCACTTTCCCGTGTGCTGGAGCGTTATCAAATGCCCGCCGCGATTCTGGCAGCCGATGTTGTGGTTGCCGATTCAAAGGCAACAGCAGATGCGGTCAAGGAAGAGTTTTTTATTAATCCCAACAAACTATCCGTTGTGCTGCTTGGCGCGAGCTTGGCAGTAAATGCCGTTTCTTTTGAAATGCTAAAAGAGCGGGGCATCAATCGGCCCTATTTTTTGTTTGTGGGTACCCTTGAGCCACGAAAAAACCTCCTCCGTTTGCTGACTGCCTATTCTTATTTATCAGATTCAATAAAAGATCAGGCTACGCTAGTTATTGCTGGCGGCACGGGCTGGGGTGGTATTAATATAAATGATACTGTCGCCGACTTAGGCTTGGGAAAGTATGTTCGCATACTGGGATATGTTGATGAATCGATACTAGCCACACTTTATGCCCATGCTTTGTTTCTGGCGATGCCATCACTTTATGAAGGGTTTGGTTTGCCACTGGTTGAAGCTATGGTGCGTGGAACCCCCGTTTTGACCTCTAACAATTCGTCTATGCCGGAGGTTGCTGGAAATGCAGGTTTGCTAATTGACCCATTAGATACCCAATCCATTAAAAATGGATTGGGGGAATTAATCAGCAATCATAACGTTCGCGGAGCTCTAGCCGATAACGCTCGAGCAAATGTCACCAGATTCAACTGGGATAATTCAGCGAAGCAGTTAGTGTCTGTGTTTGAAAAAGCCATTGCTAACAGGAAAGATCACCAAAAGTGAAAGTTCTTCATGTTTATAAAACCTATCTCCCAGACACTGTCGGTGGCGTTGAAAAAAGTATCAATCAGATTTCCCGTGGGACAGCTAATCTAGGTGTCATTCCTGAGGTGTTTACGTTAAGCCCATCGGTCGTTGACAGAACTATCCAGGTGGATGGGCATTTGGTTCATCGCTGCCGCTCTAATTTTGAAGTGGCCTCGACACCTTTTTCAGCTTCCGCATTTCTACGTTTTCGGCAATTGGCGCGCAAAGCAGACCTTATTCACTATCACTTTCCTTACCCATTTGCCGATGTTCTGCATTTGACATCACAAATAAAAAAACCAACGCTGATAACCTATCATTCAGACATCATAAAACAAAAGCATCTGCTCAAAATGTATGGACCGCTGCAGCAGTATTTCTTAAATAGTGTCGATCATATTGTGGCAACTTCCCCTCATTACCTGGCAAGCAGCCATGTGCTTTCACGAATGAAGCATAAGACGAGTATCATCCCGTTGGGTCTTGATAAAGACACCTACCCTGAAGTTAACACAGAAAAGCTAACTTTTTGGAAAAAACGATTTGGACCACGTTTTTTTCTTTTCGTTGGGGTTCTTCGCTACTACAAAGGGCTGCATATTCTCGTCGAGGCCGCCCATAATTCAGATTACCCTATCGTGATTTTAGGTGCAGGCCCCATCGAAGCAGAATTGAAAGTTCATGCACTAAAGCTTGGAATTCACAACATGCATTTTTTGGGTTTCCAGCCACATGAAGACAAAATGGCGCTGCTGGAACTCTGTTCCGCTGTTCTTTTTCCATCGCATCTTCGATCGGAAGCTTTTGGTATCTCGTTACTGGAGGGGGCTCTCTATGGCAAGCCTTTAATCTCTAGCGAAATTGGTACTGGGACGAGCTATATCAATATTGATAAAGAAACCGGTATTGTGGTGCCGCCTAGCGCGCCCACTGCGCTCAGGCAAGCAATGGATTATTTATGGAATAACCCGGGAGAGGCTAAAGCTATGGGGCAGCGCGCAGAAGCTCGTTACTGGAAGTTGTTTACCACCGGACAGATGGCTCGGTCCTATGTGGCTCTATATAAAGAGCTATTGGGCAGGCGCTAAACCGTCGAAAGGTCAGTTCACTATTAGATTCCAGCTTGAGCCGTTTAATATTGATTCCGTTTTAATAAGGTTAATTTGCCTCTAATTGATAACGTGAATTCAACTTTCAGAGTAATTCCCCATTTCATACGATCCAATTTCTCAGGTATGAGATGGCAGTCGAATCCGTCTGCCATCCTCCTCTAAGCATTATTTTTTCCAATGATTCACCTTGCTCTAGCAGATCAAGTGCTGCTCCCACTCTAAATGAATGGCCGCTGAGCGGTTTTTCATCTGAGTCCATGTTCAAGTTATTTTGCAGTGCTTTTAATATGGTGTTAATACTTGCAGGGTTTAGATTCTTACCGATATACCCATGCCTACTAATTGATCTTAGAATATAGCCGTCATGGCTAACGGTACTCTTCCATTTTTCTAATAAGTCGAAGAGTTCTTGGCTGATGGGTAGAGTCTTCCCAGTCCCGAATTGATCCGTTTTTGAGAAATTCAGTCTTATAGCAGGTTTACCGCTTGGTGCTTGGCAGATGTCCTCAAACTTAAAGGCACAGAGTTCCGACCGGCGTCTCATGGTTTCATAGCCGAGTCTGAGAAGGGCTTCATTTCTTAAACCCCTGGCGCTGTTATCGCAGTTGTTCAGTAGCTGATTGAGTAGTGGCTTGGTGAGGGGAGTAGCCTGCTGCTGAGCCCGCCCAAGTTTTCGGTGCATGCGCTTTATGGCCAATATAACCTCTGGCTGGTTGGTTGGGTCGTAGTGCTTGGAAAGTTTTAGTACTGTGCCCAAGCTATTTATTCTTCGGCGGATGGTGGCGCTTTTTCTTATGGTGGCAAGGTGGTCTACATACAGCGCGATGACGTCGGCAGTTGCCGGTATTGAATCTATATTGTTGTGTGAGCACCAGGTCTGGTATTGAATAAAGTCCGACCTGTAGGCTCTTATGGTATTTTTGGCAAAGGCGCCATCAAATTTGGCTAAGATATTGTCTA
>Ga0209532_1003352_pt1 | contig 10686 bp, 10 predicted proteins | sample COG_02_FD_184746 | JGI IMG/M metagenome (GOLD analysis project Ga0209532, IMG submission 184746) | Pelagic Microbial community sample from North Sea - COGITO 998_met_02 (SPAdes) (version 2) | ecosystem: Environmental > Aquatic > Marine > Neritic zone/Coastal water | place: Helgoland, sampling... | reverse complement strand
TAGCACAAGAAATGGCTGCTGCTTTATCTGGCGCAAAATCAGTAGAAGATGCATTAGCTGCTGCACAAGCTGCTGCTGTATCTATCATGAATGAAGCTGGATACTAATAGCTAAATCAATTTTAGAGGGCCCAGATATATCTGGGCCCTTTTTTTAAAAATATCTCAATATCGTTAATGTATTATATTTTTTGAAATCTAAAATGATTTTAATTTTATTAAGAATATAATATCTAACGATTAAATCTAAAGAGGATTACTGTATAATGTCTAATAGAACTTTACCGCGCTTACTCCAAGCTCCAGCAGTATTGTTGCTTTTAGTTTGGATGCTTGTTCCACTATCAATGACGTTATATTTTTCTTTTATTCGTTACGTTTTAAATAGTTTAAACAGACCTGAGTGGACATCGCCAAGTTTAAGTAATTGGCGTGGTTTTGGAAATTACAATTATGTATTAGATGCAAAAGATTTTTGGTTTGCAGTCCAAAACAGTGTATTAATCGTAGGCGGCATATTATTTTTTACAGTCATACTAGGCCTATCAATTGCTGTATTAATTAATAAGACTTTTCCTGGAAGAGGAATTGTTCGTGTTCTTTTAATATCACCTTTTTTTGTGATGCCTGCAGTGAGTGGTGTGTTGTGGATTAATATGATACTTGACCCAGTACTTGGTTTAAATGGGATCGCTGTTGAGGCACTCAATAACTTAGTAAAAGATCTAAAGGAATTACCAATATTTGGAGGTTTTTTCTCCTTATGGCCAGAGTTAACACCAATATCATTTAGAGCAACGCAAACATCTGCATATGCCGTTATAATTATGGTCACATGGCAATGGACACCTTTTGCTGTATTAATATTTATGACCTCTTTACAGTCTGAAGATCAGCAGCAAAAAGAAGCTGCTGTACTGGATGGTGCAACTTCTTGGGCACAATTCAGGTATATGACATTGCCTCATCTGGCCAGACCTATTGCTATAGTTGTGATGATACAATCAATTTTCCATTTATCACTTTATGCTGAAATAGAAATTGTCAGCAGGGGGAATGGGAATAAAAACTTGCCATATTTAATTGGAGAATTTGCAAATAATAATATCGGCGCCGCAAGTGCGACTGGAATTTTTGCAGTAATATTAGCAAATATAATAGCAATTTTTTTACTGCGCATGGTTGGTAAAAATCTAGTTGATTAAGGAATGAATGAATGTCTATTGTAACTGATAAATCAAACTTTGGAAATTTTTACAGACCAATTCTTGCTTGGTTGGTAGCATTATTATTTTTCTTTCCAATATTTTGGATGATTTTTACAAGCTTCAAAACTGATGCTGATGCAGTAAAGCCAGAATTTTTATTTTTCTTCAAACCTACTTTAGATAATTATTTAAATATGACTGATAATTATGATTATTGGCGCTTTGCCATAAACTCCGTAATCACATCTACTTTTGCTACAACATTGGCATTATTTGTTGGAATACCTGCAGCGTATTCTATGGCATTCAATCCTACTCGTAGAACAAAAGATGTACTCGTGTGGATGCTTTCAACTAAAATGCTGCCCGCTGCGGCTGTTCTATATCCGATGACATTTCTTACTAAGAATTTTTTAAATATTTTTGATACTCATTTTTTAGTAATTATAGTACTTTGCTTAATTAATCTTCCGATAGTAATTTGGATGCTTTTTACATACTTCAAAGAAATCCCAAAAGAAATAATAGAAGCTGGTAAAATGGATGGTGTAAGCACTTGGGGAGAAATAAAAGATATATTAATTCCATTGGCTTGGGGAGGTGTCGCTTCTACTGCATTGTTATGTTTTATTTTTTGTTGGAATGAAGCTTATTGGACAGTACGATTGACCACCATTGATGCAGCTACATTATCTAAGTTAATTGAGGGTAATAGAGCACCCGAAGGTTTGTTTTTTGGTCGCCTTTCCGCAGTTTCAACTGCTGCAGTTGGTCCAATTATTATTTTGGGTTGGTTTTGCCAAAAACAATTGGTTCAGGGGTTAACTTTTGGAGCAGTAAAATAATGTTTGCTCCAGGATCCATTGATTTATCGGGAAAAGTTTGCCTTGTTACTGGTGCAGCTGGTGGGATTGGCCAAAGTACAATTGAACATTTTGAAGAATTAGGCGCTATTGTTTACGCTACAGATAAGGATATGATCTCTTCTATTTCATATAGTTATAAGAAATTTGATTTGTTAGCAGAAGACGAACTTTCGTCTTGTTTAAATTGGATTTCAGAAATCCGTCCAGATGTTTTGTTCAATAATGCAGCTATTTTTGATATGGGCTCTGTTCTTGATGCAAATTTGCAATCTTTCGATAAACTGTTTGGGCTAAATGTCAGAGCTTTTTATGCGATTATGCAAGCCTGTGCAAAATCAATGGTAGCAGAAGAAAAATCAGGATCTATAATTAATGTTGCTAGTCAGGCGGGTCACCGAGGAGAAGCTCTAGTAGCACATTATTGTGCAACAAAAGCAGCAGTAATAAGCTATACTCAATCTGCTGCACTAGCGTTAGCACCAAACAAGATAAGAGTTAATGCGATCAGTCCCGGAGTAATAGATACCCCAATGTGGGAGCATGTTGATAAACTATTTGCAAAATTTGAAAAAAAAGAAATTGGACAAAAAAAACGTGAAGTAGGGAAGGCTGTTCCTTTAGGTTTTATGGGAAGACCAAAAGACGTTGCAAGAGCCGCAGTATTTCTTGCAAGTGATCAATCTGAATATATTACCGCTCAGACTATTTGTGTTGACGGTGGAAATGTACTGAGGTGATTTAATGTCGATTATGCATCCACAATTTGAAGTAGTAGACCGTTCAACTAGATCAATTCGATATCTTGAACATGGATGGCCAACAGATCTATGTAGATGGCATGCTCATGAAGAATATGAATTGCATCTGATTGTTGAAACAAGAGGTAAGGCATTTGTTGGTAACTTTATTGGTAATTTTGAGCCTGGCAGTTTGTTTCTTACAGGTCCAAACCTTCCACATAATTGGGTGACTGACAGCGTTTCATCTGAAAAAATTGAAATTCGAGATATGTTGGTTCAATTCAGCCAGAAAAGCTTCGAAAAATTAGCAGAAGGTTTTCCAGAGTTTTCTGGAATACGAAAAATGTTAGATTTGGCTGCTTCTGGTATTTTATTCAAAGGATTTAATGCAACATTTGCGCGTGGCCATATGGAGGCGATTAGAGACAATACAGGACCTGAGCGAATACTTGCATTTATTAGGTTTTTGGTGCGGTTAAATGAGCATGCTGAAAAGGTCACTTTGTCTGAAACTAAATTAGTTAATGCTGATGGGAATAGTAAGTATGCACGCATTGGAAATATTATTGATCATATATTAGAGAATTTTTCAGCAGATTTACATGCTGTAGATGCAGCTGAAATGGCAGGAATGTCTTTGACAACATTTGGAAGAAATTTTTCAAGTGTTACGGGGCATAGTTTTGTTGAATTTGTTAACCGCGTAAGAATTGGTCAAGCATGTGGAATGTTATATGCCTCTGATGATCAAGTGACGTCTATTTGTTTTGATGTTGGGTTTAAAAATGTAGCTAATTTCAATCGGCATTTTCTAAAAATTAAAGGCATGACCCCATCAATATATAGGGAAACAGCACGTAAACAACTATCAGATAAAATGGATCCAGTTTTATGAATAAAATTAAGTTACCCAAAATTTATAAAACATCCTATGACAAAAATGAATGTAATATTGGAGTTGTTCATCTTGGTTTTGGGGCTTTTCATCGTGCTCATCAGGCTGTCTATCTTGATGATTATATGTCAAAAACTAATGACCTGCGATGGGGTATAGCTGCAGTTAATCTACGAAAAAGTGAATCAGATCATTTTGTAAAAACATCAAATGAAATTAAATCGATTGATGGGTATCTAGTAAAATCTTATTCATCTGACGGTGAAGATACTGTTCGAATGGTTAGGTCGCATTTAGAATTTTATGATTGGACTGTTAACCCAGAAGATTCACAAAATTTACTTTCAATAGAAAGTGTACATTTAATTACAATTACAGTTACTGAAAGTGGATATTATACTGATACAAATGGTAAATTAAATTTAAATGATCCAGTTATTAATGATGAAATAAATAATCTAAATTTTAAAACTATTTATGGTTATTTGCGAAATGCTATTAATGCTCGTATTTTGGTTAATGGAAAGCCTATTACAATTGCTTGCTGTGATAATATCCGACAGAACGGCTTAATGCTCAAACAAAATTTATTGGCATATTTGAATGCTTGTGGCGATCAATTAACATTAGAATGGGTTCAAAATAACGCTTTTTTCCCATGTTCTATGGTAGACAGAATTACTCCACAAACATCTACATTGTTAAAGCAAGAACTTTCATCATTAATGGGATGCAAAGTATACTCACCAATTATGGCAGAAGATTTTTCTCAATGGGTTTTAGAGGATGTAACTTCGGGCGAATTGCCTCAATTAGGTAATGTTGGAGTTACAATAACTAAAGATATCGACCCTTATGAAGAAACTAAGATACGTGTTCTTAATGGTGGCCACACTGCATTAACTTATATGGCGGCTTTAAATAAAATAGTAACATTTGATGAGGCAATGGAGACATCAGATTTATTGGAACATTTTAGAGGTTTTCAAACCCAGGAAGTTTTACCAGCTTTAGTTTTGGATACACCATTTTCAAAAAATGATTATCTAGAAAAAATAGAGGAACGATTTTGCAATAAAGCTATTGGTGATACAATTTCTAGAATTTGTGCTGATGGGATGGCAAAATTTCCAATATTCATTAGGCCAACTTTAGAGGGATGCTTTAAGCAAGGTATAATTCCTCATTTTAGTTTAAAAAGTATTGCTAGTTGGCATCAGTTTTGCATTCACGTTGCTGCAGGAAAAATTGATTTTAAATATGTTGAACCTTCTTGGTTATATTTGAAAACAATCATTGGAACTGATGATTTCATAACCTGTAAACAATTGTGGTCTGACATACCAAACAAATATCCAGATTTTGCAATAAGTCTGCGTAATGAAATTTTTGAAATGGAGAAAAAATGGCCAGTTTAACACTTCGTGGATTGCGAAAAAAATATGAAGAACTTGAAGTTATTCATGGTATTGATTTAGACATTGATGATGGGGAATTTGTAGTTTTTGTTGGGCCTTCTGGATGTGGGAAGTCTACTCTTCTTAGAATGATTGCTGGATTGGAAGACATCAGTAGTGGAACAGCAAAAATTGGTGCAAACATTGTAAACGATGTGGCGGCTTCAAAACGCGGAGTTGCAATGGTTTTCCAAACATATGCTTTGTATCCACATATGACTGTATATCAAAACATGTCATTTGGATTAAAGCAGGCTAAAACTGATCCAAAAGAAATTGATATTCGCGTAAAAGAAGCAGCGGAAATACTTCAAATTACAGATTATTTAGACAGAAGCCCAAAAAACTTATCAGGTGGCCAAAGGCAACGGGTAGCTATTGGTAGGGCCATTGTAAGAGATCCAGAGGTTTTCTTGTTTGATGAACCTTTATCCAATCTTGATGCAGCACTTAGAGTTCAAACTCGACTTGAAATTGCCAGACTGCATGAAAGATTAGGATCAACTATGATTTATGTAACGCACGATCAAGTTGAAGCCATGACACTTGCTGACAAAATTGTAGTGTTGAAGGATGGACATATTGAACAAGTTGGAACACCGATAGATTTATATACGAGACCAAATAATGCATTTGTGGCACAATTTATAGGAAGCCCTAAAATGAATATTTTTCCAAATGAAGATATTCCAATTGCTACAAAAAAATCATTAACTAAATTAAACAAAGAGAATATAGATCTTGGAATACGTCCAGAGCACTTGGAACAGTGCGAAAAAACAGATTCAATTATATCTGGTAAATTAGATCTTGTTGAAAATCTTGGTGAATATGCTTTGGTTCACTTAACTTCTAATACTGGTATGGAATTTATTGCCAAACTTAACAATTCTCCAAAAGAGAAAAAAGGCGAAAGACTATTCTTCAAAGCGAATAATGATTTACTACATTATTTTGATAAAAGTACTGGTGTGAGTATTTAATTTATTAATCATTATTAAGGTATTTAAATGATAATTTGTTGCGGTGAGTCTTTAATAGATATGATTTCTATAGCGAACGCTGGAAATGAATCTGTATTTGCAGGTCTTACTGGTGGTGCGATTTTTAACACTAGTATTGCATTGGGCAGATTGGATGTATCTGTAGGATTAATATCAGGTGTTTCAACAGATTTATTTGGTAAGAAAATAACAAAAGATTTAACTGACTCAAATGTGAATATTAAACTACTGATAAGAAATGAAAAACCAACTACATTAGCGTTTGTTGATGTAAAAGATGGACAAGCAAATTATACATTTTATGATGAAAATTCAGCAGGAAATAGCATTCATTACTCAGATTTCCCTAATATTCCAAAGATAGCTACCACGCTATGTTTTGGCGGAATAAGTTTATGTACAGAACCAGCCGCGTCTGCTTATGAAAAATTGTTTATTCAGGAAATTAAAAATAAAGTTTTATTTTTAGATCCAAATATTAGAAGCACTTTTATTAGTGATGAAATTTCTTATCGAAAAAGATTAAATAAGATGATTTCTTCTAGTGATATACTAAAGGTCTCGGATGAAGATTTGGACTGGATAGTTACTTCAGGTAGTAACATTAATAAAAAAATAGAAAAATTACATAATTTAGGAGCAAAATTAATAATTGTCACAAAGGGCGCTGAAGGAGTGGCCGCATATGTAAAAAATAAAAAAGTAATTAATCTACCTGCTCAAGAAGTTAATGTGATTGATACTGTCGGTGCAGGTGATACTTTTAATGCTGGGTTTTTAGCTAAGTTAAGTAATTTAAAATTATTATCAAAGAGCAATGTAAAAAATCTATCATCAAAACACATATCAATGGCTTTGGAATATGGAATTAAAGCAGCTTCAATAACTGTATCTCGTAAGGGAGCAAACCCACCTTTATTAAGCGAAATCTAAATACTAGTCCCAATATCTACTATTGTTTCTAATTCAATAGTTTTTGCAAGATTTGTTTTTTTCTGTTCATTGCGCTCTAATATTAAATTAGCTGCTAATTTTCCTATTTCAAACCTTAATGAGTCTGTAGTTGCAAGTTTTATAGGTAAGCCTGATGCCATACTTAATTTGTTAAAACCTGCAATTGCTAATTCATTTGGTATTGATATTTTGGCTTCAAGACAGTGCATCACTGCTCCCATTGCGATCACATCGGTTGAACAGTATATGCAATCCAGATTATGATTTCTTTTTAGCATTCGTTGAGTGGAATCTTTACCTTTTTCAACTGTTGAGCCGGATGAATAATTTTCTTGGTCAATAAGTTTAATGCCTTTTGATTGCAGCCCATCAACAAAGCCATTAAAGCGTTTTGATGCCCTAAAGTCAGATGTCATTTTTGTGCCTAAGAAACCTATTTTTGTATGACCTTTTTCCATAATTGCTAATGCCATATTATATCCTGCTGAATAATGAGAAACACCAACGCAAGAGTCAATTGGATCACCGTCTGTATCCATTATCTCGACTAATGGTGTATTGGTGTTATTTAGTATCTTTTTTGCTATTTCAGAGTGTTCCAATCCAGCAACGATAAGGCCACTAGGGCGCCATTCTAGCATTTCTCTTATAACATCAGCCTCAGTATCAAGATCATAATCAGTAAGCCCAAAAACTGGACGTAATTTTGATGGATTTAGCGAGGCTGATATTCCATCAAGCACTTCTGAGAAAACATAACTTTTTACAGATGGAATAACTACTCCAACCAAGTTTACTTTTTTAGAGGCTAAGCTTCCTGCAATGCGATTTGGCACGTATCCTATTGATGCGGCTGCATCCATTACTTTTTTTCGTGTTGTAATTGAGACATCGTTTGCATTGCGCATTGCGCGCGATGCAGTCATTTCGCTTACACCGGCTAATAACGCAACATCTTTTAAGGTTAAGTTAGAATTCATAGTTATATTCTTATACTTTACAATGAAGATGTCACGTAAGAATTTTGAAAAATATATTGACTAACTTTAGCATTTCCGTTAGCGCTAACGGTAATGCGGATTTATATATTATTAGGGAAATTAGTATGACTTTAAAGGTAGCAATTAATGGTTTTGGACGAATAGGGAGATCAGTATTAAGATCAGTCTTTGAATATAATCATCATGACATAGATGTTGTTGCCATAAACGATCTATCTGAGATCAATACTATAATACATTTATTAAGATATGACTCAGTTCACGGACGTTTTGATGGCGTTGTTGAAGCTACGGCTGGCGGTATAAAAATAAATGATAAGTTTATAAGGATAACATCAATAAGAGAGCCTGAAAAATTACCTTGGAATGATGTTGACATTGCAATGGAATGCACAGGATTTTTTACAAAAAGAAATGATGCCGAAAAATTATTACTTTCTGGTGCTAATAAAGTTTTAATTTCAGCGCCTGGAACAGACGTAGATAAAACAATTGTTTATGGAGTGAATGAGGACACATTAAGTCCTAAAGATTTAATTGTTTCAAATGGTTCATGTACAACAAATTGTTTGGCGCCAATAGCAAAAGTATTAAATGATCTAGCAGGTATAAAATCTGGATATATGACAACTATTCATGCATATACAGGTGACCAAGCTCTACATGACGGTGATCATAAAGATTTATACCGTGCGCGGGCCGCCTCACTATCTATGATACCAACTTCTACTGGTGCTGCACGTGCAATTTCATTAGTGCTTCCAGAATTAACTGGAAAATTAGAGGGTAGTGCTATTCGAGTGCCAACACCAAACGTATCATTGGTTGATTTGTCTTATATTCCTAATAGATCTGTGAGCGTAGAAGAAATTGATACAGCACTAAAATCAGCATCTGAGGGGAGAATGAATGGTATTCTTAACTTTGAAAATGAACCAAAAGTCTCTATAGATTATAATCATACGACTACTTCTAGTAATTACGCACAACCACAAACAACTGTAACTAAAGGTGGTTTGGTTAGAGTGGTTTCCTGGTATGATAATGAATGGGGTTTTTCTAATAGAATGATTGATACTGCTAAAGTAATGGCAAATTTATAAAAGGTTTTTAAAATGGTTTCTAAGACTATACCGGTACAACCCTTTGATTTGGTTGTATTTGGCGCTACTGGTGATCTGGCAAAACGCAAAATCATTCCAGCGCTATTTAGACGTTTCATAGCTGGACAAATTCCAGATGTGTCTCGAATACTTGGTATCTCTAGACAAGAACTTTCAAGTAAAGAATATAATGTCATGGTGGTGGATTTTATAAAAGAATTCGTCCCTGCAAATGTTTATGATCAAAATGACGTTGTTAAATTTTGTAAAATGATTACCTTTCTAAGTGTTGATTTAAAATCAGACAAAGGTTGGAAAGAGCTTGAAAAGTTTTTTGCTTCTAACTCCAATCAAATAAGAACATTTTATTTATCTATTAGTCCTTCTTTGATTGATAGTTGTTCAAAAAAGTTAAATGATTATGCATTAATAACTGCTAACACACGCGTCGTAGTGGAAAAACCTTTGGGTACTGACCTTCCATCAGCTAAAATGTTGAATGATACATTGCGTAGAGTTTTTAATGAAAAGCAAATTTTCAGAATTGACCATTACTTAGGTAAAGAAACAGTACAAAATTTAATGGCCTTAAGGTTTGCAAATGTATTATTGGAGCCGTTGTGGAATAATAATTATATTGATCATGTTCAAATAACCGTTGCTGAAACAGGTGATGTTAACGGACGTGGTGAATATTATGAAGACGTTGGGGCTATGCGAGACATGGTTCAAAACCATTTAATGCAATTACTTTGCTTAATTGCAATGGAGCCCCCAGCGCATTTTGATGCAGATGATATTCGAAATGAAAAACTTAAAGTTATAAGAGCTATTCAGCCTGTTGACGTGAAAGATACGGTCAGAGGTCAATATGTTGATGGTGACAACTCATTTAAATCTCATGTAAATAATATAAACTCAAAAACTGAAAGTTTTGTTGCCTTAAAAGCTCATATATCTAATTGGAGGTGGGCTGGAGTACCATTTTATTTGCGAACTGGTAAAGGAATGTCAAAAAAAGTATCAGAAATTGTTATTGAATTTAAGCCTTTAGCTCATTCAATCTTTCCTGATTTAGGTGAAAATTATCAAAATAAACTTGTGATAAGACTCCAGCCAGAAGAAGGCATGACACTTCATATTGGAGTAAAAGAACCCGGTCCTGGTGGTATGAGATTAATCAACGCACCATTAGATATGACATTTGCACAGCTTTCAGGACAAGTTGAAGCAATTGAAGCTTATGAAAGACTAATAATGGATACTTGTAGAGGTGACCAAACGTTATTCATGAGGGGTGATGAACTTGAAGCAGCATGGAGTTGGATTGATAATATCATGTCAGATTGGAATAAATCCAACAATGTTCCAATTGATTATAATATTGGAACAAATGGGCCTGCAGAAGCAGCAGAATTATTGACCCGTGATGGTCGTAGTTGGCAATAATAATCAATTT
>Ga0209532_1003340_pt1 | contig 10704 bp, 10 predicted proteins | sample COG_02_FD_184746 | JGI IMG/M metagenome (GOLD analysis project Ga0209532, IMG submission 184746) | Pelagic Microbial community sample from North Sea - COGITO 998_met_02 (SPAdes) (version 2) | ecosystem: Environmental > Aquatic > Marine > Neritic zone/Coastal water | place: Helgoland, sampling... | reverse complement strand
ACAACTATTTAGGCATCTAAAAGAGTATCAAAAGGAGGATAACGAGGAGTATCAAAAGCCAGATTAAAGGGCCAGATTAAAGAACCAGATAAAACCGTGACTTAGAGTAGCCTGCGTACCTACAATGTACAGATGAAATCCAATCCCTCAGAACGTCAAATCTTTAGCGTCAGCCAGCTTAACCGCAGCGTCCGCCATCTAATCGAAACTCAACTGCCACTACTCTGGGTGGAGGGTGAAATTTCGAACTTTGCCCGTCCGGCTTCCGGGCATTGGTATTTGACCCTAAAAGATGACCAAGCCCAGGTTCGCTGCGCAATGTTCCGTAATTCCAATCAGCGGGTTGGCTTTAAGCCGGCCAATGGCACCCAGGTGTTGGTGCGCTGTCGCGCCGGTCTCTATGAGGGTCGCGGCGAGTATCAGCTGGTGATTGAGCATATGGAAGAAGCTGGCTTTGGCGCGCTGCAGCGGCAGTTTGAGGAGCTTAAGCAGCGGCTTGGCGATGAGGGCTTGTTTGATAATCAGTATAAAAAACCGATGCCCGATTCAGTCTCGCATATAGGTGTGATTACCTCGGCTACCGGAGCGGCGGTTAAAGATGTGCTGTCGGTTTTGGAACGGCGCTTTCCGTCAATTAAGGTAAGTATTTTCCCTACTGCGGTTCAGGGGGAGCAGGCAGCGAAACAGATTGTCGAGGCTATTAGTAATGCCAACCAGCTGGGTCAGTGCGATGCGCTGATTGTTGGACGCGGTGGTGGTTCTCTGGAGGATCTCTGGCCGTTTAATGAGGAGATTGTGGCTCGGGCTATTTTTGCCAGTGCAATGCCGATTGTTAGTGCGGTGGGCCATGAGGTGGATTTCACGATTGCGGATTTTGTTGCTGATTTGCGTGCGCCTACGCCCTCTGCGGCAGCGGAGCTTTTGAGTCCTGATGGGGTAGATATCCTCGATCAGTTCGAGGGGTTTGAGATTCTGCTGACCGAGGCTGTAGGTCGCAAGATTCAGCAGTTAGGGCAGCGTGCGGATTATTTGAAGAAGCGTTTGCGTCACCCCGGGCACAAGCTGCAGGAGCAGAGTCAGCATTTGGATCATTTGGATATTCGTTTGCGTCGGGCGATCAATAGTGAACTTGAGCAGCGGCGTCAGCAGATGAATCGCGTTCAGAGCCAGCTTGCTCGGGTGCATCCTGGTGAGGCTATTGGTGATTATCACCAGCTGGTGGCTAGGTATGTGAAGCAGATGTCGCGATCGGTTAAGCAGCAGCTTGAGATTCAGCGCAGCAAGACTGGGCAGGCGATGCATTTGCTGGATACGGTCAGTCCGCTGAAGACGCTGGGGCGGGGGTATTCGATTATCCGCAATGCGGATAATGCGGTGATTAAGTCTGTGGCTTCTGTGAGCGAGGGGGATGTTTTGCGCGGGCAGTTGGAGGATGGTGAGGTGGTTTTTGCTGTGACTGGGACTAATAGTAAGACTCTCTAATAAGAGAGCCTGAGTATTGGGTGCGCTATAGCCCCTGGCTCTGTCCTTGAGATCGGTCCCATGGGCGCTATTATTTTCAGCGTTCGCACAACTCGCTGGCGCTCAGGCAGGTGCTCTCTCTTTCTGAAAATAATTGCTCCCATAAGCGGGCCCTGATTGATCTCAAGGACAGACCCAGAGACTATCTGGGCATTCGCAGTAGGCTGGGGGGCAATTAGAATTTCGTTTAGAGGTTTTGGTTGAGCGGCTGTTCTCTGTTAATTTTCTAGGGCCTGTTCTAGGTCCGCAATAATGTCTTCGATGGCTTCTAGTCCGGCTGAAATACGCACTAGACCTTCACTGATGCCATGGGCGGCGCGCTCTTCTACGGTGTATACGGAATGAGTCATGCTAGCTGGATGTTGGATTAGAGTTTCTGCGTCCCCTAAGCTGACCGCGAGTTTGGCTAGCTTGAGTTTGTTGAGCATGCGGACACTGGCTTCATATCCGCCTTTGAGCTCTAGGGCGATCATGCCACCAAAGTCGTCCATTTGCTTAGAGGCTATGGCGTGCCAAGGATCAGTCTTTAAGCCGGGGAAAAACACCTGATCAACCGCTGGATGCTGGTGGAGCATTTCGGCGATGGCTTGGGCATTTTGGCAGTGGCGTTCCATGCGTAGCTGGAGGGTTTTGATGCCGCGAAGGATTAGAAATACGGTCATAGGTGAGATGACTGCGCCGGTCATATCCTTTAAACCAAATAGGCGAATCTGTTGAATGGTCTCTGCATCACCGACTACTGCGCCGGCAATTAAGTCGCCGTGGCCGCCGAGATATTTGGTCGCCGAGTGGACGACCAAATCGGCTCCGAGAGTCAGCGGTCTTTGCAGTGCGGGTGTGCAGTAGGTGTTGTCGACCATTATTTTAATATCGGAACTGTAGTCTTTAACCAGGGTGCTGACTGCGGCTATATCGATGACCCGCATATTAGGGTTCACTGGGGTTTCGAAGTAAATCACTTTGGTTTTGTCGCTGAGGTAACTTTGCAGTTCGGCATGGTCGGTGAAGTCGGCATAACAAATATCCACACCAAACTTCTTAAGGCCATGTTCCATAAACGAAAAGGTGCAGCCGTAGAGCGTTTTGTCGACGAGAATTTGATCGCCGGGACCCACTAATGTCCAGAGCGTGGCGGTGATGGCACCCATACCTGATGCGGTTGCCAGTGCCGCCTCGCCCTCTTCTAGATCCGCCAAGCGGCTTTCGAGAATTTCTTGGGTTGGGTTGGAGATACGGCTGTAAAAGTGGCCTTTCTCTTCTCCTGAAAAACGCCCAGCACCCTGGGCCACGCTGTCAAATGAGTAGGTTGAGGTCATATAAATTGGTGGATTGAGAGAACCTTCGTTGGCGGATGAATCATAGCCAGCGTGAACGGAGCGGGTAGCGAAGGAGAGTTTTTTTTGGCGATCAATGGACATGATATTGCTCTGTAAAAGGTAATTTATGCCACTAGAATAAACCTCCCGAACAGGTTAAATCTTACCTTATAGTTTGTTAAATTTATTTAAAATAGCTATATTCACCACATTATCAATATTTACAGGTGAATTATGCCAATTCCAAAGCTAGATCGAATGGATCGTCGTATTCTTGAGGAAATTCAGACTAATGGCAGCATTAGCAATCTCGAACTGGCTGAACGGGTTGGTCTTTCGCCCTCCCCCTGCGCTCGCCGTGTAAAGCTGCTTCAAGAGTGCGGCATCATTAGTCGGCAAATTACTCTGCTGGATCAGAAAAAGCTGGGGCTGCCGATTAGTATTTATATATCGGTGAGTTTGGATAACCAAAGCCCGGATCGATTGGCAAATTTTGATAGCAAGATTACTAGTTGGCCTGAGGTTGTTGAGTGCTCATTGATTACGGGCAGCGATACTGATTATTTATTAAAGGTGGTTATGCCGGATATGGATTATTACCAGCGTTTCCTGCTTGATAAGCTAAATCAGGTTGCCGGAGTAAGCAGCATTAAAACCAGCTTTGTATTGCGGCAGGTGGTGCAGCGAACTGAGATGCCACTAGATCATATTTGACCGCTATCGATAGCGGTCGGGATAACAGGCTCTGAGCAGATAACGGACTATAAAGACCGAACAGGCTGGGCACTTCAGCACGAGATAAACAACGCCCTAGCTAATTAATGTCTCGAGCTCTTTTGGGGAAGAGATAGCCAAACTGAGGTCTTTTAACAGCCCATTCTCAATACTATAAATCCACGCATGCACTGAAAGATCCTCACCGCGCTTCCAAGCACTTTGAACCACGGTGGAATTACACACATTGGCAGCCTGCTCTAGGACATTTAGCTCACAGAGGCGCTTAAATTTTTCGTCACCCTCCAGCTGGCTCAACTCCTCAGCATGAAAACGACTGACGTCTTTAATGTGGCCTAACCAGTTGTCAATCAGGCCATTTTCTTCATTGCCCATGGCAGCTTTGATACCGCCACAACCGTAGTGACCGCAGACAACAATGTGCTTAACTTTCAGTGCATCCACTGCGTATTGAATAACTGACAGACAATTGAGATCTGAGTGCACAGCGACATTGGCAATATTTCGGTGAACGAAAATCTCACCGGGGGGGAGTGCAACTATCTGATTGGCCGGCACGCGGCTATCTGAACAGCCAATCCAAAGATACTCTGGAGCCTGTTGTTTGGAAAGCTGAGTAAAAAAGTCCGGATTCTTGTCTTTAACCTCACTGGCCCACTTAACGTTTCTGTCGAACAGATGTGATAGATTTTTCAAGACTGGTTCATCCTCTCTAGGGCTGCCATCAGGGGGTTCATGTGACCGTATTTTACAGATAGCGGGCACAATTAATAGCCTGTGAGATGAATAGCCTGTGAGATGAATAGTCGGCTGAATTAAATGCCCGGCGAATTAAGAGCCACTGAGAAGAATCCCCGCTGGAGTAGTCGGGTCGGGACGCGCACTGGTAAAGGCGCGCATCAATGATCGACTGATATCTTCACCCAAGTACTGCGTTAGTTTTTGCTCTCGATGTAGAGATGCATCTCTAATCATCTGAATGCCCTGTTGAGGATTCGACTTGCGCACAAAGTAGCCTTCGATCATCTGTTCCTCGCCATCCGAGATAATTTTGTAGGCCGACAATATCTGGTCGTCACTCAAATAATAGCGCTCTCCAGCCGCCTTAAACTGTACGAAACGGTTATCCAGATTGGCCAGAATTTTCAACCCGTCGCTATCACCCATTAACTGTTTAAGCTTGTTGCGCTGGGCCATAAGAGTACTGGCGTCAAAGGCATAACCCTGCTGGCGGTTATAGATAGGCGCCAAGGCCATATAGCTATCGCGAAAGTTCTGCTCGGTAAAGCGCACCCCACTCTCAAGTAGTCTGGCGGCCAGTGATGAATAGCGCATACGATATTCTAAGGCGCCATTCTCAGTTAACACTTCAGCACTCACTAGCTCATCGACACTGGCTGCCAGCTCGTCAGCGATACTCAGCTTTTTCGACCGCAGCTGATACTCGCGCAATGCAATCTGATCTCGCGCTGACAAAAAGCTCTGATCTACCAGAGGCGAAAAGCCCTGCCCCCCAAACAAGCTCGCCATAGTGCTGCGCAGCGACCTCTCACCCTCTATTCTGGATTCAATTTGCCGAGCTAATCTATCGGCGCTTGTCGCTTGCCAATACTGAACATCAAACTGCTGTGATCTAGCGTTATTTTGAGTAATAAGTTCCTGCAGAATAAGCATTTTTGCCTGCTCGTCGCTCAAACCAATAGCCCTCAGCTGCTTCAAGTCGCTATATTGATACGTCTGGGCCACTGCGCCAGCCTCGACTTGAGAGTCTGCGTCGCCTGAGGGATCGACTACCGATGCCACAGAATCAGTCTCAGCCGCGAGGTCATCTTCAGCATTAGCAATATAAAGAAAGCAAATCGTTGCCAGGTTAAGCAGCAATGACAGAGTCAGTATTATTTTGAATTTCATATTCACCCTTTTATACCAAGTTAATTTCCATATAACCTGTAGTGAATATAGGTGAGATTTTCGAAGTCTGCTTAGGCTATCTATGACACAGCTAAGGGTTGTAGGTTAAAAGGTTCGACAGTCAGCGCTCAATGCTGACTCCAGGCCTGCTCGGCCGCGCTAAGGGCGCCACTGTTATCAGCGTCCCAGCCCTTCGCAAAGGTGTTGGTTAGCTCAAGGAAACCATCCCCAGCCTGGCGGTTTTTCGGCGTTGCGCGCAGAGTGACCTTTCCCCCATAAACTAGACCATGACGACGATGAGATTTCCAACTAACGCGCTGGCGGCTGCTCTACTCAGTGGCGATAAGGATTGGCCTACTTTTAACTGACAAAAGTAGTCTTTGGACATGCAGAATAAACCTGAATACAACGATGAAAAAATGGATATCTGAAACGGATAAAACTGATTTCCAAAAAAAAATTATCTAGAGACAGTTAAGGTTTAGAGCTTCGGCGACGTTGCATCCCATCTTTTTAATCATCAAACCCATCATCGATGGTCAAGTGAGCACATTATTAAAACAACTTGGCAAAGATATTGGCGTTACCGATCTTATAGCGGCTGTTCCCAACAGCGAGAGAGGTGCCTTGACAGGGCCCCTAGCTAGCACCCTGGTCATCAGATAACAGCCCAACATCGCTCTTCGGTTCATCCAGCTGCGACACTGTACCCGAGCCCAGCAACACACCAATCCAGCGTGTCTCTTGTTGATTTTCTAGGGCTATTTTGATCATGATAGTCAGAGGGATCGACAGCAGCATTCCCACTGGGCCCAGCACCCAGCCCCAGAGCACCAAAGAAACAAAGACTACCAGCGGCGAGAGGTTTAATCCCTTGCCCATCCAGCGCGGTTCAACGGCATTGCCCATCACTAGATTGACCACAACAAACCCGGCCAGAGTTAAGCCGGCAGAAAACACGCCCAACTGAACAGTCGCCAAAAGCACTGCTGGCACTGCGGCGATAAACGAGCCCACGGTGGGCACGAAGTTAAGTAAAAAGGCCAGCAGCGCCCAGAGCACCGGATAGTCCACGCCCAAAATGGTCAGCCAGATAAAGATCAGCAGACCGGTGATCAAACTGATGCCAGTTTTAATCGCCAGGTAGCTGTGGACACTTTCTGAAAAGCGGTTGAGCCATTCCTCTGAAACATCTTTGCCACGGGCCAAGCGCAGTTTCTCACCGAAGCCAACATTCTCTGTGAGGATAAAAATCACTGTTAGCAAGATCATTACCGCATTGGTCATCACACTGCCAAAAGAAGCCAAGGTGCTCCCGGCAAAGGACATCACCACACTGGGATTAAAGCTTTCTTGCCACTGCTGAGGATCTATATCTATACCTCGCTGGCTCAGCCAGGCCTGCATGCTGACACTCAAGGCAGATAGTTTCTCCGTGTACAGAGGAATGTCCTGACGAAAGTTTTCCACTGAAGAGCCAATCACCGCAGTGAGCAACAGGCCCACGAGCATGATCAACACCACAATCATTAGAATGGCGATGGCGCTGGGAATATTACGGTGCTTCAGCCAGCTGAGCAGCGGCGAGACAATCATGGCGATAAACACAGCCAGCAGAAAAGGCACTAACAGTGCGCCCGCCATTTTGAGCCCAGTGACCACCACGACAAAGGCCGCGGCAACAACCAAAAACCGTGCTATGGGTGAGGTTTTGTCAATCATGGTGCTGCTCCGTGGATGGCAATAATTCGTTTTTAATGCGCGTTAATATGGCGTTCAATTCATCGCGGCCCGCTGAGGAAAAGTGCACTTGCCCCTCGCGTAGGCTCATTTCCTGCTCGGCCAAGATAGCACATTGCAGCCGTATCTCATCGAGATCTGGATTATGCCGGATCGTCATACCAATAAACACATCCCAGTCGGCTTCGGTGGCCTGGCCTTCGAGCACAGCTTCGAGTAACACCTTGACATTGATTGGTTCAACTCTATAGATCGGCAGACCTATATAGCGAAACACCAGCAGTGCTGTCATGATCAGCGCGAAGGAGAGAACAAGGGTGATAATAAAGTTCATCAGCTTAGCTTAAGCAAGACTTAGACAAAGAACAATAACTTGACCGCCATAAGCAGGGTGACGATGGTGATAATCGGCTGCACAAAACTACTGCCGCGCTTCATAACCAGATTGGAACCGAGACGCGCACCGATCATCTGGGCGACAGACATAGCGATTGCCAGCCCCCAGACTACATGACCACCGGCAATAAATAGCAATGCCGAGGTGCCATTGACCACCATTATCATCAGCTTGGTTTCAGCGGTGGCGGTGACTAAATCGCGCGCCATCAGCCAGACTAGCAGGAAAGGAAATATTGAGCCCATGGCGGGACCGAAGAAACCGCCGTAAAAACCCATACCTAAACCCGCGGTGCAGGCAAACCAGGCCTGATTGATTTTAGGTTGTGAGTTTGCCTCAGAAACTTTTGGCATCAGTAAGAAGTAGGCGGCAATGGCAATTAAAAGAAAAGGAATTAGCTTGAGAAGAATCTCGCTGTCAAGCTGCTGCACCGCCAAAGTGCCAATCACTGAGCCGATAAAACCCATCAGCAAAACAGGCAGTAGCGGTTTGATATCTATATGGCCCTGACGAAAAAAGTTCCACGCTGAGGACAGTGTGCCGATGGCGCTCTGGACTTTATTGGTCGCTAGAGCATTTAGAGGTGGCAACCCAGCCCATAGCAATGCTGGCAGAGTGAGAATACCGCCGGAACCGGCAATAGATGAGATAAGTCCAGCAAAAAAAGCCACGCCAACCAAGCTGACTTGAGTGACAGTTGATAAATCCATTTAACCAAGCCTTTTAATTAAGCGCTTTAATTAAGCGCTTTAAACAAGTCTCTCTGACATAAACCAAGGTCTAAAATTGATCCGGGTACTTGCCTTGGTAGCGACCATAAAATTCCTGCAGCGTGGCAATATCAGCATCGTAATCGCCGGTGGGTTCAAACATCTGATCTAGCACAATGCGTTTGTTAGGGAAATCCAGACCAATCAAAAATATCTTACAATCTATGGCTTCAGCAATTCGCAAAAATCCCGTTTTCCATGTCTCGACTTTCTTGCGTGTTCCTTCAGGAGCCAAACCGATAACAATACCCCTATCCTTTGCCACAAGGCGAGCAACGCTATCAACTATGGATTCAGGTTGACCGCGGTTAACTGGAATGCCACCGAGCCATTCCATAAACCATTTCACACCGGGCACGAAAATAGTGTGCTTACCGAGCCAGCGAATCTTGATATTGATAGCCAGTATCGTCGCCATGGCATAAACAAAGTCCCAGTTAGAGGTATGGGGTGCGCCAATAATCAGTAGCCGCTCATGGTTGGGAATTTTACCCTCCACATGCCAGCCAAAAACCCGCAGCACTGTCCGTCCAAACCACATAGCAAAGGCCGAACGATTGGCGCGCAGATGCACTGGCGTCATGTCCTGGCTTGCAGGTACTGTTTTATTGCTCATACTGACCTCTATTGGCGATTATTATTGTTGTAGGCGGGGCTATTAGTGCTCCCTAGTAGAGCGAAATGCAATTTCAGGGTAGCGCTCTTCAGTCAGAGACAGGTTGACTCTAGTGGGCGCAAGGTAGGTCAGATGACCACCCCCGTCCACTGCCAGATTGTCCTGAGTTTTATTCTTAAATGATTCGAGCTGCTTGTTATCGTCGCACTCAGTCCAGCGCGCAGAATGCACATTAACCGGTTCATAGATTGCCTCAACGCCGTACTCTTCACGCAATCTATAAGCCACCACTTCAAACTGCAGCTGACCTACAGCACCAACGATAATGTCGTTGTTGCGGAACGGGAAAAACACCTGTGTACTGCCCTCTTCCGAAAGTTGGCGAATGCCATTCTGCAGCTGCTTAGCTCTGAGGGGGTCTTTTAGTCGAATGCGTTTAAACAGTTCCGGTGCGAAGTGCGGGATACCACTAAATTTCAGATCCTCGCCCTCGGTAAAGGCATCACCAATCTGAATCGAACCGTGATTGTGTAAGCCAATAATATCGCCAGCATGGGCTTCTTCAAGTGAGACTCGCTCGCCCGCTTTAAAGCTAAAGGCATCGGCAATGCGCACAGTCTTGCCGGTGCGCACATGTTTCATTTTCATACCCTTTTTGTATTTGCCTGAGCAGATACGCAGAAAGGCGATACGGTCACGGTGTTTGGGGTCCATATTAGCCTGAATCTTAAACACAAAGCCGCTAAAAGCAGTCTCCTCGGCAACCACTTCGCGCTTGTCCGAAGCGCGCGGCTGCGGCATAGGCGCCCAACGCACAAAGTCATCGAGCATTTCGCGGACGCCAAAGTTACCCAGGGCAGTGCCAAAAAATACCGGCGCCATGCGGCCGGCAAGAAACTCGTCCATATCAAAAATATTGGTTGCGCCCTTAACCAACTCCAGCTCTTCCAGCACATCCTCGGCATAATCACCTAGTGCCTCCCGCGCTTCTGGAGAATCCAGACCTTTAATCTGAATATCATCCATCAGGGTGTGGCCCTTGCCCTGAACATAGACATGGATAGTATCTGTATAGAGGTTGTAGACACCGCGAAAGCCGCGGCCCATGCCGATTGGCCAGTTGATCGGTGCAGCTCTAATCTTTAGCACGCTCTCGATCTCATCCAGCAATTCAATGGGTTCACGAATCTCGCGGTCCATCTTGTTTACAAAGGCAAAGATTGGCGTATCCCGGAGTCGACAGACATCCATCAATTTGATGGTGCGGGCTTCTACTCCTTTAGCGCCATCAATCACCATAAGTGATGAATCCACTGCGGTCAGTGTGCGGTAAGTATCTTCAGAGAAATCCTCGTGGCCCGGCGTGTCCAGCAAATTAACCATGCAATCGTGATAGGGAAACTGCATCACTGAGGAGGTCACGGAGATGCCCCGCTCTTTCTCCATAGCCATCCAGTCAGAGGTGGCATGGCGATCGCTCTTACGACCCTTTACCGTGCCCGCCACCTGAATCAAATTGCCGAGCAGCAGGAGCTTTTCGGTGATCGTGGTCTTGCCCGCATCCGGATGCGAGATGATGGCAAAGGTGCGACGCTGTGTGACAGATTCAGTCATTAGGGATTCTGGGTTTGTTGAAAGGCGCGCAGTATAACGCTGCGGGGGTTAGTGGTCAGCTATTAATGCACCCGGCTGCACTAT
>Ga0209532_1003338_pt1 | contig 10708 bp, 14 predicted proteins | sample COG_02_FD_184746 | JGI IMG/M metagenome (GOLD analysis project Ga0209532, IMG submission 184746) | Pelagic Microbial community sample from North Sea - COGITO 998_met_02 (SPAdes) (version 2) | ecosystem: Environmental > Aquatic > Marine > Neritic zone/Coastal water | place: Helgoland, sampling... | reverse complement strand
CCAATGATATGAAAGATGTATATCTAAAATACATCTTACATCTAAATGATAAAGGATTACAAAGAGCCTCAATCAAAGGTCAAATCCAAACACTTAGGTACTTCCTTGATTGGTTATGTATGGATAAGTTAATCGATGGGGCTGATATTTTTCCATCCCATCCAATCACAGTTAAATTACAAAACGAACTTCTAAAAACGAAACTTGGAGACCCAACTCCAAAAGAAGTGAAAATATTCAGAAGTTCATATTACAAAGAGGCCTATCAAACTTGTAATAAGAAACTTCAGAAGATATATCAAGGGTACTGTGAAAATCAAGGGAAATTAGATAGAATCAGAGATAAGAATGGAAAAGTAAACCAACCTCCTCATATGATTGGAAGGGATATTGTTTATTTCATTTCGTATTTACAAATCAGAATGGGATTCCGATTGGCGGAAGTATTTTACTCATATAGAAACAGAGATGTTTATAATGATTTTCATATCCCAAACTATCCAAATGAAATGGCTAGTTATTGGGAGAAAGAAGAAGATGGATGGGTAATTTATATTAAGAAATCTAAAAATAAAGATAGAAGTGTTCCTTTCACAGATAAGATTAGAACTTGGGTAAAACCACCATCAGAAGAACTATTAAAGGTTTCAGAGTGTGTATTAGATAAAAAAGGGAATCCATTATATTGGGATACACCCTTCATTGATATATGTATGGAACTATTCCCTGATTCTTATTACCTATTTCCATCACCAAATCATAAATCTTCACCAAATTCAAAACGAAGTAAAACATACTACATGAATGAATTCAAAACTGAAATGGTGTTGGTAAACAAGTGGGATAGGTTGGGAATTAACTCTTCTCATGATTTGAGAAGATTCTTCGTTTCGGATTCAATAACTAAAAGTGATAGAACACCATTTCAGATAGCTCAAATCACAGGTCATAATATCGTTACAATGGAGAAATTCTATATCCGTGATAACATGAAAGAAAAATTCAATCACTTCAAAGAAGTATCACAAAAGGAGTTATTGAAAAAGTTCAAATAAAATGGATACTTGGATATCCAAATAACCAACCTACTCAGATAATAGTTCAACATATTCAAACCAACTTACTGAAGGTTGTTTTTCCAATTCTTTAACGAACTCCTCACCTTTTTTCTTTTCGTATTCTTCTCTTAATTCTTTTCTCCTCTTCTTATCCATTACGCTACTTTTTGTTGAGGTTGTAAATTCTTTTTAATCTTAGTGATTGTGTTTAATGAGATATCACACAATTTAGATACCTCTACTCCTTTCATTCCTTTCTCTAAATATTCAACAGCCTTTGAATGTTTCTGTAAGAACTTCAAAGTAGATTCCTTGGTATTCTGTTTTCTACCACTATATTTTTCAGGAGATATCTTCTGAGTGATACGAATGCCTTCCATTTGTCGAGTTTTAATCATGGATTTCTCAAACGAACTCATTGTACTCAGGATATTTAGTAATAATTCTGAGAAGTAATCTTTTTCACCTGATTCAGTTAAGTTTTGGAAGTTTGGATTTCTACAAACAACTCTCACTCCTTTCTCAGTTAACTCCTTCCATACCGATAACACCGATAAAGTATCCCTTCCTAGTCTATCGATTGAGTGAACCTCAATATGTTTGATAGTTCCGTTATCAACTAACTTCTTTATTTTGTTCTTAATTATGTTTGGTCGATTCCACAAATCAACCAAACCACTACATTTATCGATAATCACCTTATCGAATCCCTCTACATTCTGAATTTGTCTTAATTCACTCTGTTCCTCAGTTGAAACTCTTGATAAAAATACTTTCATAATTCGTAATATTAGGATTGTTACTCTTTTACCCTAAATATACGAAAATATATCCATATATACTAATATATTGGGGGTGAATTCGTAAAATGAGAATAGTAAAACCAAGTATATCCTAATATTGGGAATTACAAGGGGAGGTTTTACGTAACCAGATAAAAGTAAAAAACCTTAAATCTCAAATCGGAGCCATTTATATCGAGGTTAAAATTTTTATCCATAGAAAAATGATATACTAACCTTCCTTCTCAATCCAATTTTCAAATTCTCCATTCTTTTCATTGATTCCCATCTTGATACACCATTCCACAATATTTTCTTTTGGGTGTGTATCTAATTTGAAACCTCTCCATTTATTCTTTGTTATGTACCAATTAGAAAAGGCTCTTATGATTGTTCTCCATTCATCTTTTACAATATCAATTGAATCCTCTGAGAAATCCATTTTAGGATACACTAAACCTAAATTCTTTCTCATTACATCTTCAGTACCAAGTGATATGTTTTTGATTTTTTTACCCTTAACCATATCAGGAATCATAGAGTGTTCGTAATTATCACTTTTGATTTGAGCGTTGTAAGTGAAAACCTCACCGATTTCCTTTCCACCGTAAAATTTCTTATTCATAAAACCCTCTACCCCCTTCTGATTATTCTTATAAGATTTAGATGTACGGTTTTTACGAGTTATAGAAACTGAGAATTTATAATCATCATAGAGATGAGATAATTTATTATATCTAACTACAACCAAATCTTCATAACCTCTATCTGGATAATTCTCATTAGCACTATATTTTATTCTGATTGTTTCATTTTTTATTTCCTCCCTTAACTTCTTAATCAACTGTTCATTGGTGTTTATCCTATCTCTAATACCGTGAAGTGTTCTATGGTATGTTCTATACTCTTGTTGAATCTTTTTTAGTTCTGGAGAGAGATTATTGAATACCTCATCAGGTAGAAAAGGTATGTAGTACTTCTCCTTAGAACTCTTATGTACTTTTTTAGATTTCTTTTTCATTGGATACTTGGATACTTGGTTACAAACTGAATCACGGTAGTGAAGGTAACTAAAATCTATAACATAAATCATTACCATCATTATTCAAATAGGAAAAGGTAACCAAGTATCCAAATATCCACTTGGTGTAAAAGCAGTTACACTTGTAATCTATTAATTACGGTAGTGATAGAATTCACTAACATCAATACTACCACTAACCTCTTCGTACATTAGTATAAGAAGGTTGAGAGGTACTTAACCGATTTAATTAAAGTGATATAACATGAAAAATATAGTGAAACAAAAACCAATAAGTTCAAGTGAAATCGAGAAGTATTTCACCTATAAACTTGAACAAGAAGATATCGAAAAGAATAGAAGATTAATGTGTGATTACACATCCTTAGTAAACTATCATACAAGTGATTTAGAAATGGCGTGGGGAACTTTATGGATATGGGATAAAAAGTGGAAAGAGTATAGATGTTGTTTCAATCATCACACATGGAATTTGGATGAGGATGATAATGTATATGATGATTATTACTCATTGAAAACCTTTATGGATATACACAATATAAATACTGTTGATATAGAAAGAGATTCATACAAATATGTTGAGAGTTCAGAATTATTTACTTCGAGTTCTATGAAATATGATGATGAAAAAATAGCTAAAACATTGAAAAATAAGTTTAGTACCAAAGGATACAAATCAAAACCCAAAATTGTTTTCCTAAGTGGAATTGGATGGGATTATAATGATAATCCATACAGTTGGGAAAGAATGGAAGAGAAATGGAAGAGAATCGAAAAAGATGATATTATCGATGAGATTCAAAAGTAATTACGGTAGTGATGAAAATAACACACAACAATACTACCACTATCGTCTTCGTACATTAGTATAAGAAGGTTGAGAGGTACTTAACTGATTAATTAAAAACAATAATAAACATGAAAACAATGAGAACAATGAAAATGAAAAAAGTGAAAACAATGAAAAAAGAAACCAATCAATTTAAGAACTCACAGATTGTGAATCAATGGGAGAATTTACTTCAAACTTATGATAAGTATGAGTTCATAAATGAAATTATTGAATGTTGGAAACGAGAAGAATTAAATGGATATAAACAAATTAAAAATTAAAGATTATGATAAATGATATCAAAACCGAGGATATGGTGAATAACAGTACCCAACCTCACAAACAGATTCCCATAATATGGAAGTGGGAAAGAAAGAAGTGTGTAATAGATACCACTAAACTCATCGATTTATTAGATGATTGGAACATTGGAATTTTGAACGAAAAAATTGTTCATAGAGATAATGGCATCCTCACAATGAAAGAATCCAAAGATGTTAAGGATACTGGAAAAAAGATTTATAGAGAAATCTACAATTACTATATGGATGATTTTGATGAAGATGATTTCCTAAATCCAATGATTGTTGGAGTAGAAAAAATTGAAGGAAGTGATGATTATATTACTAAACTTGAAGTTCGAACAGCACTTATAGAATATAAATCTTTCAACTCTTGGAGTTTCTTGAATAATCAATTCACTTACAACAAGAATATGAAAAACCATCCTAAGAAATCTAACCTTTATACACCTCTGTTTAGAGATAATAAAAATGAGGTTTTTACATTCTTCAATAACGGTGTTGTTAAAACTACCAAAGATGGTTCAGAATTGAGAGAATATGAAATTATCAAAGATGGATACATTTGGGAGAATCAGAAGAGAACTGAGATAAATAACATCTCATTAATGAAAGATTCTGAAAAGGGTGTTTTTGAAGAATTCGTTGAAAAATGTATGAGTGTTCAAAATGAAAATGGTGAGTGGGAGATTGATGAAAAAGAATACGAAGCTCTCAGAACCACTTATGGATATCTTCTTTCCAATTACACAAACAATGGAGAAACACCAGCTCCGATTTTTGTTGATAGAGAATCTGATGGAGTTCACGCTGAAGGTGGAAATGGAAAATCCTTAGTGATGAAATCTATTAAACATTGGAAGAATTCATATACGATTAATGGTAGAAATATACACAAAGATAAAACTCAGTTTACTTTTAGTGGAACACCTTTGGATTCTGAATTTGTCTTCATGGATGATGTAGATGTTGATTTTCCATTCAATATGATTTACAATTACACAACCGGTGATATGGAAATCGAAAGGAAACACACTAATAAATTCGTGATTGATGAAAGTATAAAACCAAAAATTGGGGTTTGTACAAATTATATCATGAGTGATACTTCCCATTCAACAAAAAGAAGGCAGTATGTAATTGAGTTTGGGAACTTTTGGAATTTCCACGATAAACAAGGAATTTCAGTTGAGAAGTATTTAGGTAAAAGATTGATTGATAATGATTTCACAGATAATGATTGGATTCAATTCTATAATTTCGGATTCAGATGTATTCAAGAGTTTCTAACTAAAGGTGTTGTTGAAACTGAAAAATCAAACTACGAAAGAAAACAATACATCACTAAATTAGAAGGTAATGGAGTGAATGATGGAGTAGTTGATTGGATTGAAAATTACATCAAAACTGAAGATAGAGTAAAGGATTGTGTACAATTCCCAAAGTTCATCTCAGATTTCAATAATTACTTTGATATTGATGTTACTGATAAATGGGATAAAACAAGATTAAAAAAGGTTTTATGGGATATTTGTTTACACAACAAATGGGATTATAATCCCCACAGAACTGGTAATTCATTATCAGATAAAAGATGGAAAACTGGCCCTAAAGGTCAACAATTCGATAGTTTCAAAATTATTGTAAAGTAAGTGATTATTGAATCTCCTATGGTTGGATATTTGGATACCAAAGTACAGGTAACCAAGTATCCACCGAAAAAGGAGTTTACTAAGTGTAAAAGCAGTTACACTTTCTGAAAAACCAAAATGGGTTCTACTTTTCTATAACAGTTGGATTTATTATCCCACCACTTATTTAGAACTCCTTCATATGATAAACCTATAAATTTGTTCATCAACATTCCAATTTGATACTGATATTTGAACCCAATACTTTCAAGGGTTTTTATAGAATCTAATTCTAAAGGAAAATAATTATCACCAAGATTTATATCAGAAATATTTAACAAACAATATCCTTTTGATTTCAATGATTGATGTACAATCTCAAAGGTTCTTCTAAAATAAATCTCAATCCAATCCTTGTAATTTGGGTATTTCAAATACGATTGGGTTTTATCTGTGCTATATTTTTCCTTTGAGAAATATGGTGGTGATGTGAGAAATAAATCAACTGAGTTTTTATAGTTACTCAGTTCTTTAGATAAATCCATTTCCTCTGAACCTCTTTTTTCAATATGATATGATGGATTTATTTCAAGATGTTCCTCAATAAATTGAGCCATCTTATTATATGAATCATCACTAAAGATTTTTGAGTTTACATCGTTTCCAATATAATGGATATCTCTATCACTCATCACAGAACCTAAAAACCTACCCCCAAACCCACTACAACAATCGTAAACAACACTTTTCTTGTTCTTTGGTAGATAGTACTCATATAGAGATTTAGCTATCAGAGGAGGGAAATTTACTGGTTTGTTCCCAAATGATAATCTCATAATATGAATCAAAGGATTCAGTATGTTTTTATCCTTTTCAAAAACTCTTATCTCAAAGTTTTTATAATATTCAAATTCTCTTTCAATATTACTTAAATGATATTTTTCAAGTGTTCCTTTTTTTGATAACTCAATCAATTCTTCTTTAGTAAATGAGATATCACTTTTTTCTTTTACCCTCTGAATTATATAACCAGTATTTGTTGAGGTTGGTAGATTGTTTTTATCTGTAATCTTTTTAGAAAATTGGTAGAGATAATCTTGCTTCAGATTTCTTACCATTACCCTTAACCACCTCAACTTAAATTTATCATCTTTAAGAATATCTATAAGAGAATTATTATCAACGATTACATTATATAACGAAGGGAAAAACTGGTTACAACTCGAACCAACCTTATAGAAATTAGATAATACAAATTTATAATCCTCGGATTCAGATTCCATGATTAATTTGGAGGAATCTATATCTCTTAGATTCTCTAAATCATTTATTATTTCTTCTTTTGTTTTTCCTATTTGTGGAGGATTACCCAACTCTTCCCAACACCTCAACAATTCATCTCTTAATGAATAACTAAAATCTCTGAATTGAACATAATCCATTTTATTCACCTTATCAAAAGTGATGTTAAATTCCTCATTTTCCTTAAGTGGATGTTTAGTAAATGGAATTTTAGATTCTAAAGTTTGTGTAACTGCTTTTACACTTTCTATTTTCGTTGTTGTAACGAATCCTTTTGTTCCTCTTGATTTGTACCCTTCCACATTGAGTAATTCACTCATACAATGGTTATAGGCTTGTTTTAAGGATATCTCACCATCAGTAAATTGTTTATGGATTTCTGGATACTTGGAAATCGTTCGAAGTTGAAGTTCCTCTTCCTTTTTCTTCTTAAGTTGAGCGAATATTTTTCTCTGTTCTTTCCTATCCATAGATTCTATCTAACATTTCTTCCCAATCTTTCTTAGAAATAATGGATGATAATTTTTTAATTCTACTTTCAATATTCCTAACTGTATATTCAGTATCAATATCTCTATTCTCAATTTCAGATTTAACGATTTGATATCCTTCAGTTGGAGAAACCAAACCTAAATTTACATCCTCTAAAACTTCAGGTTTATGTTTCTCTATATAATCTAACTTATTCAATGTAGTATGGGAAACATCAGATTCAGAATTTATGTATTCTCTTATGGTTCTTCCTTCTAAGAATTCCTTTCTTTCTGGTTTGGATAATGATTTTAGATAATTCTTAACCTCCCTTATTTCATTCCGTTTCTCGATAAGTGTTTTCTCTCTGTATTTGTTATGTTGAATCAACTTAATAATCTCATGTTCACCACTAACAACTCTACAAGAGATTTTTTTATATCCCAATCTAAGAAGAGCAGAAAATCTTCTATTTCCACTTATGATATAATATCGTTTGTTTTTTGGAATGATTGTTAGTGGTTCTAATAATCCTAATTCACTTATTGATTGTTCCAATTCTAAATCATCTTGTTCTCTTCTACTTGAGTAAATAGATTCATTCATTGGATGATTTTCCAATTTATTTATAGAAACCTCAATAATCTCTTTATCGTTTATTTTACTATCCATGCATCAAAGATAAGTAATTATACCACCTCAACCCTAAAACACTCTTAAAACGAAGGAAAAGTGGGTTTCCTGAGATGATTGGTAATGATACATGATGAGAGTTAAGGGTTGGTACTATTTTTTAATGATTTCTAATATTTTCAGATGAAAAATGATGGTTTTTATAAAAACTCTATATGTATAGTAGTAAGGGGGGATTATAGGGGGGTTCAGTTTATTGTTTAGAATGGATAATTGGATACCAGAAAAATATAGAATTAAAATTATCAACCTCTAACTAACCAAATATCCAAGTATCCAATAATTATGAATAACAATAAAGAAATTATAACTCAAGAAGATTCAGATAGATTAATAAAACAATCTATGGAGATAGCTAAAAAACAACTTGAGAGAGCGTTTGAAAAAATAAAGAATCATGAAAATTTCAATAGGGAAACTAAAACTAAAACAAATCGAGGGTAGTACTTCAGATGATATCTTATATGAAGATGAGAATGGTAAACAGTACAATTTCGATGAATATCTAACACTAATAAAAAACTATAACAATGAATAACATAATGGAAAACTTTAACTACCAAGGAGTATTAGAAATACTTGAAGATAAATATGGTAAGAAATTCATGATTGAAAATATGGATTTATTCTACCTATGGTATTGTGTTAAAAGAAAACATATTAATGAAAATAGAGATGATATGATTAAGTATCTAAAGAATAATCACATCATGGAAGATACACGAAGAATACTGAGTACAGTATCGAGATATTATAAGTTCAGAGAGTATCTACCAAATATTTCTAAAAAGGCTGGAAGTAGATTAGATAGAGGTAATCAATATCTAAATCCAATTGTTCCATTTGAAAAAGTTGGTAACAGAATGTTGGGAATTATTGATGATAACAATAATGAATCTAAATCTGTAATTGATATCTCTGAAGGAAGAGAAGATAAAGTAGCAGTAATATTTAACAAAGGTGGTGTGAGTTGGAGAAATGATAATCTTCACCCTTCAGAAATGAGATGGGTTGTAGATTATGTAAAAGAAAAAAACAAAGGAGTATTTACAATATGAGAACAAACGATATACTAATAAATGAGAGTTCCTCACCCTACCTGAAAAGGTTGGTACTCATGAAAAGAGCTGGAATAAAATTAAATGATAAACAAAAGAAAAGATTAAATGAAACCGTTGGTATGGTTCTACCAATGAAGTATCACGATAGAATGGGAATACAAGGTTCATCGGTAAAACAATTCAAAGATTTAGAGGATGATGATGAAGTTGATGTATCTGAATTGATGGATGATGAGGTTTCAGATGAAGAATTATTCGATGTAATCCTCAAAGAATTGGGTTATGATGAAGATGAAGTGGAGGATGAATCAATCAAAAACATGGAAGATATACCTCAACTTACAGATGATGAATTAGAAGAGATAATCTCAGAGTTAGAATTAGATGTTGATGATGTTAATGAATTCAATGTATCATCAAAAGGTTATAAAGAGGCTAGGAAAGTAGTAGATACACTTAGAAGAGATATTTTCAGAAAACTATCTGATGAAGAGTTAGATGAATTCATGAATGTGATTTCTAATTCATTTGATTTACAAAGAAGATAGATGATTGTAACCTCCACAACAAAGTTGATTAAAGAATCTGATATGATAGATAAACATATTAATGAGGTTCATACAATTATTAATAATGGAGATGATATACCAGATAATATTATTAATGAATTAATACAATCAATCGAAGGATGGCGTGATTGTATAAATGAAATAGAACTCGGTATTAATTCAAATTATCAATTAAATCTAAAATCAAATAATTATGAATATGATGATGATTCAAAAGAAATAATCATCTACTAACACAAAACAGAACTACAATGGAAGAAACATTACAAACTATCGGAATCAACACAGAACAACTGAACTCAAAACCAATTCATTCAAGAATTGAAACTGAAACTATATTAGGATGTACTAATCAAACATTAAATACATTTCAGAGAAAGGGTTGGATTAAGCCCTCAAGATTTAAGAATAAAAATTATTATACCTCGAACTCGATAATTGAATGTATAAAACATCAATTGGTTGGATACTCGGATATCCAAGTATCCGAAAGAAATAAGAAATTAGAAACATATATAGATTCTATGTGGATGTAGGTGGTTAATTATTTCAGCCAGTATCAAAATGTAATTAACCCACATAGTAACATACACACCTACCTTTTTTCATAATAATTAATCTGTAATTAATTAAGATTGTTTACACTCATTGATGAGGTACTATCCAAGTGATAGTACCTCATTTTTGTATAATAATAATAACCTGACAAATTGTCTTGAATTTATTATCTTTGTAAAAAAAATGTTAGAGTATTAATTATGGTGGGAACTAATAAAAAATATTTTTCACACCATAAATCCCATTTCTAAAAACAATGAAAGGTTTAACAACAGATAAAATAGAGAGAAATCCAAATGAATATAATGGTGAAGTACTGAAATCCCACCAAAGTTCCCACCATCCAAAATCACTCTTAAATACTGATAATCAAGAGATTACAAATAATAAGAAAGTCTATATCGAGT
>Ga0209532_1003337_pt1 | contig 10709 bp, 7 predicted proteins | sample COG_02_FD_184746 | JGI IMG/M metagenome (GOLD analysis project Ga0209532, IMG submission 184746) | Pelagic Microbial community sample from North Sea - COGITO 998_met_02 (SPAdes) (version 2) | ecosystem: Environmental > Aquatic > Marine > Neritic zone/Coastal water | place: Helgoland, sampling... | reverse complement strand
CCCTACCGCCATCACCGCCAGAACTCGGCCCATCTCGCTGTCCAACCCCAATGTGACCAGCAGAGGGGCGATTAGTGCTGAGGTGGTCACCATCGCGACAGTGGAAGAACCCTGCGCTGTTTTTAACGCCGCTGAAATGATAAAGGGTAATAGTACACCCACCTGGTATTGCGCTAGTGCCTCGCCTAAGTAGTTGCCAATTGGCGTCGCCTTAAGGACATGCCCAAAAGCACCTCCGGCACCCGTGATTAAAATAATGATGGCGGCACTCTTTAGCCCTTCACCCATCCAGCCATTTAGGGTCTGTTCATTCCAACTGGGCAATAGACGTAGTGCCAATATAAAACCGACAATGAGAGCATTTAACGGTTTTCCAAAAAAACTAAGTAATATAAAAACGCTATCACTACCAAAGGGATGAGTGGGATAAGCGGCAATTGATCCCAAGGCAATCAGCACGATTGGCACAATAATCGGGGAAAAAGCTTTGTTGACAGAAGGCCTATTAATTGTATTTTCATCGAGTTCCTCGACAGAGTGTTCTGCAGGCAATGGCCCGTCGCCATGTGCTTCAAAATCCTCTTGCGATTGGTAGTGCTTTCCTGCCCATACCGCCCAGGCATAACCCGCTAGCACGGGCACAATGGACAGGCTCAAACCCATAATGATCACCAAACCCAATTGCTCACTAAGACCTAAGTTACCGGCAGCAGCGATGGGTCCGGGTGTGGGTGGCACCAGCGTATGACTGGCAAACAGGCCGGTAGCCAACGCCACACTCATCATCACCGCAGAGCGGCCGGTGCGCTTAACAATAGAGCGCTTGAGGGATGAGAGGATGATATAACCGGAATCACAAAAAACCGGAATGGAGACAATATAACCAATCAGCGACAAGGCCAGCCCGGGAAAGCGCTTGCCAAACAATCGCAAGACCGTTTCAGCCAAGGTGATAGCAGCGCCGGATTTTTCCAGCAGCGTACCGATCAACGTACCAAATACAATAATCAAACCAATGTAACTGACAATGCCACCAAATCCCTGTCGAACCATGACTTCTACTTCCAGGGGCGGCAATCCGCTGAGCAAGGCAACACCATAGGCAGCAACAATCAGCACGATAAAGGGGTGCAGCTTCCAACGCGATGTCGCTATCACCACGAAAGCGATTGCGGAAACTAATAGAACAATTAAATACGGTCCCTGGCTCATGGTGTACACAGCCCCTTTTCGAGTGCTTTATATTCGCCCAACGTTAAAAAGGTATGGGAATGATGGAGAATGTCTTGATATAACTGGCAGCGGACGGCAACGCTCCTAACGCGGGGATCGCGGGCAATTTGATCCAGTATTTTCTGCTTATTCACAAAGTCAGTGGACATACGAATACCGCCACCCTTTGGGGCATCGAGAACAATCATTTTGGCTGAGGTGGATTTATTGTTCCAAGATTTCCACAGCGGCAGTTTTCCGTCCCGCCCCTTCCCAGGATCACCGTGATAGGCAAATTCCGACCAATAGGACATGATCTGATCAGAAAGATCTTCAAACTCGCGAGTAACGGGGATATTAGTTCGAGGCAGCATATCAACGCCAAATAGAAAATGGGATTCCATTGCGTGCGAAGCACCATATAACTGCTGCAAGTTTTGCCCATTATCAAAGGGCAAATCATCCCAATCAAACCGATAGACAAAAACAGACGCTTTTTGATGATCACTCAGGGCTAAGGCTGGCTCATCGGCACCAGCGGCCTTCCATAGCTTGGAAACATACTCATTCGCCAACTCATAGCGCTGTGTATCTTTAACGCTGACCTTACCATCAACAACGCTTACAAAGGACGGATCCAGCGCTTGGAAAAGCTTTGATTCATCGCGCGTTGTGCCAAGAATGATGGGAACAGGTTTGTGTCGTTTTCGAAGTACCAACGTCTCGAAACTGTCTTTGGAAATCACTACGCCATCATTAAACAGTTTGGGTACCGAATGATTACTTTTTGGGATAAAACCGGCCAGCTTACTATCGTAGACCTCTTCTTTAGGGAGGTATGTACGACTATGTTTCTGAGCTAAGGTATCGTAGGCTTGCTCCAACTGCGCATAGGTTTTTCCGCGAAGATAGGCCACGATAACATTCGCATTCATTTTGTAGAGCTGCTTTTTAGCGACTTGTCGATCCGCTGCCAAAGCGTCATCTTGTAGCAGTTGAAGCAGTAATTCCCCCGAACTCTGAGGGTGTCCGGCTTCAACATCATCCATGAAGTGCTCTGCTTTTATGCGACTGGCCATTCTTGGCACACCGCTTTGCACGATGGCGCGATGAAATAGCCCTTTTGCTTTGGGTGAAACCAGCAGTGAGAAAACATTCCAGCCGCCAGCAGAGACACCAAAAATAGTCACCCGATTCGGATCGCCGCCAAAGGCGGATATATTATCCTGCACCCATTGCAGTGACTGAATAATATCCAAAGTGCCGTAGTTGCCAGAGGCATCTTCCAGACTGGCCGCCTTATCTCGCAACGCCGGGTGGGACAACCAACCAAAGGGACCTAGCCGATAGTTCATGCTCACGACAATAACATCCTGTGAACCGGCGAGCTTACCGCCCGAGATATCGCCACTGCCCCTTATATCACCGCCGCCATGAATCCACACCATCACCGGCAGACGCTTATCGTCCTTCGGCACATGGTCAGACTCAAACGATGGGCTCCAGATATTGAGGAAAAGACAATCTTCGCTGCCCGTATAAGTCATACCAACATAAACATTGCGCTCAAATAGAGGTTTGGATTGAGTGCAAACGGATCCGGTATCTAGGGTCTGTTTCTCTTCTTGCCACATTATCGGTCGTGGTGCTTTCCAGCGTAGTCCTGCAATCGGTGGCTGTGCGTAGGGAATTCCCAGCCAGGCATGACTGTTAGAGGTAATATCGGTATAGCCAATCACTGGGCCAGCGGGTGGAGAGCGATAGCTTGCCTTATCAGCGACTGGTTGCGCATTTATTGCAATAGAAACCAGTGCGAAAAGCAAAAATACGGTTATATTCGATAAAAAGGAAAGATAGGCGAGAATGCCAAAAAAACCTTTCTCCAAATTAATTTTAATCATATTGTGTTTTCCGTCGCCATGCTAAATACGCTCATTATTTTGCTTATCGCCATTTGGTTTTCAGTCTCTTCTCGGTGAGTACCAAATAGGTGAGGTATACGCCCTCTCCTGAGTGATCATGGGAACTTCTTTGGGGATATCTTTTAGCTCAAAGAATTTGGCGTCGTACGCGGTCCAGCGCGGAGTTGGAATTTCCAAAACACGCACATAATAAAATGCAAGTTCATCTTTATCAAAATCAGGGTCAATCCAGACTACTGCCAGTTCGGGATCGCCAATTGTATTAATATAGGAAGCATTTTTTATATCAACGGTGCTGCCCACTGTCTTGACTTTACCGCGCCAGTTTTCTTTGCGGTTATCAGAGAGCGCCACGTTGTAGATTTTTTCATGCAGCTCGCCATTTTCATCATGCCAACCTTTGATCACCTGAACACGATCAAGATTAGCACCATCAGGGTCTTTGACAGCACGGATTAAGAAGTTAGGGGAGTTTCCTTTAGGGGCATCGGTCAGGTCTCCGCCCATTGGCACGCCTTTGCTATAACCAATTCTGGCGAGGTCCGGTTTTAGGGCATCGTCTGTTTGATAATCCCAACCGCCAAAGAAACGCAGGGTCATTCGTGGGCCAGTAGTCGCGTAGACCTCTTTGCGCTTCATCGCGGCAAAGAGGGATTCACGGGTATTTTCTTCGGCCCAAACGGCAGCGTAGCCTGCCGAATTATACGAACGATTTTTAATCTGATTAGCGTTGAACAGCTGCCCGATCCGTTCAGCATTGGGTTCTGAGGATGTCGTTTTCCCCAAAAAGTTATTCTCGTCCGGGGCTGCTAGTGATGTATGGGAATCGGTACTGCCAATCATGCCAAATTTAAACGGATTAACCCCTATTCGAGCCTGTTCACCCAGCCCTAATTTTAAAGCAGAGCGTGCGTATTCATAAGGTCGCATCCAGCGGGCATCCTCTCTCCGTCTCGCCTTATCTGCCCAATGATTAAAATCGCGATACCCTCTCTCCTTAGCCACTGCCTCGTTATAATAAATGGGTACATCTTGAGTCCAGGTTTCATAGTCCGCAAACTCATCTGTGGGGGATAATTGCGGATGAGTTTCACTGTCGCCTTTGTATTGGGTCACTTCAAACAAAGGCTCCCATCGACTGCGGGAACGCGCATAATCACTAGACAACAACTTGCCTTTGGCATCTTCCAAGGCAAACATAATTCCAGAACTTAAATTACCGTTATGGGGGATTGCCAGAACTTCGCCACCGATTTTAGTTTCATAATCCGCCATGTAGCGCCATAGGGCTTCTGGGTCATTATCATCGTACTGGGAAAAGGGAACAATCTGGTTAGTCTTTTCAGAGCCATCTCTAAATACCACCACACGGTGTGCCATATAAAATAACTGGGTCCACTCATAACCAATAAAGGCTGTAAACTTGCCGGGCTGATTGTGTTTGTCGGCCAACGCTGTCGAATCCTGCCAAACGGAACGAAGATAGGGTGCACTGTTGACCTGACCATCCATAAAACCATCAAGAAATAGTTCGTTGTTCAGCTTTTTCGATGTGTCAGGGTCTGTGCTTAAGGTTTCGTTAATTGTTTTAAGCTTGTTTGCCCAGCGTTGTCCTAAGCTTGTGTTTAGCAAACTTGTTTCGCCGTTCTCTATGCCATTCATCACACCCATATTACTGGCGTGATCGGCAATCACTAGAAAATCCAATGACCGCGACAAACGCACCGGCATGCCATTGTGGGCCGTCACCAATTCACCCTTGGCAAAACGATAGGCTTCCTCCGGGCCCAGTTTTTTATTTCCAAAGTTGTAGGCGTCCCAAGATAGATTGGTATGCAGGTGGGTATCACCCCAAAAGACATTTGAAGGATAGGTTTGCTCGGCATAAGGGGAATAAGAATCTATATCTAACCCTGTTGATAATTCTTTGGCCACCACTACATTTGTCAAATGAAAAAGTGTAGCGATAACACCGATCATCTGGCAAAACCCTGAGCGAAATTGATGAGTAATATTTGGCCGTGTCATAGTGTTTTTCCTCGCTAAATTTATTTACTTGCTTGTCGGCGTAAACCAGATCGGAGAGGTATAGGCTCGCTCCTGGGTAACCATGGGTACTTCTTTGGGAATACCCTTTAACCCAAATAATTTACCATCATAGGTCGCCCAACGGGGCGTGGAGATTTCCAACACGCGGACCTGAATTCAGTCATGTTATGCGTCGGCTTTGGCTGATGCGGCTAATTGTCGACCCAGCTTTTCTCCAATAATGAAACCCCAGACACAAGTCCTACTGAACTGGTATTTTTGTGTCGGCACCGTAAATGACCTGTAAAAGTTCCAATCGTTTTTGGTTGTCAGCACCAACACTATTGATAGCTTTCATAGCCGGGTAACCTCGAAGTCCAACTTGAGTGGGTCGTCCGTTATAAGCCATTGTATATGTCGCTCTAACAGGGTAAGCGAATGCGGCTTTTAAAAATAATTGTTGTTTTGATATGATTTTTTTTATGGGTTCGGCATTAAATAGGTTAGTCGCCGCCTCTGCCGTTTCAAAACCCATTTCCAGTACTGCATCATATCTCTTATCTACGGGTAAAATATTGTCCACGCCTGGACTGCTATAGGCCGTAAGGGTATGATCTTCTAGAAAATTCAATACGACTTTCTCTGAACGATCGTCTGCAGCAAGAGCCGGAGCGAGTTCATCTCGAAGGTACGATTGAAAGGAAAGCAGCTTAATTTTTTCAATTTTTCGCAATAATACTATGACGGTGTATAGCCCTTCTCCTCTTTCTGAGCTTTTCATTAGAATTGAATTCTTATCTATAGAAAAAAAAGAATATGTACCCTTAAAGATATTTTGTTCGTCTTGTAATACTAAAGAGGAAATTTTCATGTTTCGCTCTTTAACAGCTTGATCAGCTTCCTTGCTGGTATAGCCAAAAGTCGCTACAGCGACTCCTTCAATATGATCGGCCACCTCTGGAACGGTTTGAACACTTTGCGTGTTAGGCCAAAACTGTTGGTCTACAATATCTAAATGATGTTGGAAATAGTTTCTACCTGCCATGTCATATCTTGCGGCCAGGATACCATGCACATCACGCCAATAGGCGTAGAAAACATCACGTGAAATATCATCACGAGCATCCAAAAGCACAAACGCTGAAACAGGCACAGGGGAATTAGTTTGTTCTTCCATACCGAGTAACTTATCTTGCAAACTTACGTCTTTTCTCTCCGCACTTACCGGCGATACTGATGAAATTATAAATAAAACAATACTTAATAGAAAAAACTTCATCGTTACATTGTCCTTTATATTCAGTGTTATTGAGGAATTTTCATTATGCATATTGAAGAATATGGGTATGCAATGACCATCCTGCTAAAAAATAGCGATTGGATTTATCGGAGACCCTGTCCCACCCGGCACCCTTAATGGCGACGCCATAAAAAGAAATTCCCAACGATTGAGTTCCGCTGATTTTTTTGCTAATGGCTCAAGGTCGAGATTGTCAAATAAAGGCATACCAAGCGCGACAAGCGCCAAAATATGAACCGGGTCTTCCAATCCTTCAACAGGGGATGGAAAAGCGTCACTGACGCCGTCGCAACCCAGCACAGAAACATCCCTAGCTTTCAGCCACTTAACCACTGATGGGTGTAGTCCAGCCAGATTCTCCCTGGCATTCCACGGACCGAGTCTTTGCTGGCGCACCCAACGTCCTGTACGGATAAGCAATATATCGCCACTACCCACTGTTATACCCGTTTGTTTTTCCCACGCTTGTATATCTTCAACGGTGATCACATCATTGATCTCAAGGTAGGGTATTTTTTTGAGCCTCGGAATATCTATCAGTACTCCCCTGCTGACGATGCCGTTCTTCATTCCTTGAATTCCCAAGATGTTTTTATCAACTGTTTTGATATCCTCCAGTGTAAAACCGTTATAAGTCTTTCCCTGGTAAAACATATGATTGAGTGCATCAAGGTGAGAATGGGTATACCCGTGGTACGAAATAGTGAAAGTATCCATCGCAAATTCAGCACCGCCTCCCTCACCGTAATACATTTCGTGCTTGAGGGGTGAAGGATTAAATTGGTCCGATTTTTTATTAACATCCAACGATAACGAGACCGAAATACCCGTTTGAACCAGAGCCGCCGCTTGTTTTCGTTTAGCGGGTGTAATTAAGTTTAATGTGCCCAGTTGGTCATCTGCTCCCCATCGACCCCAATTAGATATTTCTTTCATCCATTGTTCAATGATTTGCTTTGATAGGACTGGCGGTTTGTCCGATATTTTTGAATCAAATGCATACGCCTTACCGGCACAGATCAAGATTAGTGTCATCAAAAACACCACAAAAGTGGGGTATTTTTGTTGTCGCATTAATAACGTTTTTCTCTTATTAACTTCCACGTAAGTTTCCTCGTGTATTCTTTTAAACGGCATTATAAGGGTCCATTTGTTTCAAACATGGGCTGATATACACCCAACTGGTCACCACCATCCGAGGTAATTAACTGTCCCGTCAAATGTGCCGATAGATCGCTAGCTAAAAATAAAATTGTTCGTGAAATAATTTCCGGGCTGCCTTCTAGTTGCAATGGTGTAGACAGCGCCCAGGTTTCTCGCAACGCTTCCCACTCTTCTGTTGGCAGTTTGCCGATTTTTTTATCCCACAACGGTGTGGGGATAAAGGCCGGACACACAGCGTTAACTCTGATTTCCGGCGCCAATGCCCGTCCCAAGGATTTGGTCATGGTGTTAAGTGCGCCTTTCGATGTGCAATAGGCAATGGAACTACCCAAACCGCACTCACCAGCACCTGAAGAGACATTGACCACAACACCTGCGCCTTGTCGCTTCATAATCGAGGAGACGGCGCGCGTCATTTGGAAGGCGCCGATCACATTAACGTTGTAGATATTCAGAAAATCCGTTGAGGAAAGACCCTCCAGATCATAGTGTTCGACAAATTTATTGATACCGGCATTATTAATGAGGATGTCCACCCGATCCCATTGGTCGATGGCAGCTTGGACGGTTCTTACACAATCGTCATCTTTGGTGATATCACCTGAACGACAAAGACTTTCATTTTCACATTGCGTGACTACAGCATTCGCCAATGCCTCCTGACCAGGCATATGATTAATCAGGACATGAGCGCCCGCTTGAGCCAGTATCTGTGCGGTTGCCGCACCAAGCCCTGTAGCCGCACCGGTAATGATTGCCACTTTGCCCTGTAGGTTAAGAAAATTATTTATTGTCATGGTTGGCCTGTTTAATTGTTCACTGTAACTATTCAATCAGTAATAATCTGCACGGCTTTCTGGCGAACAAAGGCATTGAGACCCTGTATGCCGCCCAGCACTCCGTGACCCGAGGCACCAAAGGGTTCTGCTGCCACGACGGTATCGGGTGCCTCTGCCACATCGCAGGTACGTATATCCACTCGCCCCGACTCTATATCCCGCGCCAGGCGACGAGCACGACCTAGGTCTTTGGTCCAAGCGGTGGCCGCTAGACCGTAGTTCACATCGTTGGCAATTTGGATAGCTTCTTCGTCGGTTTTGAAGGTGATCACTACCATTACAGGGCCAAAGATTTCTTCCTGGGCAATACGCATGGCATTGTCGGCATTATCAAACAGAACCGGTTGTTGGTAATAACCCTCACCGGGTTCAAGCCCCGCGGTATTTAGTGGTGTTAAGGTGCCCCCTTCCTGTTGAGCCAAGTCGATATAATCGCGAACACGTTGGTACTGTTTAGCGCTGGCAATGGGGCCAAAATTAACGGTTTCATCCAGGGGGTTACCGATGGTAAAGGCGTTTTTTGTTGCACGTTTAATAGCGTCGAGAACCTGCTCTTTACTATTTTCATGCACAATCAATCGAGTGCGCGCCACACATAACTGCCCGGCGTTCCAAAAGGCCGATTGAACCAGCGATGTCCCCAGCCCCATCAGATCAGCGGCATCTTCAAACACAATCTGTGGCGATTTGCCGCCCATCTCTAACATGACCGGCTTGCCATTGGATTGACCGGCATAGACCATGAGTTGTCGTCCCACTGCGGTGGAGCCGGTAAAGTGAAGTTTGTCCACATCCGAGTGACCGGCCAGTGCCGCACCGGCGGTGATACCGCTGCCGAGCACGACATTAAACACCCCTGAAGGCAAGCCCGATTGGCCGGCAATTTCCGCCAGTTTTAATGTGGACGACGGTGTTTGCTCCGAGGGCTTAATTACAACCGTATTGCCCGTTGCTAACGCCGGAGCAATGCCTAAAACGGCGGTCAGTAAAGGATAATTCCAAGGGCTAATCACGCCCACCACACCGCGAGGTTCAGGAATCGTCATCGCCAGAATGTGAGCCGAATCGGCTGGGACCACCTCGCCATACAGTTTGTCTACCAGCTCGGCATTGTGTTGCAGGAAGTCCGCAGCCATATCGACTTGGTCGAGCGCAGAGGTAATGGGCATGCCCATTTCCAGGCAATCCAATAGGGCCAGTTGATTCTTGGCCGCCCGGACCTGATCGGCAAAATTAAGTAACAGCGTTTTGCGTTGCCCTGGGGACAGAATTCGCCAACCTCCACGAAAGGCCTGTCGGGCAGCGACAACCGCCTTATCTATATCACTCAGGTTTCCATCAACAAACTCCGCCAATGTGGATTCATCCGCAGGGTTGACGGTATGGAACCGATCAGGGCTTGATGAATGGCTGTAATCACCACCAATAAAGGATCGGGTTTCAAAGGACAGAGTTTTGGCCTGCTCTACCCAGACGGTATTGACGTCACTCATAGAGATGCCTCCTGATTGACGCGTTCTATTCGTATGGGAATCGTCTGATCCAATAGGGAGGAAATCAGCACTTCGAGATTTTTTTCCCGCAGGGAAACCACCACCGGATCATCGGACGCTCGATGGCCCACTGGCTGGCTCAGGATATGACGGACAATGTCCATGCCTTCCGTAACGCGACCGAAGGCGGCATAGCCTTGTCTTTCGAGGTCAGACTCGATGCTATCCAGCCCGGTATTATCGCCGTTGCTGATAAAGAATTCGGAACTGGCGGTACCCGGAGCCAGCCGTGCCATGGATAGCACTCCATCCGTGTGGGATAAACCACTGATGGCTGTGGTTTCATGGACGATAGGAGGCCTGCTCTCACGGCTTGATGCTTTGCCGCCCTGAATCAGTGCAAGAGGCCCAAGCGGTCCCGAGGATTTGTTTAAGGCGCGGTAAAAGTGACCCTCTTGGTATAAACCGGCATCGATATTGGCTAAAAAATTGGCCACGGTGATCGGTGCCCGCTCGGGATAGAGTTCTGCCTTTATGGCGCCCAATTCTGTTGTGATGACGATAGGAATTGTTTTTTCCTGCGCACTGGCTTGGCCACTAAGCATCAATACAAGACCCAGTCCGAGTATGCTGATCATTGTTTTTGCCGTCGTTATACATTCCATTTTCATTCAACCTTGTTAATACAATATTCTCTGATCACTGAGGTCTTTACCGCCGCGCGTATTCAACACGCTAGCCTCGACACAAG
>Ga0209532_1003335_pt1 | contig 10712 bp, 26 predicted proteins | sample COG_02_FD_184746 | JGI IMG/M metagenome (GOLD analysis project Ga0209532, IMG submission 184746) | Pelagic Microbial community sample from North Sea - COGITO 998_met_02 (SPAdes) (version 2) | ecosystem: Environmental > Aquatic > Marine > Neritic zone/Coastal water | place: Helgoland, sampling... | reverse complement strand
GTCTAAAGTGCGTCACTAGCGATTCGACCATGAGCGTCACATCCATCACAGTGTGCTTCGCTTGGGTCAGGGCCTTCGCCAGTTACCTCATTATTGTCATTGACCCACATCAACCATGATAGTTTGTGTGAGCCACATTGTCTGCAGTGGAAGTTCCAGTCACAATCAGGGATGTGTTTTACCACTCCACCGTCATATCCATTACTCTCTCCTTCAAACTTACAGTCTTTGATTTCACTTTCGTTACTCATCTAGTTACCTCACTCGGAGGCAGTGTAACCATAACTGCTGGGTCTGTTTAGCCACCCATCATCAGCAATACGACCATGAGCGCCACACCCGTCACAGTGGGCTTCTCTTGGGTCTGGACCAACTCCAGTCGTTTCGCCTGTTTCATTGACCCACATCAACCATGATAGTTGGTGCGAGCCACATTGGTTACAATGAAAATTGTAATCGCAGCCAGCGATGTGTTTGACATAGCGAATATCATCGCCATCTTCATCTACACCATCGACCATTTTACAGTCTTTACTTTCACTTTCGTTACTCATCTAGTAGCCTCACTCGGAGGTTATTTCGTAAAGTTTCAGCATAGGGTCTAGACTGACAACCGTTAGGTCACCGCTACATCCTGTGCTATCTTCACTATCGCACAATTCTTTGATTGCGCTAACGAGAGCGTCTTCACGCTCATACATTTTCTTCAACTCAGCAATTAGGTCAGGGGCCATAGCGAAAAGTTTCGCCATCGCTTCCTGTCTTTCACTTTGCACAATCCCGTATTCGGGGTCATCGCTCTCATAATGAGAATCAATGTGTCCAACAATCCACCCGTAGCGATTTTCGTCATCTTCGGGGTAATTATAACCTTCATCTTCATAGATTCTGTTGTTATCTGATACTATTGTGTACGTACCGGGTATCACCATTAACGGCAATATACCCTTACCTTCAAACTGCGTCAAGTTAATTCTGTTACTCATCTAGTTACCTTACTTTCTTAGTTCTGGAAAGTAAGAGTATGCGTAAGCAAGCAAGAGTTGACACGATGTTTCATCAAAGTTATGATTTTCGTGAGCACTTACTATTGCTTCACAAAGAGCCTTTAGTTCGGTTCTTTCGTTACTCATCTAGTAGAAATCACTCTTCTTCACGAAGTTTCTTACTTCTCAGATAGCGTTCACGTCTCTTTGCTTTCACTTCGGGACGTTGATTGTATCTGCGAAGATATTCATTTCTTTTCTTCTTTTGCTTAGCAGTCATTTTCTTCTGCTTTCGCTCAGTATTTCCTTTCTTCTTTTGCTCAACGCTTTTGTAGCGTTTACGAGCGCGTTCAAGCGCCTTCGCCTTGTTTTCAGGGCGGTGGTAGTATTTACGATAATACTCTCGTAATCGCTCCTTTACTTCAGGGCGTTGGTTGTATTCACGTTGGTATTCATGCGCCTTCGCCTTGTTTTCAGGGCGTTGTGCGTATTCACGCCTCTTCGCCTTTACTTCAGGGCGCTGTTCGTATTCACGCTGCCTTGCCTTTACTTCAGGGCGTTGTGCGTATTCACGCTTCTTCGCCTTTACTTCGGGGCGCTGTTCGTATTCACGCTTCTTCGCCTTTACTTCAGGGCGTTGGTAGCGTTTACGAGCGCGTTCACGCGCCTTCTCCTTTACTTCAGGGCGTTGGTAGCGTTCACGCCGCCTTGCCTTTACTTCAGGGCGTTGTGCGTATTCACGCTTCTTCGCCTTTACTTCGGGGCGTTGCGCGTATTCACGCTCCTTAGCCTTGTATTCAGGGCTTTGTTTGCGTTCACGCTGTTTCTTCTTCATACATTCATCACAAAATTCTTTCTGTGGTATGTAGTCAAAGAACGCATCACAACTATCGCAAAGTGTAATTTCCTTTCTACTGATTCTAAGCATCAGTTGCTTAATTTCTTCATCATCTTCTTCAATGATTTCCATCTAGTTTCTTTAACCTATTATCTTAGAGTATAGCCATCCTATGACTATAATCAATGGTGCTATAATGAATAGTCCCATTAGCATTGTTACAATATAGATTAATGATACCGCAGCCAGTCCAAGTTTCTTTCCAAAACTTGCTTCTTTCATGCGGTCAATGTTTTTCTTTGGCCAATTTAATAAATCATCCATAGTTCTTCTAGTGAGTTACTCCTCTTCAATAACGCGAACGTAAAGCGGAACATAATAGGTCCCGCTGTCCATTCTGGTAACTTTCTGCTTGTCGACGAGAACAATTAAGTTCTTGCCAACCATCTGCTTAACAATGTTAGTTAGCAGATTCATCTGTGGCTTGTATCGGACAGGGGCATAGTTTTCCCAGTTATTTAGAATGTCTCTCGTACTAAACGGTTCATCAATTCCGTCGATAACTTGCATTATCCACTTCATATACCGTTCTCTTTTATTTCTGGCTGCTGGCATAGTATCAATTACCTCTCAGCAGCGACTTATTGATTAAGTCATTCATCTAGTAGAAATCATTCTTCTTTGAAGTAAAGTTTCAGTTCCTTAGTCATCCCAAGGTCTTGCATCGCTTTCTTCATTCGTGCTCGGCTCGGCACAAGGTGCTTTGCCTTGGCCTTCTTAGCAGCCTTAGCGGCAGCCTTAGCGGCAGCCTTAGCGGCAGCCTTAGCGGCAGCCTTAGCGGCAGCCTTAGCGGCTTCCTTTTTTCTGTGCGCTCTCACTGTAGTAGTTCTTACTATCAACTCTCCGTTACTTGATTTCTTTTCTGCTCTTTGACATATGTCGTCAGAGCAGACCCGTAAGTCATTATCGGTTGTGGGTTGTCCACAGTTCCAACATTTTCTCATCTAGTTATTCATATCCTTGAATATTGTCTCAATTCATGAAGGCGCGTAGCAACCTTGAGGTTACTCAGTTTCGACAGTTGACCCGCTACTGCGACTCTACTGGGTAGAAACTCCTTACCATGTTTTTGAAACAATTTGGAATGAATACAGTTAGTCGTAAACTCTTCCCCGATGGGGTAAGAGTCCACGATTTTTTTAATTCGTTCTCTTACGAACTTGTGCATCTAGTAGAAATCACTCTTCTTCACGAAGTTTCTTTTTACGGTGATAGCGTTCACGTTGTCGCTTAAGCCTTCGTTCCTTTACTTCGGGGCGTTGTCGATATTTACGCTCATGCTTACGCTGTCGCTCCTTTACTTCGGGGCGTTGGTGATATTTGCGCCGTTGTTCCTTGTATTCAGGAGTTTGCTTTCGCTTACGCTCTCGCTCCTTCACTTCGGGGCGTTGGCGGTACTCACGCTTACGTTTTCGTTCCTTTACTTCGGGGCGTTGCTCGTATTCACGCTTTCGCTTACGCTGTCGCTCCTTTACTTCGGGGCGTTGGCGATATTTGCGCCGTGCATATGCACGCCTCCTTGCTCGCTGGCACTCATCACAAGTGTTTTTCTGCGGCACGTAATCAAAGAACGTATCACAACTATCGCAAAGTGTAATTTCTTTATTACTGATTCTAAGCATCAGTTGCTTAATTTCTTCATCATCTTCTTCGATGATTTCCATCTAGTTGGCTTATTCAAGGCCCGGCGGCGGTATTTCAAACGCACCACTTGGTCTTCTTCTTGCCATAGTTTTGACTTCTATTGCAGCACTCCCGCTTCTGCTGGAGTTCTCTTCGACCCATTCATCACCGTACTTCTCGCGAAGTTCAGTGATTGAAAAAGTACGAGAAGCAGTTGAGACCACTCTAACACGAGTGTTGGCAATCCAGCCAGTCATCGCTTCATTACCGTTTGCACCAAGTGCAACCATAATATTCTGCTTCAGTTTGTCTCGCGCTACGCGCACTTCTCTCATTAGGTCTGTTAATCGTTCCCAATCGTCAATCGCTTGGGTTGTCAGTTCAAAACTTTCTTCGTTTTCACTTTCGTTACTCATCTAGTAGAAATCACTCTTCTTCACGAAGTTTCTTGTTGCGTTGGTAGCGTTCACGCTTCCTTGCCTTTACTTCAGGGCGTTGTTGGTATTCACGCTGATATTCACGCGCCTTCGCCTTGTTTTCAGGGCGTTGGTAGCGTTCACGCGCGTATTCACGCTTCTTCGCCTTTACTTCGGGGCGTTGCGCGTATTCACGCTGCTTTGCCTTGTATTCTGGGCGTTGTGCGTATTCACGCATGTATTCACGCTGCTTTGCCTTTACTTCAGGGCGTCGGTCGTATTCACGTTGGTATTCACGCTTTCGCTCCTTTACTTCAGGGCGTTGGCGATATTCACGCTCATATTCACGCGCCTTCGCCTTGTATTCAGGGCGTTGGCGATATTCACGTTGGTATTCACGCTGCCTTGCCTTTTTTTCAGGGCGTTGGTTGTATTTACGTTGGTATTCACGCTGCTTTGCCTTTACTTCAGGGCGTTGGTTGTATTCACGATTTTTTTCGTGCTGTTTCACCAATCCTTTATTCCTGAACTCTCCGTTACTTGATTTCTTCTCTGCTCTTTGACATATTTCGTCAGAGCAGACTCTTGATTGTTCGTCGTTTGTGGGTTGTCCACAGTTCCAACATTTTCTCATCTAGTTTGAGAGGACTCTAATTTCTTAGAGCCTTCTCTACGTCAGCAAGGCGTTGCTTCAAAGCAGCATTCTGCTTCTCCAACATTTCCGCATAAAGAACCAAGCGAGTAATAGCAGTAAGAGAACTCTTACTGTCAGTAATTACTTCGCTCAACTTCAAAGTCTTAGGAGCGGACTTGTTATGGTCCGCACTCTTTGTCTTCTTTTGGGCCTTTAGAACCTTCTCTGCGGCTTTAACCGCAGCAGGCTTTTCTTGCTTTTTGGCTTTCAAAGGACGACCAGTCGTTCGCTTTTTGAGTTCCACTCCCTCATTTCTGAGTTTGTGCAATCTCTGTGCTACAGAGTGGTAGGTTCTCTTGAGTTTCGTGGCGATTTCTCCATAGGATTTATCGTCGTAAAACATTTCCAAAAGTACCTTGTCGTGCTTCTTTGTCCATTTCTTTGATTTGTTTTTCACACTCATCTAGTGGACTCACTCAGAGTCGCAAGAGAACACGAGTTCGTTGCTATTGTTTCCAATAGCCTGTCCCCACATTCCCATAACTTCATCACGAATCTTTGGGTGATACGCTGTTAGTATCATATCCATAGATTCCCACAAATCACGAAGATTGACTATGCAATCATCGCTACACTCATGTATTTGAGTCATCTAGTTGCTCAGTAAGTACCGAGCAGTTTCAACTGAAACAATTTTTTAGTCGCTTCCATGACCGCAAAGTACACCTCTGCAACAGCAGGGTCATCGTCTGGGTCACCAATAATAATCGAAGGAACTTCCTCCCACGATTGGTTGCGTTCAGCGTATTCATACGCTTTCTTTTTGTCTCCGTCAAAATCTTCAATCAAGAGAGAGCAAAAGTAACTTGCTCCCCCTTCCATGTCAGTTTCGTATTCTGCTATACAGATTTCGTTACTCATCTAGTACAGGTTAATCCTGTTTCATATACTTTGATAACTCCTTTTCAGTTATTTCTCCAGCCACCACTTTGGCTTTAAGAGCCTCGTAGTGCCTGAGTTGTTCAAAGGATTGGTCCATCTTCTTTGCTATCCCTCTTCGAGAGCCAGCAATTGCGTTGATTACGATACAATGAATTTCCCACGGAATTAATACTCCGGCAGCAAATTTTGGTAGTTCCATCAGCAACTCTCGTTGCGAATCATTGAAGTTACTGAATAAGAATCCAGTTCCTTCAATCTGTCCGCATTCAGAACAAACCTCTGTTTTGTTATCAAATCTAGAAAGAGCAGGCAAGCCTAAGCGTTGTCCACAAATGGGACACTCTTCGTCGCTTCCTCGGTCCTTAATAGGAACCAGTATCTTTCTTGGTGTTATTGATTCGTCTTCACTCATCTAGTTAGCATCAGCATCTTAGTCATTATTCAGTTCCTTTAGTGCTGCGCTCAAATCACCTAGAAGTCGCTCGACGTACACCGCAGCGTCCATCAATTCTTCTTGTAGGTGCGTTAGCCATTCGATAGTGCTTAAGTCAGTTCGCTCCATGGTAACTCCGTATTTGGACTTACCAACTTCAGAGCGTTCCTGAATCTTCTCACACACTTTATCTTCTATGCTACTCATCTAGTCACTCTTCTTCACAGTAACTGCAGTCTTTATCGCAGTTACCTTCAGAGTGTATTAGTCGAAGTTGTTCTTCATTTAGTTCATCTTCTGGGTCGTGACAGTATATTCTGTTCATCTAGTGACCTGCACTTATTCATCAAGTGGGTCTTTTTCGGTCAAACAGACCGCTTTGTTTCCTTTGTCATCGTCATGCCAGTCACCGTCGCCCCAGTTGAGGTACAGGTTATGGTCATTAGCAATGTTTTCAGATACAAAGTCAAGAACCTCACAATATAACTTGTAGTTATTATCGTGAAGGTATTGAGTAAACTCTCCTAAGTTCATCCATACCTTTGTCTTGCCTTCTTCTACGTCTTTTTCAATTCGCATCTAGTAAGTTCACAAGGGCTTGTATTTGCCCCATCTAAACTCGGGTGGTATCTTTACACTCGCTTGATTAGTTTCGCTCGGAGCAAATCCTTGTCGTATCCGGGTTCGCCTATGGTGCCCAGAAGGAATAGACCTTCTTTGACCTTTAGCGTATTTTCCGAATCCATCAGGAATTGCATCTTGCTTGACTATTCTCATAGCCTTGTCACTTTGTAACCAACCTATGTAATCAATACCTTCGTATTCTCCTATTTCCTTCAAGAATTCAGTCATTCGCCAACGTATACCGGCTTTGAACATCTTTCTTTCGGGTGCAGAAAATACCTTATCAATGAAATAATCAAATCCTGCTCCGGGATTTAACATAACCAAAGCCTTTACTTCGGAGTCTGTTCTTCTGTTACTGACTGCAATTTCTTTGCAGTCTTGGCATCTTCGAACTCCGTAAATGTTAGTGTGTATTCGGTAGTCTTTAACTTCCCCACACTCTTTACATGTCTTTGATTCTATTGCTCCCTTAGACTTGTATGCTAGCATACAGTCATGATTGCAGTAGGTCTTATGATTAAGTCTATTAGTTCTTTTACTAGTTATTCTTCTCTTGACCCGCTTGATTCTTTCATCTGTTAACTTTTTGTCACAATTTGGACATTTCATCTAGTGCTCACTCCTTTAGTAAATTGATTAGATAATTACACGATGCTTGCATCACGTTCATCAATCTTCTTACTTCTTCAATGGCTTGCTGTTCGGTATATTTACCTCTTGAGCAGTCGTTCATTATCTTAAACACCGGGCCTTTTACTTCCTTCGGTATGTTCGGATTTTCTGCTATCTTATCATAGGCTTCTGATAATTTCATCTAGTGACCTCGTTAGTTGGTGATTTTTGGTGGGTCTCCGCATTCAGCGCAAACAACCCACTTAGCCAACTCATCAAGGTCCATTCTAAAGTGTTTCAGATGGGTTTCATGAAATGACCCATCTTCTTCGACAACGACTTCTAAGGTGCACCCAAAGAAGGGGGTGTCGCATCCATTTACACACTCAAGTTTCATCTAGTGACTCAAGATTCATCCCACTGCTTAAACGCAGGAGGGACTTCATTTTCGTCTTCTTCTTCGGCCATCATATGTGACATTCTCATTCCGAGAATCTCAAAAAACGGATGTTCCCCGAGCGCATGGGTAAAACTGTGCATACATTCTACATAGTTTTTCATGCTTCGGATTCTCAACCCGATGAGGTACAAGAGCATAATGTTAGCAAGGAGTAGTCCATAGACCACATCTGCATTCATTCTACCCACACCCCATAGGTGCAACTCTTTAGGAACTCTACAAAGTTCCAAAGAATATCCGTCTCATAGTCAGGCTTAACAGGAGAATCTCGAATTTGGATTAGAGCATTCTCTAAGTTACTAGCGAAATCTTGACAGTGTTCTTTCGATACAGCCTTTTCGTTATTGTCTGTAAACGGCTTTATCCACTCTGTCATAGTTTCGTCTGATAACTTATGTACAGTATGTGCTTCTTCTATAGTAGGATTACTAGCCAATAGGCTATCACTAATCATAGTATAGTTTAACATATCTGTGTTCAATAAAATACCAGCGCCCCAAAGCGACAGCATTCTTGCTCTTCCAATTAATTCTTGATTCAATCTAAAGTAATTCTGGTCATCGACATTGTGAACTCTATTCGGTTCACCGTCTTGACGTAATTTTACTAATTCATATCCCATAATTTTCTAGTGAAGATTACTCTTCGTAAAGTCTCTTCTTAGTTAACCTCTGCAAAATAAATTGTAGTCCTTCTGGCACCTCTCTAGTGCCCTTCAAGTAATACCAATCTTCGCATAGTTTGTTAGCATACTCAAGGTCAGTAGTGACTATGATATGCTCAGGTACTTCTTTTAGTTCGTCTGCAGTAACTTTTGTTGGTTGCTCTTTCGCTGGCGTAGTCCACATGGAATCACTCCATCCGGGCTGCGTTCCAACTGGCTTGGCAGGAGTCATTAGTCGGCCTTTGTGCCAACCTGCTTCCTGTTCTCTCGTTACTATTCGGTCTATGTCGTATCCCATAATTTCTCTAGTGAAGATTAATCTTCTTCTGGAAGTTGCTCCCTTGTTTCTTTCTTCTGTGCAATAATCATCTCGTTGATATGCTCTCGTACAGTTTCTAAGTCAGTAGAGGCTGCGAGCAGTTGGCTCACAGTTCTTAGCGCTTCCAAATAGCCTACTTCATAGTTGTAGGCGCTTCCATAATGCTCATTGTATCGCATCTAGTGATGTCAGGCCCTACTGAGTTGAGCCTGTTCTCTGGCCCACTCTCGTATTTCCTCCGGCAGACACTCCAAGTGAACAGCAGCCCCCTTTCCGTAGTGGGCAATCTTTGTTCCTTTAGGCATCCATGACTGGCAGCGAACACAACGTCCGTTGTATTTTGCCACGACAATCTTAGGCTTTCCATCTGTATTACGCTCTTTGATACCTCTTTTGGTATTCAAATGAGCGTGATTTATTCCAAGTTTCTTCCAGTTTAATCTGGATTCATAACTTCGTCTCATCTAGTGTTTCAAGAGCGAGCGCCACGGTCCGCTAAGCGGTCCGCAACCTCGTTCCATTTGAAACCGGAATGTGCTCTAATGTGAGCGTGCTTGACGGTGATTGTACGACTAACGTGGTCAGCAAAACTTCTGATTTCTTGAATCAGTTTCTTGTTTGTGCTAGGTTTCCAATTACCAAACACCATATTCAACGCATAGTTAGAGTCACTGTAAATAGTGACTATTCCATTGCCTTCGTATTCTGACGCAGGCGCGTCTGCATGGTGTAAAGCCCACTCTAGGGCGTAGTAGATTGCGCTGAGTTCGCCAGTATTGTTACTGCCGATTTCTGCACCAATCCATAGCGGGTGATTCGAGTCTGTTATGACTCGTCCGCTTTGCTCTTCTACTACTATTCCTTCATCGTGGTTCAGTCCTGTCGGTCCTTTGACTGCAACTAAGCCCCACCCAGCAGGTGTGTCTTTAGTTGCGCCTTTTCCATCATTCATTCCAAATGCACTTCCATCTGTGTAGATAGTGTATTCCATTCTAGTGACGCACTTATTGCGTCTTTTTTGATTCTTCAATCAAGTATTCAATAATTTCGTAGTCGCTCGACCAGTCCATCTTTCCCTCAATGGAGTCCATAGCCTCGTTCCACTCTTCTTCTGTGCATACCTCAGAAAAACCATCTTGCCATCGCCACCAAGCCATGACAAGTTCTTCATCTTCTGGTAGTTCACTCAGATACTTTATTGCTTCTTTTACTTGCATCTAGTGAGAGTTCTATTACCATCGCTCGCAACATATTCCTAGGGTATCCGTAGCCGGAACCTATTGCGTTGCGAGCGAGCATCGTTTATCTAACCACCCTTTTGACGTGCTGCGTCACTTATTTGCAATTGCAAAATTTAGGTTACTTAGCGCTGGGTAAAGCGTCGGGCCCGCAGGCGTTGCTGCAGTCTTCTCTACTTCTTACACAAGTTAACAGTGTTAGAATCCTCTAACGTCATATTTTGTGCTTAAATTAGTTTTCGCTATTTTCCGGGACAGGGTCCAAACCTCGGCACATTCACTTTGTAGCCTCAATTTTCGTCGAACTTGTCGTCGAAGAGTTGGCGTTATTTATGGTGAATTCCAAGGTTCTGGTTACTACCGTGACCGCATTTTAAGATGCGTTCGTGTAGTTCCCTTCGTTCGGTTCGACTGTAGTCCAAGGGACTGTAGTCGGAGCGTCATTGTGGTTAGTCTGTTGGACAACACCACGACTGCGGAGCAGTGGCCAAAGGCCAATTCATTCAGTAATGAATGAGTTCGTGTGTGTTGTCAGCGTATGCGACAACGACTAGTCCAATGATTGCTAGTAGCAGATAAAGATGCGGTAACGTCATAGGCTTTCGCCTCAGTTTTAAGTTCTCTCTGGTGAGGATGTTCCATCATGGATGCAGGGTGCTTACCCCAATCCATTCCTTGCTGCGTGCTTATCTTAAGCGCATGCGTTGGCCAAGTTTTAAACCCCGTAGAATAAGTGTTTACTTATTCGCACTGGGGCAGCCGTAGGCTGTAGTAGTTGGGCGTTAGCCCTCTAGTCAAGCCGCCGCAGCGAAGCCGCAAGGGGGTTCGTCATAGGTTTCCCTCAGTTTTTATCCTCTGGT
>Ga0209532_1003332_pt1 | contig 10716 bp, 9 predicted proteins | sample COG_02_FD_184746 | JGI IMG/M metagenome (GOLD analysis project Ga0209532, IMG submission 184746) | Pelagic Microbial community sample from North Sea - COGITO 998_met_02 (SPAdes) (version 2) | ecosystem: Environmental > Aquatic > Marine > Neritic zone/Coastal water | place: Helgoland, sampling... | reverse complement strand
CTTTAATCGCCTCAAGGGCTACTTCAGCTTTGAACGCTGAACTGAATACGCGTTTGGTCCTTTTCATAGTTTCGCAATTTATAATTTCTAAATCGCTGTCCTAATTTCCGGGACCACCTCAGTATAGACTTAATAAAAAGAGCTAAGATTTCAGGTACGTTTATATAAGAATCGCTCAAGTGTCTCTTGAATGTTGAAATAACAAATTCCTCACTACTTATTAGAGCTTTATACTCTGGCATTTTAAAACCCTCTTTCTTGCGCCGCCAAACTACCTTATCGGGAATCAGTTTATTCTAATTCTCGTCAAATTTTAAAATCTCCTTGTAGGCATTAATTATATCCAGATAAATTTTCCTTCTATCATTATATTTCAAAACTTCTTCTTTCGAATTGAGTACTAATTCTTGTCTTTTCTCTTCGTCAGCCAACAAATCGGTAATAGCCTTAGACAACCCATCTATATCCCCCCTTTCTGTCAAGACGACACATTCCTTTGTCAAATTAAGATCTGGTATTCCTCCAACAGAATTCGCTATTACAGGAACTCCTAAACTCATGCATTCTAGTATAGTACCTGGCACAATATCATAATGTGTAGGCAACACATCGATTCTCGCGCGGGACACGTAATCAAATGCTTGCTGCTGGGTAGGGAGGTAGCCTGTGAACTCAACGTTTGGTTCTATGCCCAAATCAATAACTCTCCTTCTTAACAGTTTATCATAAGGAGTCGGTATTGGACCTATGACGATTAAAGAAATATTTTTATTTAATTGACGTATCCGACTTATTGCAGCAAGCAAATCTTCTATGCCATTTTCTGGCACAACCCTTCCAAAAAACGCACAATCATATTGCTTTATTACAGGCTCACCTGTATATAATGCTGGGAGTGTAATTGGATAATAATGCCAAAAAAACTTTGCATTTCGATTGTAGCCACGTATGTAATCCATCATATCATAAGTTCTAACTCCGAAAAACATATTTTTCTCTAAAATCTTCTGCTCAAGCCTCTTACGCTGGTTTACCACATAATTATTTGCGCCTGTATCCTGCGTAATAAACCCTTGAATTGTCAGAAGTATAGGATAAGAATTTTCAAGTTCAAGGTAACTTATTGAATATATTGGATTCTCCGCTCCATGAATGTGAATAATATCGGGAGATATAGCATCTACTAATTTGCCAATTTCTTTCTTCACAAAGTAAAAATTGGTTCTGATATTAAAATTCACCTTATCGAACAACCTTTTGGGGAGAATAAAGCAGGTCCGGTAAAAATAAAATTTTATTCCCTCGTGTTCGAAATTTTTACGTCCTTTTGTCCATAAATTAGGCGCTAATATATGAAGTTCAATATCATCTACGGAACTAAAGATATCAATTATATTAGATATCCAAGGTGCCATTTCGGTGTGGGTATTGTTTGAAAAATGGGAACTTGTTATATTATTAGAAAAGTGACAAATCCAAAGTACTTTCATATATATTTTATTGGTTCCAGATTCCCTTTGCCCCTGTAAGCAACTTTCTACTTTGTATGAACGCAAGCAATGAAGAAGGTAATCCGGTTAACAAGATAAGTCCAATTAAAATTCCCGCTGATTGCAACTCAAAATAAGTTATGAGCACATAAGTAAAGGGGATAAACAGTGGAACCGTGAACATAAGAATCACTAATGATAGTTTTAATTTACCGGTAGAATTAATAAATGGCTCGTATACACCTGACAACATTTGAAAAACATAGAAAATAACAAATAGAAAAGACATAAAATAATCTACCTCGATACGCTCACCTAACCACAAATTAAATAGTGGCTTCTGTAAGAATAATAACGTAACTAAGATGCCAGATAATAAAAGAACCAGCCTATTCAGGCGCTTAAAAGTTCTGTTTATCCAGGTGAAATCCTTTTGGTGATACGCATCACCGTAACCTGTCCACAGCGGCTGCGCCAAAATTGAAAAAATCAGGGGCGCAGCTGAAAAATATTTCAAGGATATGTTGTAATCGGCAACGGCTTCCGGTCCAACTAAACTACTTAAAATTAGACCTGAAGTTTGAAATAAAATTAAAGATCCTAATTGAAGAAAGAAGAATCGAATTCCGACCGAGCTCAAATCTTTGGCTAAATTTAATTGAACATACCTGATTCTCGGCCGGATTTCCTTATAATCGGTGCGAAAAAGAATAAGTGAAGCAGATATCGTAACAAATAAAGTCGAACCAGTGTATAAGAGAGCAAAATTAGACAGAGATGCTGTAGCTACCTTTTTTAAAATAATTATACCTAATAATGTTATGCTACTATAAATAACACCAAAGCTATCACTAAGACTTGTCCGAAAATCTGCTTGTAGGATTGTATTAATTAGTCTAAGAACGAAATTTAAACAAAGACCGCAAAAGACTATAATAATTGTTTTATTAATTTCTTCGAACATAAACTCTGGCGCGTTTAAAAGTTCACCCCAATGAATGTGGCCTGATATTCTCGAAAACACAATAATTACAAAGAGCATTAGAGCAAAAAAAATGGCATAGGCGGTACTTACATAGTACTTTATTTCTTCAATTTTGTTGTTAGCCTTTAACTCAATTAATTTATTCTTTAGACCGTTCCCTATTCCAATATCAAAAATAAAAAACCACGTTAAAATTGAGGATAGAGCGGACCACAAACCGTAACCCGTCTTAGACAGGTAATCCAACGTAATCGGAACCATTATAAAACTCAGTATTATACTAATTCCCTTTAACAGGAGGGAAACACTAACATTTTTAAAAATGATGTACGTTCGCCCTTTTGCTTCTAAAATTCTCTTGATATATGGCAACATCACTAAAGATTTCCGTTCACAAAAACTCTTGAACATTGATCAAATCCCATATGGAATAACATATCTATACATGACAAACCAGATATGAACCCTTCAGAATTAATAGCTTGGCAGTAGACAGGATGTGTGAAAGATTGCCAATGAATACTTATGTTACTTTTTTCGAAATTTAAATAGTCTTCATTAGTCATGTAGTTCTTTGCCCCTTGGCCCGAAACATAAGCACTAGCATTTAATGATTTGCATATATTGTGTACGAGCTCACCTTTCGAACCCGTAATATTTAGCTCACTTGATTTAATAATCTTTACATCTATACCAAACCAATCTAGACTTTTCTTCATTGTATGAATAATGAAATCGTTCACATTTTCACCAGGAAAGTCAAAATACACGCTTTTTACTGATTGAATTACTTGCTCATAATTATTCGATTTCCTGTAGTAGTTCTCGATTAAATTGACCTGGTGGTTTCTCCAATTATCGTTACTAAACTTTAATTCGTCAAATTTAATTCTAGAGCGAACGTTAACAGGCAGTGTGATAAACTTAGGCGTTTTCTGACACAGAAATTTATTTCGATATTGAAACGAGCCTTTACTAACGTCCACAGAATCTAAGATTACTAATGTCTCACTTTTAGCAATTTTATCAAGTAAACCTAGCCATGGCCAATAGGTGGGTTGGTGAATAGTAAGTTTCATCTAAGCAGATTTATATAAAAGAATAAATGCTTCTGCATATTCGACATTTATCCTTGAGCCACGGTATCTATTTAAAGCTCGAATTGAAGATAGGCTGCGTGGTCCATAATCATTCATAACCTCTGACTTGTAAATCTCCATAATAGATAGTTTTTTATCGATTGTATCAGTAATATCAACAAAGTAATTTGGGATAAATGCAAAAGCATTATTGGATGGTGAATAATCCGTTTCAGATATTGTTTCGTACGTTAATACTTCCTTTACATAAGCATGTCTAAAACTTTTTGTACAACTATATGCAGCTTGAAAGATCACTTTATGATCAGTATGAACGTCATCCCAAAAATTTATATAGACGGTTTCAGGCTCTACCTCACGAAACACGTTCGCGATTTTCGAAACCAATTGGAAAGTTGGGACCTGATCAACTTTAGCCGTCGAATAATCCAACTTAAAAACCTTCGAAAAAGCAAAACGCTTAGAAACCATTTCTATTTCCTTTTGTCGTCTATCGATGACATGCTTATCCCAATCATCCTCTAATTTGATATTTGTTATTAGTAGACAATATATTTCGTCACCTTGATTTTTATGTTTTAATAAAGTTCCTCCACAACCCAGAGTTTCATCATCAGGATGTGGGGCTATTACCAGTATCTTCGCCATTTTACTTATTTATGTAGTTTAAATACCCTTTCCACTCGCCTATATCTTTCCATGATCCTTGGCTAATAGGAAAAACTCCTACTCTCCCTCCCTTTGCTTTAATCATTTCAATTAATTCGGTGATGTGGAAAAAAGTGTTGTCAGGTATGTAGTCCAATAGATGTGGCTCTAAAATATACATGCCAGAATTAATTCTAAATGTGAGCTCTGGTTTCTCCTTTAATGCAACTAGCGAAGCATTATCACCGACTTCTATTGTACCATAGGGTATAGGATAATGTTTAAGTGCCGCTATTACCGTCATTTCATTTCTGTTTTTTCTGTGAAATGAATACACCTCCGCTAGATCCTGATTAATTAAAATATCACAATTCGTCAGAAAAAAAGTCGTATCGATTTGTTTTTTTAATAAGTACATAGAACCACATGTGCCAAGTGGCTTTTCCTCTTGAAAATAATTAATATTTGTATTCAATCTTTTGTCCGAATCAAGATGATTCATAATCATTTCCGATTTATAATTCACCGATATGTGAAAATCATGACATCCGTAATCATTGAACATATCGATTATTTCTTCTATGATGGTCGTATTACCTATTGGAATAAGTGGTTTTGGGATTAGATTAGTTAAAGGTTTAAGTCTAGTCCCTTTACCCCCTGCCATTATTACAACAGGTAGATTAATCCTTTCTTGAGTGTCAATATTTTCTTCGAATAATTCCTCCCAGAATATTACATCAACTAACCGGCCCCCACTGTCTAGCACTGGCATACACTCCGTTTTGGTGGCTATCATTTGTTTCTTAACAAATTCTATATCATGAAAATCTAAAGCAACCTCGACTTCCTTTCGCAAAATATTCTTTATTGGCATATCTAAAGAAAGACTTCTTATGAGTGCTCTTTGAATGTCACCAATGCTGATTACACTTCGGAAAATATTCTCCTCAAGGACAATAAGTAATTTTACGTCTAGTTCGTCCATTTTCTTTAAAACATCTAAAATTCTTGTTTTAGAAGAAATACAAATCGATTCTATTTTAACAATTTTATTACTCATAATTAGCTGTCTTCTATCCACTTGTTCGACCTAATATCTTATCAGTATAACTCGTGTTCAATGATATAATTCTAAATGGTTTTGGCTTACTTACTGCGACGAAAAACTTTCGGTGCAAGGATACAAAATAGTCTTTGCAATCTATAAAACTACCTCTTTTCAAATGGATGTTTCGCTAGCGATTTTAATGCGAACGGGTGATAATCACCTTTCAGTCCGATTGGCTGAGAATTACGAATTTTATGCACTATTTCAATTGCCTGTCGAGAATCTTCAAGTCCATAACCATTTCCTTCTAAAACTCCTTCATAAACACGTGTGTGAAGGTCTTTAAAGCCTCCACTAAATTCTAATTCCTGTCCTTCAATTGTTATGGACCGAAACGTACTTTGGCCTTGCACTTTAATTTCTTGCGGTAAATTATCATAATTTATAGATAAAAACCAACGTACTCTTGCTCTTGAAAATTCCAAATACCCGGACGCTCTATCGTGTGATTTAAGATGTACCACATTTTTCTTTACATCTCCAAAAATCCATGATAGCATATCAAAAAAATGAACGCCAATATTCGTTGCTATACCTCCAGATTTAGTATCCTCGCCTTTCCACGATGTGTAATACCAATTCCCTCTAGAAGTTAGGTAAGTTAAATCAATGTCAAAAATTTTATCTTTTGGAGCACTATCAACTTTTTTCTTCAAATCGATGATACTCTGATGTACCCTGAGCTGAAGTATGTTCCAAACCCTTTGACCACATTCCTTCTCCATGTTTTGAAGAGCATCCAAATTCCAAGGATTCAAAACCAGGGGTTTTTCACAGATTGCATCGGCACCCCTTCTTAGAGCCATTCTAATATGAGAATCATGTAGGTAATTTGGAGTACAAATACTAAAATAGTCTAATTCTATTCCTTGGTCATACTTTAACTTTTCCAAATGGCGATCAAAACGTTCGGTCTCAGTAAAAAAATCAGCATTTGGAAAATAGCTATCCATAACCCCGACACTATCAAAAGGATCAAGTGCTGCTAATAAATTGTTCCCCGTATCTTTTATAGCTTTCAAGTGCCTTGGGGCGATGTAGCCCGAAGCGCCAAAAATTGTAAAATTTTTATTCATTTATCTTAATTACTTTCTTTTTCAATAATCGATAACATTCACCTGACTCAGGACAACGAGCAAAACCATTATCGTCGAAAGTCAATCGACGACCATACTCGCTTATCCACCCTACTTGATTAGCTGGGTTGCCAACTACAAGTGCATAATCAGGGATATCTTTAGTTACGACCGCACCGGCGCCAATAAATGCGAATTTGCCAATAGTATTTCCGCAGACTATTGTTGAATTGGCACCGATTGTAGCTCCCTTTTTAACTAAAGTTTTATCGTACATACCCCTGCGATTGACACCGCTTCTAGGGTTAATCACATTGGTGAACACCATAGAAGGTCCTAAAAACACATCATCCTCGCATTCAACCCCTGTATAGACTGAAACATTGTTCTGAATTTTGACATTGTTTCCTAGAATCACAGTTGGAGAAATCACAACATTTTGTCCTATGTTACAATTTTCTCCGAGAGAACAATTTTGCATAAGATGAGAAAAATGCCAAATTTTAGTTCCTTTCCCAATTTCACAAGGCTCGTCAACATAGGAGCTTTCGTGAATAAAATAATCTTTACTCATTTAACAATTTATTCTTGAAAAACCCTTTAACCGAATCACTAATGTACCTCATCTCATCATAATTTCCTTCTGTATGAATAGGCAAGGAAAGCACGGATTGGCAAAGTTCTTCGGTGATTGAAAGCCTAAAACCTAAAGGAACGTACTTTTTAAATGCATTTTGCATATACAAAGGTATTGGGTAGTAAACCATTGTAGGGATTCCTAAATCCCCCAAATACGCTTTTAGATTGTCTCTTTGTCCGTTTTTCACTTTTAATGTGTATTGATGAAAAACATGATCAGAATAAGAAGCTCGCAACGGTACCTCAAGTTCTTGCATACCGCTAAATGCATCATCATAAAAACTTGCCATAGTATTTCGAGATGCAATATACTCTCCCAAATACTTGAGTTTTATATCCAATACTGCTGCTTGAATAGTATCTAATCTGCTGTTTACACCTGTAACTTCATGATGATATTTTTTTATTTGGCCGTGATTCGCAATCATCTGTATTTTGCTTGCTAAAAAAGAGTCCCGTGTCATTAGAGCACCTCCATCTCCAAAGCATCCTAGATTTTTGGACGGGAAGAAGGACGTTGTACCAATATGGCCCATTGTCCCTGTTTTCATTTCAATCCCATTACTAAATCTGTAAGTTGCGCCTACTGCTTGAGCGTTGTCTTCAATGACGAAAAGATTATGTTCTTTGGCTATTTCAAGGATAGGCTCCATATCCGCTGATTGACCGTAAAGGTGAACAGGCACTACCGCTTTCGTGTTATTCGTGATCAGTGGTAGTATATTACTGGCTGTTAAGTTGAAGGTGTGTTCATCGACATCTGCCATAACTGGAATAAGGCCCAATAAAGAAATAACTTCTACGGTTGCAACATATGTAAAAGAGGGGACTATAATCTCATCGCCGGGCTTCAACTCAAGTGCCATTAATGCAATCTGCAAAGCATCTGTTCCATTAGCACAAGGGATCACGTGCTCTACAGACAAGAAGTCTTCTAAACTTTTTTTGAAGGACACAACACTTGGGCCATTAATAAAACTTGCACTACGAATGGTACTTAAAACCGCTTCATCTATTTCATTTGAGATCTTTGAGTATTGGCCCTGAAGATCTACCATGTGAATTCTCTTCATCAGATTATAATCTAGCGTCAACCATGTTTTGAGGTAGAAACCCTTTAATATCAAAAAGAAGTGAATTCATCTCTTTCAACGCATCTATATCCATTTCTAAAAATTGATTATGACTCACTGCCAATACAATAGTGGAATAAGTTTGACTCAAATCATTTTTATTATTGATTACACTTATCCCATATTCTTTCGAGACTTCTTCTTGGTCTACCCACGGGTCAAAAACAGTTACATCTAAGCCAAAGTCACATAAATCAAGATAAATATCTACTACGCGGGTGTTTCTCACATCCGGACAGTTTTCTTTAAATGTAAATCCAAGTATTAGCGCTTTAGCTCCTTTAACTGGTATATCTCGATGTACCATCTTTTTGACAATTTCAGAAGCTACAAATGAACCCATAGAATCATTTATTCGTCTTCCCGCAAGGATGATTTCAGGATAGTATCCCGACTCCTGTGCCTTCTGTGCTAAGTAATATGGATCAACCCCAATACAATGCCCCCCAACCAAACCAGGTTTAAATGGCAAAAAGTTCCATTTAGTTCCTGCTGCCTCGAGAACCGCATTTGTATCTATTTCTAGTTTATTGAAAATCTTTGCGAGTTCATTAACGAATGCAATATTAATGTCTCGCTGACTATTCTCAATTACTTTGGATGCTTCAGCAACCTTAATAGTTGGAGCAAGGTGAGTTCCCGCTGTAATCACAGATTTATACATGTCATCAATCACTTTCGCTGCCTCAGGTGTAGATCCTGATGTTATTTTCAAAATTTTGGTAACAGATCTTTCTTTATCACCTGGGCTGATTCGTTCCGGCGAATAGCCCACAAAGAAGTCCTCGTTAAACTTTAACCTTGAAACTCGCTCAAGTACAGGGACACACTCATCCTCTGTAACACCAGGATACACAGTACTTTCAAAGATGACGTAATCTCCTTTTTTAAGGACTTTACCCACACTCTCTGAAGCTTTGATAAGTGGAGTAAGTACAGGGCGTTTGTTTTTATCAGTAGGCGTAGGCACGGTAACCACATAAAAGTTTGAAGATTCAATATCACCTAGCGACTTTGAACAATATAAGCCCATGCCATTTTTCTCGGTGAGGAGCAAGTCCGTAGTAATCACTTTTTTCAAATCGTCATCCTCCACCTCGAGCGTACGATCGTGACCACTCATCAGCTCATCAACTCGAGAGCCATTGATGTCAAAGCCTACTGTAGGATACTGTTTTGCAAACTCCACGGCTAAAGGCAATCCAACGTACCCTAATCCGATAACTGCTATTTTCTTTTCCATATAATTATAATAACACAGTTGTCTCCTGTGATTGTTTTTTGTGGTTGTTTACTGTTAGAGTTGCCTCCAACCGGGTAATCATTGTTCGTCCGCTTTACGCCGCAACAATAACGCCGTTTCCGGGTCTATTTCAGCATTGCTGCTGCATAACTACCAACTAATAGGATTTTCGATTAAGGTTACGACCTTACTTATCAACTCATCCAGGTAATCCGTCTCAAGTGCCTCGCCTACCACGGTCACTTACAACTTTTCGCTGATTATATCCATCGCTAACGCTTGTGATCCACACTTGCTCTAAATTATACCAATGCGCGAAACCAATTGGTCAATACCAGTCACCGTACGGAGCATACTCGATAAATCTGTGTAGAGTGAGTGGGCGGTATTGACGCTGTAGACTTTGCGTCTTGCCTTTTCTTCGGCAGAAAGTAGACGCGCCTCTTCTAGGCGGTTGAGCTCCACGCGGACACCATTGGTCATCGAGCTCCTTGCTAAGATCTTGGCGGTAAACGCTTAAACTGTGATTCAAAAAGAATCGAAGCAGCAGCTTGAGCCGGGTCTTGGAAATAATAATTGGTCTTAGGATGTTGCTGGGCATGTGACTTTTTTTTCACAGCTTCGCCGCTGTGAGTCACATCTAGCTTTAAAGAAAACTACGGTAGCTGTGCTCACCGACGGGTATCTGCCGGAGTGATGAACACAAAAAATGCAAAAGCACCTTTTATACATCACTGATTTTGGTTTGGAAGGTAAAAGTAATGGGGATTGGCCTCAAATAGTAAACAACATGTAACTTTTTTTGCTAGTTATTCACTTTGTCTCACTTAATACTTTTTTACTCTTGACTTACTAAGCGTCTGAAACTCGTTTTGAGTAAGGTCCAGACTAAGCTGTATACCCAACTCTTTGAGTTGTATGAGGGCTTTTGTATTCGACGCTTCTAACAGAATTCCTTCTTCATTCATGAATTTACCAGAATTGATGCGCACATAGGAACCTGTTGTAATACCGCTGACCCTGAGCCGCTCGTGATCGTAGTGGCCTAGCCACTTTTGAATGGTGGCAATTTCTTCATCACGAACGCGGGCGGGACGCCGCAGCCAAAACAGGTAGCGCACCGTGCCGGGAAAGGTAAAAACCTCGTCTCTTATTTTCTCTTCTATTTTAATAAACAGGTAGCCTTTGAACAGCGGCTCTTCAACCACTTTTACGCGGTCGCTCCACTGGCGGCGTACCTTTTGTAAAGGACAATAGACAGTATATCCAGCGCCAGAAAGACGCTCGGCTA
>Ga0209532_1003322_pt1 | contig 10745 bp, 4 predicted proteins | sample COG_02_FD_184746 | JGI IMG/M metagenome (GOLD analysis project Ga0209532, IMG submission 184746) | Pelagic Microbial community sample from North Sea - COGITO 998_met_02 (SPAdes) (version 2) | ecosystem: Environmental > Aquatic > Marine > Neritic zone/Coastal water | place: Helgoland, sampling... | reverse complement strand
CGCCACCTATTTGCTGCATGCCATTGAGCAAGAGGCGTATCGCCTGGGTGTGCAGATTCCTTTTGTTGTGACCACTCCGTATATCAATACCATTCCAACTGATCGGCAGCCAGCGTTTCCCGGCAACCGTGAATTAGAGCGACGAATCAAAAGTATTATTCGTTGGAACGCCATGGCAATGGTGGTTCGAGCGAATCGTGAGGACAAGAGTATTGGGGGACATATTTCAACATATGCCTCAGCAGCAACGCTGTATGAAGTTGCCTTGAATCACTTTATTCGTGGTCGTAGCGATGACTATTCTGGTGACCAAGTGTATTTCCAGGGGCACGCCTCTCCAGGTATCTATTCGCGTGCTTTTCTTGAAGGTCGTCTTACTGAAAAGCATCTCGAGAATTTCCGTCGTGAACTCGCAGAGGGAGGAGGGCTCTCGAGTTACCCTCACCCATGGTTGATGCCAAACTTCTGGGAATTTCCCACGGTTTCGATGGGCCTCGGCCCGATTATGGCGATCTATCAGGCTCGGTTTAATAAATACCTTCAAGATCGTGGTATCAAGGACACAAGTCGTCAGCGGGTTTGGTGTTTCATCGGTGATGGTGAGTGCGATGAACCGGAAACACTTGGTGCTATTTCGCTTGCGTCCCGTGAAGGCCTCGATAATCTTGTTTTTGTTATTAACTGCAATCTTCAGCGTCTGGACGGGCCTGTTCGCGGGAATGGAAAGATTATTCAAGAACTGGAAGGTGTTTTCCGTGGTGCTGGCTGGAACGTAATCAAAGTAATTTGGGGCGAGGAATGGGATGCACTTCTGGCGAAAGATGAGCAGGGACTCCTTCTCAAACGCATGAATGAAGTTGTTGATGGGCAGTACCAGAAGTACGTCGTTATGCCCGGAAGTTATATCCGAGAGCACTTCTTTGGGGATGAGCCGGAACTTGCTGAGATGGTTTCTCACCTTTCTGATGAAAAGTTGAAAAAACTCCGCCGCGGAGGACACGACCCTGAGAAGGTCTATGCAGCGTTTCACAAAGCTGTTCATGAGCGGGATATGCCAAATCGACCTACGGTTGTGATTGCAAAAACAATTAAGGGATATGGTCTTGGCGAGGTTGGTGAGGGACGAAATGTCACACATCAACAGAAAAAGTTGAACGAGGAAGAATTGCGAGCCTTCCGCTCACGGTTCGGCATACCAATCTCAGACGAAGAGGTTGCAAAAGCACCGTTTTATAAGCCGGCAGAGGATTCGCCGGAAATGAAGTATCTCAGAGAACGCCGTGAGGCCCTCGGAGGGTATGTTCCAACTCGTCCTGAAAAGTCTCCACGTCTTAAAACTCCAAATCTTGAAGAGTATCGGCCATTCATTGAAAAGAGTTCTGGTCGTGAGGTGTCGACGACCACAGGTGCGGTGACGCTTATGGCCTCGCTACTCAAAGACAAAACGGTTGGCAAATATATCGTGCCAATTGTGCCTGACGAATCACGGACCTTCGGCATGGACCCCTTGTTTAAGCAGTGCGGCATCTATGCACATACGGGACAACTTTATGAGCCGGTTGATTCGGATCAATTGCTGTACTACAGGGAGGCCAAAGACGGTCAGATTCTTGAAGAGGGAATCACTGAAGCGGGAAGCATGTCGAGTTTCGTTGCCGCTGGAACGAGCTATTCAAGTCATGGCGTCCCGATGATTCCGATGTTCATCTACTATTCAATGTTTGGTTTTCAGCGAATTGGCGACCTGATCTGGGCCGCATGCGATATGAGAGCTCGGGGTTTCATGTTCGGTGGAACAGCTGGTCGCACGACGCTGAACGGTGAGGGCCTGCAGCATCAAGATGGCCATAGTCATCTGTTCGCAATGGCTTACCCAACAGTTCGGGCTTATGACCCTGCTTATGTGTACGAGGTCGCTGTGATCATGCTTGAGGGCATGGATCGCATGTTTGCGAAAGGTGAAGACTGGATCTACTACGTCACGGTATATAACGAAAATTACGAAATGCCGTCCATGCCAGAAGGATGCGAGGAAGGCATTCTGAAAGGAATGTATAAACTGCGAGACGTTTCAGCAAAGAAGCCAGCGTCTCGGATACCTCATGTGAATCTTTTTGGATCGGGAGCAATCTTACGGGAGGTTTTGCGGGCAGCTGACATTTTAGCTGAATCGTGGGGCGTCAATAGTACTGTTTGGAGTGTTACGAGTTGGAAAGAGTTACGTCGCGATGCGCAAGAGGCACGTCGCTGGAACATGTTGCACCCAGAGGAGTCCCCGCAAACAAGCTATCTGGAAGATGTTCTCTCCGATGCGGAGGGTGTCTTTGTCGCAGCGAGTGACCACGTTCGAGCCGTTCCAGAGCAACTTGACCCCTGGATTCCTGGTGGGCTTTTTGTACTGGGGACAGACGGTTTCGGGCGAAGCGAGACGCGTGAACCGTTGCGTCGGCATTTTGAGGTAGATGCCGAATGCATTGTGGTCGGAACGCTGTCCCAGTTGGCAAAGCAGGGGGCAATTGGCGCTGACCGCGTTGCGAAGGCGATCAAGAGTCTGGGGATCGATCCAGATAAAATTGATCCGGCCTCCGCCTAGTTCAGTAAAGAATCGTTTTTCCAGCTATTCTCGTCCATTTGAACCCAAAACATCTGCTAGAATTATGGAGACGGTTTCGTTCGTTGATTTCGGTATCAAATCGATTCGATTTGGTTGTTCGGCTTTCACAATTTGATTCACTGCGTGAGATAGAATGGCGACAGAATTTACCCTGCCCGACCTTGGTGAAAATATTACTTCGGGAGACGTTGTTTCAGTCCTGGTCAAGGCTGGCGATGTCGTGGAGCCAGGTCAGTCGGTGCTTGAAGTTGAGACAGACAAGGCTGTAATAGAAGTTCCCTGCCCGCCGGGTGGCGTGATACAAGAAGTGCTCGTCAAAAAAGGTGAAACGGTAAACGTTGGGCAGGCATTACTTTCACTTGGGGGCTCAGCGGCACAACCTGCAGCGGCACCGCCCGTAGAGAAACCAGCAGAACCGGAACCACCAACTCCTACAGTGAAGCCTAGTGAGCCTGCAGTGGTGGAGCAGCCTGTGCCCGTTGCAAACGCGTCAACTGCCGTCGCAGCTACCAATGGAGAAGCCACGAATAACGCCTCACCGAGCGAAACTATTAATCCAGCCGGTCCAGCAGTTCGAAGGCTCGCACGCGAACTCGGGGTCGACCTTGCGCGCGTTTCAGGAAGTGGCCCATCGGGACGGATCATCCGTGAGGATGTTGTAGCGTCGGTGCGTCGATCTGGTGGGCAGTCCGGCTCGAACTCTCAGGCAGTGCGTCCTGGTGGAGAACAGGATGATTGGGGGCCAATTCATCGTGAACAAATGTCACGAATGAGGAAAACAATTGCCACGAATATGGTTCGCAGTATGGCGACTATTCCTCATCTCACCAACTTTGACGATGCTGACGTCACGGAACTTGAGCGGCTTAGGAAAGACAGTGCTGCGGAATACGCAAAAACTAATGTGAAGTTGACGGCGCTTGCTTTTGTCGTGAAAGCCGTCAGTCTGTCGCTGCGTCAGCATCCGGGAGTGAATTCGTCTGTCGATATGGAAAAGGGCGAGCTGATCTACAAGGACTACGTCAACATTGGGTTGGCTGTGGATACGCCTCGTGGTCTGGTCGTTCCAGTGTTGCGGGGTTGCGATCATCAATCAATCCCGCATATCGCGCAAGAGATTGCTCAGACCGCTGATAAAGCGAAAAATGCTCAGTACGGAGTTGAAGATTTGCGCGGCGGCACGTTTACGATCAGTAACCTCGGTGCAATTGGTGGGACATACTCTACGCCCATTATCAATTATCCAGAAGTTGCTATTCTTCTGGTCGGCAGATCGAGGAAGCTGCCTGTCGTATACGAAGATCGCGTTGAACCGAGGCTCATGATGCCACTTTCATTATCCTACGATCATCGGGTGATCGATGGAGCGATGGCAGCACGATTTTTGAAAGAAGTTATTGGTTATCTAGAGAGCCCTGGTCGGCTCCTGTTGGCCATGTGAACATCGGAACCCCAAAGTGACCACCACCGAAGGCATTGATTCAGCAGGAACTGCGAATCTTGCGTTTCTCGAGGAACTCTTCGCCCAGTATCAGCACGATCCTGAAAGTCTCTCTGCGGACTGGCGGCAGTATTTTGATTCCCTCGTAGAGTTATCCGGTGACGCACTCGTAAATGGTCATTCCTCAGTGGAGCACCTAGCCAGCACCGACAATCAATTGCAGGACGTGTCGGAAGTTGAGGGGGGCAGGGAACTTCAACCGAAAGGTCCGTCCAAGGGGGCAATTGGCGAGGCCGATGAGCGAACTGGTTTGCTTGAAGACGATACGATGATCACGCCAGAGGGTATTGCGACAGGCCATGCACTTGCGATTGCTGAGGGTCTGGTGCAGTTGCCTGACGCTCCTGCAGGGGAAGTAAAGCCAGCACCACTGCCTGATGAAGTGCGTCAAAGTCAAGGCAGTGACAGGTTTGCATTTTTACAAGACCGGGTGGACCAACTCGTCCGTGCGTATCGTGTTCGTGGTCATTTAACTGCGGAAATCGACCCACTTGGTCGACCTCGGCCAGGGTTACCAGAGTTGGACCCTGCTTTCTATGACCTCACTGAAGAGGACATGGATCGAGTCTTCTCCACTGATACGATTGAGGGGCCGCAGTCGATGTCGCTGCGGCAAATCATTCGACGGTTGCACAACACATACTGTCGCTCAATAGGCGTGCAGTTCATGCATATGGATGACCTGCTCGTACGTCAGTGGCTGCAGGTGCGAATGGAAGGCTGTGAGAATCGAATTCAACTTGATCGCAAGCAACAATTGCGAATTTATCGGCAGATGACCACCGCCGCCGTTTTCGAGGAATTCATCCAAAAGCGATTCTTGGGTTCAAAAAGTTTTTCTCTAGAAGGTTCAGAGAGCCTCATTCCGCTTGTAGAAATGGCTATCGAGAGGGGGGCATCACAGGATATTCAAGATGTTGTGATGGCCATGGCCCACCGTGGCAGGCTCAATGTGTTAGCGAATATTATGAGGAAAAGTCCACAAAGGATTTTTCGAGAGTTTGCTGACCTCGACCCAGAGCTTCATGTTGGTCGTGGTGATGTGAAGTATCATCTCGGTCACTCTACAGACTACGTTGCGGAAAACGGCCGAAAAGTGCACCTCACACTGTGCTTTAATCCGAGTCATCTTGAATATGTGAATCCAGTCGCGATTGGACGAATGCGTGCCCGCCAGGATCGATCAAGCGATCGTGCTCGTCAGCACGGAATGGTGATCTTGATTCATGGCGATGCTGCTTTTGCTGGTGAGGGAATTATTCAGGAAACATTGAATCTCAGTGAACTTGATCCCTACTGCGTCGGAGGGACGCTTCATGTGGTTGTGAATAACCAGATTGGTTTTACGACAGGGCCGCAAGAATCACGTTCTTGCGTGTACGCCACAGATGTTGCAAAGATGCTTCAGATTCCAATATTCCACGTGAATGGTGAAGATCCTGAAGCGGTCGCGCAGGTTGTAAGTTTGGCCATGGACTTTCGTAGAGAATTTCAACGCGACGTCGTGATCGACATGTATTGCTTTCGGCGACGGGGTCATAACGAGGCAGACGAGCCTGCATTTACGCAGCCTGCTCTCTACAGAGTTATTGAACAGCAACCGAGTGTTCATGAAAGCTATCTAGAGAAACTGCTCACTCTTGGTGAGGTATCAAGGGACGAGGCGATGCGGATTGCCGAAGAACATCGGGCTCGCCTAGACGCTGAACTATCCGCTGCAAAACGAGACGACTATGTCCACCGTAGTGATGTTGCTGGCGTGTGGGCTTTCTATATCGGTGGACGCGAAAAAGAAGCGGCAGATGTAGATACAGGTGTGCCGCTTGAAAAGCTTGAAGCCCTTCTTCGCCGGTTAGTTGTGTTGCCAGATCGCTTCCAGCCTCACACAAAGATTCGAAAACTGCTCGATGCTCGGTTGGCGATGGCAGATGGAACGCGACCAATTGATTGGTCTGCTGCGGAGGCCTTGGCGATGGGAAGCCTTGCCGTTCAAGGACTACGAATAAGACTATCGGGTCAGGATAGCGAGCGAGGCACGTTTAGTCATAGGCATGCAGTCATACACGACCACATTACAGATGACACCTATTGTCCTCTTGCCCATCTCGCTGAAGAACAGGCCCCGGTTGAGATTTATAACAGCCCACTTTCAGAATCCGGTGTACTTGGATTCGAGTATGGATATAGCTTGGACTGTCCGGATGGTCTTGTTATGTGGGAGGCACAGTTCGGGGATTTTGTAAACGTTGCCCAGGTGGTTATTGATCAATTTATCGTTAGTGCTGAGGATAAGTGGAATCGGCTCTCGGGCATCGTGATGCTGTTGCCCCATGGCTTCGAGGGTATGGGCCCGGAACATTCGAGTGCCAGGCTTGAAAGATTTCTTCTTCTTGCTGCAAAAGATAATATTCAAGTCGTTCAGCCGACCACGCCGGCTCAATTGTTCCACTGCCTGAGGCGACAGGTGCTTCGCATTTGGAGGAAGCCGTTGGTTGTGATGACGCCGAAAAGTTTGTTGCGTCACCCCAAATGCGTCTCTGCTCTTAGTGATCTTGCAGAGGGAAATTTTCAGAGAGTGATTCCAGACCAGTCTGGTACGCGTCCGGAGAATGTGCGAAGAGTTCTGCTGTGCAGTGGCAAAGTTTTCTACGAACTCGAAAAGAGAAGGTCCGAGTTAGAGCGGTCCGACGTCTCCATCGTACGTGTGGAGCAGCTCTACCCACTTCCTCGAAAATCTTTACAGAAGGCCTTGGCAGACTATGCCGATGGAACCCCCGTTCTCTGGGTTCAAGAAGAGCCTGAAAATATGGGTGCCTGGCGTTTTCTAAGAATTCATTTTGGTGAAACGTTATTTGATAGGCTGCCATTTTCTGGAGTTTGTCGACAGAGTGCGGCAAGCCCAGCAACGGGTTCAAAGAAAAGCCATGACCTCGAACAGAGTGAGTTGCTTACGGCCGCATTTCTAAGTTAGGTTTTATGACTAGATTTAGAGCCCGGAGGAAAGGTTGCCTGATCATGATGTGGCACAACGTTGCCTACTATGCCGATACCACGAATTTAAAGCACGCAAGCAATTGCGTGGAAAACACTACAACCCGGTCCCCCTTATAGTATGTAGGAATCTATGGCGATTGAATTGAAGGTTCCAGAAGTTGGTGAGTCCATCACGGAAGTGATGATTGGCGTCTGGAAAAAAAATGTTGGCGATCCGGTTTCTACGGATGAATCTGTCGTAGAAATTGAGAGTGATAAGGCGACTGTTGAACTACCAGCTCCCTCGAATGGAGTTGTCTCGGCAATTTTGAAACAGGCCGGAGAACAAGCAGTTGTAGGTGAGGTGATCGGCTATCTTGAAGCTGTCGCGTCGAGTCAACCAACTCCAACAACACCCGAATCTCCGGGTTCCCCCCAAGCACAATCTGTCGATGTTCGTCATCGAGTTGGAAGCACGGTTATCGGATCGGTGCAACCAGCATCAGGGGCCGGGCCTGTTATGCCAGCTGCAGCACGAGTGTTAGGAGAAGCTGGCGTTTCTCCTCAATCAGTTTCTGGAAGTGGTCCCGGCCAGCGTGTTACGAAAGCTGATGCTACATCTGCAGTCTCTGCACCCCCTTCGTCAACGCTTTCAGATGTGAGCAGTGTGTCAAAGCCCGTAATGACAGGGACGACAGCAATTTCTTCATCGGAAACGAGTCGAAGTGAGCGACCTGTTCTGATGAGCCCGATGCGGCGACGGATTGCAGAGCGGCTTGTCGAGGCTCAGCACCAGGCTGCCCTGCTGACAACGTTTAACGAAGTTGATATGACCGCTGTTATGGAACTTCGAAAAAAGTTTAAGGACAACTTTGTTGATCGCCATGGTGTAAAGCTCGGATTCATGTCTTTTTTTGTTAGGGCGGCCGTTGAAGCGTTACACGCCGTTCCGCAAGTCAATGCGGAATTCCGTGACCCTCACATTGTGTATCGAGATTTTTGTGATATCGGAATTGCAGTCGGTGGGGGGAAGGGCCTTGTTGTTCCAATTCTTCGCAATGCTGAGCAAATGAATTTCGCCCAAATTGAGCAATCGATAGGAGATTTTGCTCGTCGGGCGGCTGACAACAAAGTCAAACTCGAGGAGCTTCAGGGCGGAACCTTCACTATTTCCAACGGTGGGGTTTACGGCTCCATGCTCAGCACGCCAATCATTAACCCTCCCCAGAGTGGCATTCTTGGTTTGCACGCAATTCAAGAGAGGCCAGTTGCTGTGAATGGAGAGGTTGTGGTTCGGCCGATGATGTACGTCGCATTGTCATACGATCATCGAATAGTTGACGGCCGAGAAGCAGTCACTTTTTTAAAGCGCATAAAGGAAATGATCGAAGACCCTACGCGGCTTATGTTGGAGTGTTAGATTCGGTTCAGAACTACTTTGCTTCACATGATTTTCGCGATTCTTTTGAGTTAATGCCTTGGTGAGCTTTTGTTCTGTGGGTTAAAAACGCTTGAGTTACACGAGCAACTGATCGAACAAATGTTCTTCCTTATATCAGATTTTTGAGGATATAGATGACACATGATTTAGTTGTACTTGGGGGTGGTCCAGGTGGATATGTGGCTGCAATACGCGCGGCCCAACTCGGAATGAAAGTGGCGATTGTTGAGAAGGAAGATCGTTTTGGCGGAACGTGCCTTCGCGTGGGCTGTATACCATCCAAGGCCCTTTTAGAGTCGAGTTACAAATACGAAATTGCTTCCGGTGAACTTAGCCAGCACGGCGTTGTTACACAGGGTGTATCACTTGATTTGGCAGTCATGATGAAGCGAAAAGCGGATGTTGTGCAGACATTATCGAAAGGTATTGAAGCTCTTCTAGCCAAAAATAAGGTTGTAAAAATTAAGGGCACTGGTCGTCTTGCTGGTGCAGGTCGTGTCCATGTGATGAGCACAGATGGCTCTGTAACGGAAGTCTCTGCACAGCGAATCGTTCTTGCTGTTGGCAGCCACAGCGTGATTCTTTCTGGGATTGAATGTGATGGCAGTCGAGTCGGTACAAGCACTGAAGCGCTGTCGTACGCAGAGGTGCCAAAGCATCTTGTAGTTATTGGTGGTGGCTACATTGGCCTTGAGCTAGGAAGTGTCTGGCGTCGTCTTGGTTCAAAAGTGACAGTTCTTGAATATTCTGACCGAATTCTCACTGGTATTGATAGTGAGATAGCATCAGATGCACTTGTGCTGTTTAGGAAGCAGGGCCTTGATATCCACCTGGGCGTCAAGGTTCTCTCAGCGAAAGCGGCGGGTGAAGGATGTGTTGTCCAGGCTGAGGGCAGTGACGCAATACATTGTGATCGAGTTTTGGCAGCCACGGGAAGAAAGCCGGCCACATCTGATATTGGTCTTGAGACGGTCGGTCTTTCTACAGATGAGCGGGGGTGGATTCAGGTCGATGGGCAGTATCGGACCGCAGCTCCAGGTGTGTATGCAATAGGAGACTGTATCCCTGGTCCAATGCTTGCGCATAAAGCCGAAGAAGATGGTGTTGCATGTGTTGAGGCGATGCAATCTGGGTGGTGCCATGTGAATTATGGTCTTGTTCCAGCTGTCGTTTTCACGCACCCAGAGATTGCCACTGTTGGACGAACTGAAGAGCAATTAAAATCTGACGGGGTGAGTTACAAGAAGGGTGTTTTTCCTTTTCGAGCAAATGGTAGGGCACGGACCATCAACGACATCACAGGTAAGGTGAAGTTGTTAGCGGATGCCAAAACCGATGCAGTACTTGGTGTTCATATTATTGGTCCCGCTGCTGGTGATCTAATCGGTGAGGCTGCTGCGGCTATGAATTTTGGTGCTTCTTCGGAGGATATTGCCCGAGTTTGTCATGCTCATCCGACACTGCCGGAGGCATTAAAAGAAGCCGCTTTAGCAGTGGATGGACGGGCAATTCACGCTTGAATGGTAAGAAAAGATGTCGGGCCTGAGATGGTAGACTTTGTGTTGCGTAATTTGGGCGCCCGTAGCTCAGTTGGATAGAGCAGCGGACTTCTAATCCGCAGGTCACAGGTTCGAATCCTGTCGGGCGTACTTAATTTGATGAAGGTCGTCGGAACCCATTCCGGCGACCTTTTTCTGTTTCAGCCTGTACTGGTTTGTGCTTAGAGCGTTGCGGATTCAGTCGAGCATATCCTTTGGAACTTGTTTCAAGGATAGGCCGTGCAAGGGTTCTTACGGCTGCCTAGAAACGAACACGATTAAATTACCAGAACAGCTACTTGTTCCAGAGGCCAGAATAATCAGAGACAAAAATCTTTTTCAGATAACGCATGGTGGTAGACAGAATGAGTTTCATAGAGTTAAACCTTTCATAGTACTCTTATCGAAAAGAGAAACGTTTTTTTCTTCCTGAGAATTGACAGGATGCGAATTCGTTATCTTCCCTACAAAAGAATGAAGAAAGGCAAGGCACGTGTTCTCTGTTTTATCTGAGATGTTCTCGTCATGGAAACATGATTACTGTGTTTGTTCCGCATAGTGAGGGAACAAGTCAACGTCACAAGGTAGCGATTTCAGGGCGGCTAGTATCAAGACTTATGGCGTAAAATTCGTCTATAGCCCGTCGTTTTGGTGGTATGATAATGGTTGTGGCAAACT
>Ga0209532_1003321_pt1 | contig 10750 bp, 8 predicted proteins | sample COG_02_FD_184746 | JGI IMG/M metagenome (GOLD analysis project Ga0209532, IMG submission 184746) | Pelagic Microbial community sample from North Sea - COGITO 998_met_02 (SPAdes) (version 2) | ecosystem: Environmental > Aquatic > Marine > Neritic zone/Coastal water | place: Helgoland, sampling... | reverse complement strand
TATTGGTATAGAAGTGCCAAATAAAAAGTCTACAATAGTCTCCATGCATTCAGTAATAGCTTCTAAGAGATTTCAAGAATCAAAAATGGAGCTTCCTATTGCACTAGGAAAAACGATATCTAATGAGACCTTTGTAGTTGATTTAGCAAAAATGCCCCATTTACTGATGGCAGGTGCTACAGGGCAAGGGAAATCTGTTGGTTTAAATGCAGTACTTACATCATTACTTTATAGAAAACACCCTGCTGAAGTAAAATTTGTTTTGGTAGATCCAAAAAAAGTTGAATTAACCTTATTTAATAAAATTGAACGTCATTACTTAGCAAAATTACCAGATACAGACGAAGCTATAATTACCGACACAACTAAAGTAGTTAATACCTTAAATTCTTTATGTATTGAAATGGATAATAGATATGATTTATTAAAATCTGCTATGGTTCGAAACATTAAGGAATATAATACTAAATTCAAAGCTCGAAAATTAAATCCCAATGATGGACATCAATTCTTACCTTATATTGTTTTAGTTATTGATGAATTTGCAGATCTAATAATGACCGCAGGTAAGGAAGTAGAGACTCCCATTGCTAGATTAGCTCAATTGGCTAGAGCCATTGGAATTCATTTAATAGTTGCTACACAAAGACCGTCAGTAAACGTTATTACAGGTATTATAAAGGCAAATTTCCCTGCTAGGATAGCTTTTAGAGTTACCTCAAAAATTGACTCAAGAACAATCTTAGACGCTGGTGGAGCAGATCAATTAATTGGACGTGGCGATTTACTATACACAGCTGGAAACGAAATTGAAAGAATTCAATGTGCCTTTGTAGACACACCTGAGGTTTCAAAAATTACCGATTTTATTGGATCTCAAAGAGCTTACCCAAATGCACATTTACTACCCGAATACATCGGTGAAGAAGGTGGCACAAGTCTTGATATAGATATTTCAGACAGAGATAAATTATTTAGAGAAGCTGCAGAAGTTATTGTAATAGCACAACAAGGCTCTGCTTCACTTTTACAGAGGAAATTAAAATTAGGCTACAATAGAGCTGGTAGATTAATAGATCAATTAGAAGCTGCTGGTATTGTTGGCCACTTTGAGGGCAGCAAAGCTAGACAAGTATTAGTAACAGATTTAATTGCGCTGGATCAGCTATTAGAAAATGAAAAAAATGCATAAACTCAAACAAGGATTACTAATTATTGTTACAGCTTTCTTTAGCATAGCTGCAAATTCCCAGCAAATTAATAACTCTAAGCAATTATTAGACGAAGTTTCTTCAAAAATGAAAGCTTACAAAAACATGCATTTAAATTTTAGCACCTCTTTAGTAAATGAAGAAGCAGGGATTAAAGAAAATGACGAATTACCAATAAAAGGAGAGATTTATTTACAGGGAGATAAATATAACTTACTCTACCTAGGAAATAATTTTATTTTTGATGGCGCTAAATTATACGTCATAAATCATGATGAAAAAGAAATTACAATAAATGATGAAGATTTAAGCGAAGATGAAGGGTTTATATATCCATCTAAATTACTTACATTTTACGAGGAGGGTTACGAGCATAAATTAAGTAACTTATCTACTATAAAAAATCGTAAAATACAGTTCATTGAATTAACTCCTATTGATACAAATTCCGAAATAATTAAAGTTGTTTTAGGTATAGAGGTTACATCAAAACATATTTATCAATTAGTTCAATTTGGAGAAAATGGTACAAAAACTATTTTAACTATCAACAAATTTAAAAGTGATCAAAATATTACTGATGAATTATTTAATTTTAATAGGTTAAAATATGAAACATTAGATTACTTAATAGATTAGATGAAAATTTTAGATAAATATTTACTAAAATCTTTTTTAGTTCCATTTTTTGCTACATTTTTAATAATCCTCTTTGTTCTTGTTATGCAAGCGTTATGGATGGCGTTTGATAGCATAGCTGGAAAAGGGATTGGACTATTTTTTATTTTTAAGTTTCTTTACTACACTGCTTTAGTTGTTTCATCTCAAGCACTTCCTATAGCCGTATTATTATCCTCAATAATGGCTCTAGGTAACTTATCAGAAAACTATGAATTTGCAGCTATAAAATCAGCAAATATCTCTTTAATGAGAATGATGAGACCTTTAATTATTTTAACTCTGCTAATTAGTATTTTAAATTTTCTATCTCTAAACTATGTATTCCCCTATGCTACTTTAAAACAGAAAAACTTAACAAATAACATAAAAAAGAAAACACCTGCATTAGCACTAATACCCGGAAGCTTTAATACAGAAATACCAAATTATCAAATAAAATTTGATGAAAAATATGGAGAGAATCAAAACTTATTAAAAAAAGTTCTTATTTATGATCTATCATCGAAAAAAGGGAATAAAAAAATTATTACTGCTCAAAAAGGAAAAATAATTAGTGAAGAAGGTAGTAAATATATGACACTGGTTTTGTATGACGGTTTCTATCATGAAGAGTATACTCCCAAAAGAAGAAATGTAAACAATATGAATAATATGCCTGCTTCTAATGCAACCTTTGAGGAATATTCTTTTAATATAGATATTTCAAAATTTTCTGATGATGATCTAGAAGAGGAAAAATATACTAAGATTCAAAATATGCTAAGTTTAGCTCAGTTGAAAGATACTATCCCAATAATTAAAATATCATATAATGAATATCTTACATCCAAATCTAAAATTTTCTATTTAAAAGTAAATGCTAAAAAACTCTATCCTCAAACAGATTCAATTAAAAATTATAAAATAGATACCGTAATATTAAATAACTATGATTTAACTGGTAAAATTAGTTTGTTAGAAAAGGCTATTAGAGACGCAAAAACAATAAGAAAAAATATAAATACTGACAATAAAAGTATACAATGGAGAAGAAAAAAGTTAAATTTATATGATATAGAATTCCATAACAGAATAGCCTTTTCACTTTCTTGCTTAATATTATTTTTCATTGGAGCTCCTTTAGGATCCATAATAAGAAAAGGTGGATTTGGTCTTCCTATGATTTTGGCAATAAGTATTTATGTAATCTATTTTTTTGCAAATACATTTGGTAGAAATTTAGCTGAAGAAAGTTCATTGAGTGCTGTCGTAGGATCTTGGATATCTACCATAGTTATGGTTCCTTTTGCTTTTTTCTTAACTAGAAGAGCTTCAAAGGGTATGGGATTATTTAATATTGATGTATTTTTGTCACCTATCACTAAACTTCTAAAAAAAATCAAAACCTTCATAAGTATAAATTAAAATGACCAACAAACAAAGTAAAATAAAATTGAATACCATAAAGGATGCAATTCAAGATATTAAAGACGGTAAAGTTATTATTGTAGTTGATGATGAAAATAGAGAAAATGAAGGTGATTTTTTAGCAGCTGCAGAAAATGTAACTCCAGAAATGATTAATTTCATGGCTACACACGGTCGAGGTTTAATTTGTGCCCCCTTAACTGAGAAGCGATGTAAAGAATTAGAATTAGGAATGATGGTTCATAATAATACCGATCCAATGGAAACAGCGTTTACAGTATCTGTTGATTTGAGAGGTAATGGAGTTACTACTGGAATATCCGCTTCCGATAGAGCTAAAACTGTGAGAGCGCTCATAGATTCAAATACTAAGCCTTTTGAACTAGCCAGACCAGGTCATATATTTCCATTAAAAGCAAAAGAAGGAGGTGTCTTAAGAAGAACTGGTCACACTGAAGCAGCTATCGACTTTGCTAGATTAGCAAATTTGAAACCTGCTGGTTTAATTGTAGAAATAATGAATGAAGATGGAACCATGGCTCGTCTTCCTCAATTAATAGATGTTGCTAAAAAATTTGACATTAAAATTGTTTCAATTGAAGATTTAGTTGCCTATAGAATGGAACATGACTCATTAATAGAAAAAAAAGAAGATTATACAATTAAAACAAGATTTGGAGATTTTAGATTAAGAGCTTATCAACAAACTACAAATAATCAAGTTCATATAGCACTTACAAAGGGTAGCTGGAATTCAAATGAAGCAGTATTAACTAGGGTAAATTCTTCATTAGTAAATAATGATATTTTGGGAACGCTTACCAACAATGCCGATAAGAAATTAGATCAAATGTTCCAATCTATTAATGAACAAGGAAAAGGAGCTATTTTATTTATCAATCAACAAAATCAATCTCAAAATCTATTAAATCGTTTACATATTCTTAAAGATAACCAAGCTAATGGAGTTATGAAGGCTCCTGTAATGGCTATGGATAACAAAGATTTTGGAATTGGTGCACAAATTTTACATGATTTAAAAATCAATAAAATTCAATTAATGACTAACTCTCAACAAACTAAACGAGTTGGAATGATTGGTTACGGATTGGAAATCATAGATTATGTAACATACTAATTTACAATTTAGTATTAGTTTGTATTTCTCTGGGAAGTTTATTTTTCTCAAACCATCGAGCAGAATGAGTTCCTTTTAAAATTATTTCAGAGTCATTTACCTCTAGCCAACTACCCTCACGTAAACCTAAAACAGTTGTATCATTATAAATATGATATTCTTTTATTCTTGTTTCACGGGTCTCCCCCATATGTGTAGATAATCTATCTGGGTCTAAATAATGAGCATTTATATTGAAAGGAATTATTCCTAATGTTAAAAAGCTCGGGGGGTATACTATAGGCATGTCATTTGTATTCATCATAGTTATTCCACAAATATTACTTCCAGCGCTAGTACCTAAATAAGGAGTTCCGTTATTTAAAACATCTGAAAGAATTGAAAAAAGATTGTGTTTATATAATTGATTCACTAATTCAAATGTATTGCCTCCTCCAGTAAAAATTGCTTCAGCACTTTTGATAGCTTCTGTAGAATTATGAAATTCATGAATTCCTGTAACATCTATTCCTATTTTTTTGAAAACTTGAGCTACCAGTTGAGTATATTCATCATAAGAAATACCACTGGGTCTTGCATAGGGAATAAATAATAAAGTGGTTACTCCTTTAAAAAAATAGTTTAAGGTTGGTAACAAATATTCTAAATATGAACTACCGTGAATAGTAGATGTACTGGCTATAAGAAGTTTCTTCATAAAATCAAAAATACATAATGCAATTGTTAATTAACAATAAATTATTGAATACTAAATGTGATTTTATCAATTGAATATTTAAATTGCAGTAATTAATCTATTAAATCGTTGTGAGGAAATATCTAATTTTAATATTGCTATTTAATTCATTACATCTCCTAGGGCAGAAAAAAATTTTCTTACATGGAATGTTGAGAGATTCTACAAGCTTAATTAAAAATGTGCACATTGTTAATTTAAATACTGAAAAAGGAACATTTTCAAATGATTATGGACAATATCGAATAGTTGTATCATTAGGAGACACTTTAAGGTTTTCGTCTGTAGAATATGAAACAGTCAAAAAAACTATAACAGACAGAATCTATTTCAGTAAAAAACTAAATCTTGTTCTTAAAAATAAAAACTATGTTTTAAATGAAATAGTTGTTAAAAAACATGATTTAACTGGTAATTTATCAATAGATCGAAAAAAAGTGCCTGAGGATACAATTGCCACTATGGGTAAGAATTTAAGTACTCTAATTGATGAAATCTCAAAAAAATCCCAAAAAGGAATTTTAAATAAACCTAGTAAAAAAGATAATAAATTAGCTGAAGAAAACATAAAAAATACTGACCCAACAAAATCATTTGATGGTTTAGATTTAGGAAGTGTTGTTGATGGTTTAATAAGTCTAATTCCAAAAAAGAAAAACAAAAAGAAAAACAAAAAACAATCTATTCAATTGTTAAAGAACAGTCTTCTATCAGATTTTGGATATGACTTTTTTGAACAACTAAAAATTCCTGAAGAAAAAATTACTGCATTTTTATATTATTGCTCAAAATTTAATATCGAAAAGATATACGAGCAAGGAAATAAGTTAAATCTTGTTAAGTTACTGGAGGACAAAAGCAGTCTATTTTTGACACAGCTTAAAGAAAAGTAATTATTATATAAAAATACTAAATTGTATGTTGTATTTTTATAATAAATTGAATGTGTGTGATTAAAAATCTTATATCTATATTCTTACTGATTAGTGCCATTTCAACAAAAGCACAACAAGATAATTTTTGGCTGTATGGGAAATTAAAAGATTCAATTAGTGTTGTTAAAAATGCAAACATAATTAACTTGAAAACCAATAAAGGAACTTTTTCTAATGATTTTGGAGATTATAAAATAATTGTTTCTGTAGGTGATACTCTTCAATTTACATCAGTTCAGCATAAAACGGTTTATCGCATCGTAAATGATTTTGTTTATAGATCTGAAATTTTAGATGTTTTCTTGACAAGTTCTACCTATGAATTGGACGAAGTTGTTCTTAAAACTAATGACCTAGATGGGTTTTTATCTTTGGATTTAAAAAAAACACCAGAAGATAAAAGAGCAGAAGCTTTAAAAAAAACAATGAATTTCTCTAATGTAAATATGAAAGCCATTTACAATGGTGATTACATAGACCAGAGAGTTAGACCTCCAATGAACAACGTAGATCCTACAGCAATGTTTGCAGGAGCTGGAGGTGGCGTAAGTATTCCTGTAAAATTTTCAGAAAGATTATGGGCTTTGAGAAGAAATTTAGATTTTAAAACAAATTTTCCAAAAAAATTATTAAGTGAATTTGGAGAACCTTTTTTTGAAAATGATTTAGGCATACCACCCGAAAAATATTACAATTTTTTAGAGTATTGTAATCCACTTGGTATTGAAGATTTGTATAGGCAAAATAGAAAAATGGAAATGATTGGTATCTTAAAAAGAGAAAGCGTAACTTATTTAGAAATTATAAAAAATAATAAAGAATAATTCTTCTTAAGTATTATGGTTTTACCTAAAAAAATAGTTTTTTTAATTATACTTCCATTCCTAGCATTAAGCAGTCATAAATATTATTTAAGTCTTACAGATATAGAATATAGTATTGAAAAAAAAAACTTAGAAATAATTATCAATTTATTTATAGATGACTTAGAATATACCGTTAATACTGATTTCGAAATAGATTTAAAGCTTTCAACTAAAGATGAATTAAATAATGCTGATGTATATTTTAAAAAATATTTAAATAAAAATCTCACTTTTAAAATAGATAACAAGCAAATAAACTTTGACTATATTGGAAAAGAATATGAAGGTGATCTTGTTTATTTTTATCTAGAAATAGATAGCGTAAATAATCCTAATTCTTTAGAATTATCAAATAAATTACTTCTTAAATATTTCAAAAAACAACAAAATGTTGTAAAATTGAAAAATGGTAACAACAGACAAAGTAAAATATTAACTTATGAGACTAATAAAGCTTTGTTAAATTTTTAAATAAACCCATAAACAAATACTCCTAATTGTTACTTTCGACAAGTTTTTCAAATCAAAATTATCTATTATGAAGAAATTAGCCATGACAGCTTTTAGTTTCCTATTTATTTCAATGTCAATTATTGGACAGGAAGCACAAAAAAACTTAAAAACAGGTCACACAGATCAAAATAAATTTAGACAATTAAAAGATGTACTACCTACTCCAAACAACAGAAGAACTGCTTCAGGGGCACCAGGATATGAATACACCCAGCAAAAGGTGGATTATGTAATGAACATCAGAATTGACGAAAATACAAATCGTCTTTTTGGAGATGAATCTATTACTTACAAGAATAATTCTAAAGATTATTTAGAGTATTTATGGGTTCAATTAGATCAAAACATGAGAGCTCCGGACTCAAAAACTCCTTTAGCTAAGTCTGAAAGTTTAAGCTCTTCTTTTGAAGGACCTGAGACCTTCACAAAAAATAATTTAAAAAAACCTTCAGATTTTGGGTTTAAAATCGAAGAAGTTAAAAATAATGATGGTAGTTCACTTCCATACATGATTAATAGAACTATGATGAGAATCAACTTACCAGAACCGCTTGCACCAGGGAATTCTTTTCAATTTAATATTAAATGGAATTACTTAATTAATAATTCGGTGAAAGATGGTGGTAGATCAGGATTTGAATTATTTCCAGATGGAAATAAAAACTATACCATAGCTCAATTTTTTCCGAGATTAGCTGTATATGACAATGTTGAAGGATGGCAAAATATGCAATTTTGGGGAAGAAGTGAATGGGCTTTGGAATTTGGAGATTATGATGTAAAAATAACAGTTCCTTCTGATCATATATTAGACGCTACTGGTGAATTACAAAATGAAAATAAGGTATTAAACAGAGAACAACGTAAGCGTTTTGAAAAAGCAAGAACTTCATTCGAAGAGCCAATTTTTATTGTGACTCAAGAAGAGGCTGAAAAAGCTGAAAAAGGAAGTAGTACTAAGACAAAAACATGGCACTTTAATGCTAAAAATGTAAGAGATTTTGCCTTTGCATCTTCGAGAAAATATATTTGGGATGCTATGGCGGTAAATATTAACGGTAAAACCGTTATGGCAATTTCGTTATATCCAAAGGAAGGAAATCCACTATGGGAAGAACATTCTACCAGAGTTGTTGCAAATACTCTTGAGGAATATTCTAAAATGACTTTTGATTATCCATACAGCAAAGCTATATCTGTTCATGCAGATAGACAAGGAATGGAATATCCAATGATATGTTTTAATTATGGTCGTCCAAATCCAGATGGCACCTATTCAGAAAGAACAAAAAGAGGAATGATTGGTGTAATTACACATGAAGTAGGACACAACTTTTTTCCAATGATAGTAAATTCTGATGAACGCCAATGGACCTGGATGGATGAGGGGATTAATTCATTTGTTGAAATTTTAGCTGAACTAGATTATGATCCTAATTTCTATACTGGAAATCTACCAAAAGATATTGTAAGATACATGAGTATTGATCAAAATAACCTCTCACCTATCATGTCTCAGGGTGATTATGTGAAAAACTTTGGACCTAATGCCTACACTAAACCAGCTGCAGGTCTGTACATGCTTCGTCAAACTATCATGGGACCAGAGTTATTTGACTATGCCTTTAGAACATACTCACAAAGATGGATGTTCAAACATCCTAGTCCTGCTGATTTCTTTAGAACAATGGAAGATGCTTCTGCCATGGACTTAGATTGGTTCTGGAGAGGATGGTTTTTTACAACCGACTATAATGATATTGGCTTAAAAGATGTTAAAAAATACAATTTAACAGATCAACCCACTCAGGAAGCAAGAGATCTTGCTAAAAGGTACAACATGAATTTAGAGGATTACAAAGGTAAATTAGTATTTTTTGAAGAGGAAAAAGAGGGAGTATCAGTAGAAGCCAAAAAAGCATTAGAGATAGGTGTTATTAAAGATCATATGGCATCGATGAGCGAAGATGAAAAAAATTCTTTGAAAGAATTTCCTAACTTCTTCTACGAAGTTACCTTTGAAAAACCAGGGGGATTAGTGATGCCAATTATTGTAGAATTAGAATATGTAGATGGAACTAAAGAACGACAAATTTTTCCTGCTCAAATTTGGAGATATAATGATAAAGAAGTCTCTAGGGTATTTAAGACTTCACAAGAGATTAAAAAAATAACTATTGATCCAGATCTTGAGACAGCTGATATAGATACGTCTAACAATAGCTGGCCTAAAAAGGACAATTCAAAATTTAATAAATTTAAAAAATTTAAAATTAAAGGATAGAATTATTTAAAGCCCCATTTTTACCTAAAAAAAAAACACTAATTATGAAGAAAATCGTTTCTTTTATCTTTTCAGTTGTAATTATCAATGCAAGTGCAATTGCTCAGATTAGTTCTACAAAAACTCAAAAAGGGCACACAAATCAGAATAAATTTCGTCAATTAAAGGAAATGTTGGCTACACCCAATAGCCAACGTACTGCATCTGGAGCACCAGGTAAAGACTATAGTCAACAAAAAGTAGATTATGAAATGAGTATTGTTCTAGACGATAACAATCAAAAAATTACTGGTAACGAAATCATTACCTACCATAATAATTCTGATGACACGTTAAAATATCTTTGGGTTCAATTAGATCAAAATGTTAGAGCAAAGGATTCAAAAACTCCAGACATTACTCCGAGTAGTAAAATTCCAGAAAAATTAAACAAGCGATGGTATAAAGCTATGTTTAGTGAAACTTTTGACGGTGGATTTAATGTCATAAGCGTTAAAAATATTGATGGTAGTGATTTATCACATACAATCAATCAAACAATGATGCGTGTCAATTTAGAAAAACCTCTGGCATCAGGCGAAAAATTTGAGTTTAAGATATCTTGGTGGTATAATATTAATAATCATAGAATAAACAGAGGAAGATCGGGGTATGAACATTTTTCAAAAGATGGAAACAACAATTATGTTATTGCACAGTTTTACCCAAGATTGTGTGTTTATGATAATGTTGAAGGATGGCAAAATGATCAATTTTGGGGTCGAAGTGAATTTGCTTTAGAATTTGGTGATTTTACAGTAGATATTACTGTTCCAGCAGATCATATCATGCAAGCTACTGGAATTCTTAAAAACGAAAAAGAAGTACTAAGCAAAAAACAACAGAAACGTTTAGAAGAAGCAAAAAGGACTTATGACAAACCTGTGTTAATTCACACTCAAGAAGAAGCTATATCTGCTGAAAAAAACCGATCAAACAA
>Ga0209532_1003318_pt1 | contig 10752 bp, 11 predicted proteins | sample COG_02_FD_184746 | JGI IMG/M metagenome (GOLD analysis project Ga0209532, IMG submission 184746) | Pelagic Microbial community sample from North Sea - COGITO 998_met_02 (SPAdes) (version 2) | ecosystem: Environmental > Aquatic > Marine > Neritic zone/Coastal water | place: Helgoland, sampling... | reverse complement strand
AAATTGGCAACATATTTAACGTCTTTTAAAATTAATTGCCAATTTTCTATATCTTGAAGACTAGCCTCAATAACCTCACAACCATTTATTCCTTCCAAGTTAAGCATACGCCCAGTTGAAAAATTATCAATTACTAAAACATCATGGCCTAATCCAATTAGATTTTCAACTAAATGGCTTCCTATAAAACCAGCCCCACCAGTAACACATATCTTCATTTATTTTTCCTTAATTCAACAATATAATCTACAACTGAAAGCAACCAAATATGATGAGACATTTCTATCAAATTATAATTTGATGAAGCTAAGTGAAAGTTGGTTTTAGATTGACTTGACAATGCGTTTTTACTTTTAAATCCTGTAAAAGTATAAATACTACATCCTATTTCATTAGCTAACTTTGCTGCATTTACAATATTAGCTGATGAACCACTGCTACTTATTAAAATTATTATATCATCTTTTGATATATATTTTCTAACACATTCTTTTAACCAATTTTCATATCCATAATCATTTGCAAAGCATGTGATTAAACTTGGGTCATGAAACGTTGTGCATGGAACACCTGCTGCTTTTGTAAAATCAACAGCAACATGACCAGCAATCCCAGCGCTTCCACCATTACCAGCAATCCAAACCCTATTTCCTTTACTAGATGACTCTTCAATAAATTCTGCCATTTTTTTAAGGTTGAGCTCATTTCCAGAAGATATGCTTTTTGACATATCATCAAAGTAATTTTTAAAAAAAATCATATTATACTTTCCTCGTATTTTTCTAATTCTGAAATAATGTCCATCTCGGATAAATATTTACGTAAGCTTTCCTGCCAGGGTGGCATAGTATGTAAAGCTTCAATATTTAATTTTGAGTTATTTGCTGTTTCATTCCTTGATACATTCGCAATGCGTGAAAAAAAAGCAGACCCCACACCCTTGATGTTAACACCATCTAAACCATATCCTCGTGCAATTTTACTAATCTCATAAACATAATCAAAACGTGATGCGCAACCAGAATTACATACATTAAATACACCTGATTTATTTTTTTGAATCAAGATAATTGCACCCTTTACGACATCATAAGTCCACGAGGGGCAACCTTTTTGTTCAATGTCAGAATATAATGTTGTTTTTCTTAAAGAAGCAGACAGCATTTCTTCTAATCGACGCGCAACAAAATTTTTTTTATTTTTAAATTCGCCTCCAAATAACCAACCAACTCTTAAAATTAGATTATTTTTACTAATTAAAATCACAGAATTTTCAGCTAATTTTTTAGATAGGTGATGTACAGTTGTTGGCTCCAAAAGATCTGTCTCAGAGTAAGGCATTGCTTTGTGATCGCCGTAAACTCCTGTACTTGAGATAAAAATTAATTTTATCGAGTTTACTTTACAAATTTTAGACAACTTATTTGTTAACACAACATTATGCAAATTACATAAATCTTCATTTTTTTCGCACCATTCTACATTAGTATTGGCTGCACAATGAATTAAAATATCTACACCACTAATTATTTTTATTAAATCTTCATGAGCTAAATCTAAAATATCCTTGTAATCTAGTATGCTAAAATCAATAGAATTTTCTTTAAAATACTTTATAAACTCACTGCCTAATATACCGTTTGAACCTGTAATCATGAATTTTTTTACCACAATAAAATTTCCTTAAAATGATTTAAATCAACAGTCACAGATTCCAGAGGATCATGAGGGATGTTGGCAATATTTAAAATAAGATTTTTTTTGGATAAACCTTTAAATGCTACCCAATAATTAGGTGGAATAGTTAATCTTTTATAAGACGCATCTCCAATTGTGAACGACTTACAAGAAGGAAGCGTCTCATCGTGTACAAAAAAAATAACATTACCCATAGGGACAATTAAATTTAATGTCATTTTAGTGTGCTTTTTCCAGCCTTTTATTACATCTTGATGTATTTCTGTAAAATATGCCTCTCCAAATTTAGAAAAGCCATCATCGACACACTTTAAGCCATGCTTAATTTTTCCTTTTGGGTTTTCTATAATATTTAATGGTGTCAAAAAAGGTTTGTTTATCATTATTTTGAAATCCAATTTAATGATCTTTCCAAAGCCTTATCTTCAAAGCTTGAGATTTGATTTAATGACAAATCTAATGCTGTAATAGTTCCATTATAATACTCCCAATACCAATCTGAAATAAATTCAACCGTTTCTCGATAATTCAATACTGATGTCCAAGATAAATCAAATGCTGCTTTATCACAATTTAATTTTAAAATTCCAGCTTCATGAAAGCTTTTATCTTCTAAAACTTTTATCATGTTTTGATTGTTGTAACTAAACCATTTTTTACTTAAATCGATCAAAAGTTCTTTAACTGTTCTCTGATTGCTCGAATTTGGGCCAAAATTAAAAGCCGCCCCATTTAATTGACTAGATGTAGACAAATGTTCTGCTAAAGTTAAATACCCACTTAACGGCTCTAATACATGTTGCCATGGGCGTGTTGCATTTGGATTTCTAATTTGAACTCGTTTATTTGAACTCCAATTTTTTATAGCGTCAACTACTAGGCGATCTTGGGACCAATCCCCGCCTCCTAAAACATTTCCTGCTCTGGCTACACCCAATTTGACAAAAGAATTTTGGTTATTAAAAAAAGATTCAAAATAAGATCTAAATACCAGCTCTGCACATGCCTTTGATGCGCTATATGGATCTTTACCTCCCAACCTATCCGTTTCTCTATAACCCCAAACCCACTCAACATTATCATAGCATTTATCAGATGTAATAATTACCGCGACACATTTACTTCCATAATCTTTCAATATGTCTAAAAGTGTAGCGGTGCCTTGAACATTTGTTAAGTATGTCTGTAAAGGATCTTTAAATGAAGTAGACACAATAGCCTGCGCAGCTAAATGAAATATGTAATCAGGTTTTGTATCATTAATTAATGTATTTAATTTATTTTTATCTGAAATATCCCCAGTGTTATGCATAATTTTTTTTTCAATTTCAGCTTCATCAAATAATGATGGAGATGTAGGTACTTTATCTGAATATCCTATGACATTTGCACCAAGCCGAATTAACCATAATGACAACCAAGATCCTTTAAAGCCTGTATTTCCAGTAATTAATACTTTTTTCCCAAAAAATATATTATTAAACACTTTTTTGTCTTCAGAAACTACTTCCATAATTGCCACGGCCCCTTTTTATAAGAGCATAATTCTTCTAATGTTACTTTATCTCTTAACGTATCCATTGGATGCCAAAAACCATCATGTTGAAATGCTACTAATTCTTTTTCCTTGGCTAGTATCTTTAATGGCTCTTGCTCCCATACAGTTTGGTCATCTTCAATTAGATCTAATACCTTTGGAGAAAGTACAAAAAACCCTCCATTGATTAGACCACCATCACCCGATGGTTTTTCGTTAAACACTTTTACTAAATTATCTTCCATTTCCAAAGCACCAAATCTACCTGGAGGTGGAACAGCTGAAATAGTTGCTAACTTGCCGTGTGATCTATGAAAATTCAGTAATTTATTCATATCAATATCAGATAAGCCATCACCATAAGTCAGGAAAAACTCATCTTCATTTATTAGAAATTCTTTCACACGTTTAAGCCTCCCACCAGTCATTGATTTATCACCAGTATCTAAGAGAGTTACCTTCCAAGGCTCTGTTCTTTTATTGTGAAATGTTGTTGTGTCATTTTCAAAATTAAATGTTACGTCTGATTGGTGGAAGCTATAGTTTTTAAAGTATTCTTTAATCATATATCCCTTGTAGCCACAGCAAATAATAAAATCGTTAAATCCAAAATGACTATAAATTTTCATTATATGCCATAAAATTGGTTTACCATCGATCTCAATCATTGGTTTAGGTCTAATTTCAGTTTCTTCACTTATGCGAGTGCCAAAACCACCTGCCAAAATAACTACCTTCAAGATTTTCTCCTTGTATTTTTTGCTACTGGTGAAAGTATTAATTTTTTAAAATTATATTAAATGATTTCTAATGAGTGGCATTATTAATGCCTAATTTATTTTTTATAATTTAAAGTATCAAAATTTTGTTCAATATCATATAACCAATCATGGATTAAGATCGTACAAATATTCTTCTTCAAGGGATTGTATTTCTAATTCTAGATTTAAAAATTCAATTTTTCTTCGCTTTATAAAACTTTTTGTAAGTTGAGATTTTTCAATTATTCCCTTTGGTGTTAATAAATAAACATATTTTATTTTATTATGGGATTTTTTAAAATTATCAATTTTTAAAAAACCTTTTTCTATTAAAGCTCTGACAATATAGTATGCAGAACCATTGGAGATTCCAACGGAATTTGCTATTTTACGGGTAGATATTTTTGGGTGATTTTCAATAAGCCGCAAGACGCGTAATCGAGTATCTTCTTGTTGCATATTTCTCTGGCTAGCCATTAAAAAGTCCCATATAGATACTTTATTGTAAATCATTTAGTTTCATTACAGTTGAAGCATTTAAGTCTAGTAAAAAAATTATTATATATTGCTCATTTTTGAACAGTATAGATTACCACCAAAAAATACAAGAATTATTATTATTTGCTTTTTTGCATTAAAAACTTAAATCACACTAATTCACTTTGCCATTTAAAATTACACATGTTAATAAAATTGTATATTATTATTTGGATTTATAAATGCAAGTTTCTCAAGTTAATAAGTATTATAATGAGATTGATCTCAATGAATTTTTTATAACAATACGGGCTTATAAATTTTTTATTTTTTTTACATTTATTGTTGGGATTATTTTGGGAGGTGCATATTATTATGCAATTGATAAAAAATATACCTCAGAAGCCATATTTCAGATAAATTCTAGCAGAAATCAAAATTTGAATTTTGGAGGAGATTTAGCCGCCTTAGCAAGCATAGCTAATTTTGGAGATTCCACGAAAACAAATACACTGCCCATAGACAAAATTAATGGAAGACTATTCATTGAAAGCATTGATGATTTAATTAATTTTAAAGACGATATTTTTTTTAATGATTTTGATTCAAGTGCACATGATCCATTTTGGGAAAAAAAATTAAAAATACTTACTGATACAAAAAAAACAACTTCCAAATCCGTTGAGAACGAGGCCATATGGCAAAAAATCAGAAAAGTTTACGCTGAAAATATTTTAATATCAGCAACTCCGAACGGGTCATCTAAAATTACTGTTACACACACTGATCCAGATCGAGCAGCTTTAATAGCAAACACCATTATGGATAAAATTATAAATGATTTAAAAAATACAAATGACCAAGAACAAGATGATCGATTAAAATATTTAGCAAATACATTGGGAAATGCATTGAGCGACCTTGAAGCATCACAATCAAAGCTAAAAACTTTTACACTAGAAAATAGTGCTCTGCCATTGGAAAGCTTTGCAAAGGGCTCATTACAGTTAGAATTATTGCGTGAACAGTCATCCCGCACAAATGAACTGTTTGATGCAGTTTCTGAATTATCTGAATTATTACAAAAAAATACCACTACTCAAAAAGATTATCAAATACTGCGGAAAAAGTTTCCAATAGTAGATCAAGTAGAATTTAGAAGAGTGCTTGGCCAAAATGAAATTATAAGTTCATGGTCTTGGCCAACTGCATATTCAACAAAAGCAGTCCTGGCTACACTGCTTGAAAGAAAAAATAAATTAAAATCACAAATTGAAATATTGCAAGTGGAAGCAGCTCGGTCCCGTAAGGCTCTGTCAATTTATTCAAAACTTGAAAGAGAATCTCAAATAGCTGAAGCAACATATACAGTGCTTATAGAGCAGGTAAAAGCACAGAGCATAGCTGCAGGCTATCGCCCAAATCAAGCAAGTGTGTATGAATTCGCCACATCTTCTATTAGCCCTTCTACACCTAGCATTTTATTATTTGCTTCTCTTGGAGCAATATTGGGATTTTTTATTGGATGCATTTTATCACTTATCTTTGATCTAAGAAAAAATGTATATCGCTCAAAAAAACATATTATTTCTTCTGGAGAAGCCGAATTTAATTTAAATTTACGACCATTGAATGTTTTTCAAAGCCGTAGTTTTGAAAAAATGAAATCTATACAAGTAAAAAAATCATTTCCTTCGTTAAGGGATTTAGCTATTGAAATTAATAATAGTGGTAATAATACATTTAAAATCCTTACATCATCAAAATCAAAAATTAAAAGTACCGATTTAGCAAAAGCATTAGCAATTTATATGCAAACAAATGATAAAAAAATTGGTATAGTTAGTTTTTCGCAAAAAAATTCAAATTCATTTAATGAAAATATTATGTTATCTAATGAAACATTTATTATAAATGAAAATTGGGAAAACATATCTATGCTTACACCAAACCATGAAATGAATGTCATAAAAACACTTTCAGACACTAATTTTGTAGAAAGTCTGAAAATAATTAATAAAAAATTCGATCTGATGTTTTTATGTGCTGATGACGCCGATTCTTTTAGCCTGTTACGTGCTTTGCAGAGTGAGAATAACTTCCACATTACTTTAACCAAAACAAGATGTACTAAATCAGATACTTTACCTATAATGCGATCGATTTCACAGATTCAGGGATTGCTTTATGATTAAAATAAAAAATTCAATTCTTGCTATTTTCACAATATTTTTTATTCAAAGTTGTACCAAAATACTTGAGCCAATTACATTTGTTAATGAATATCTTGATGTAAAAAATGCTCCTCAAGAAGAATTTTCATTCCGTATAGAAAGTTTAAACTTTCAAAGTGCCAAAAAGGCAAACAAATGGCCATACCCCAGAAAAATAATTCAAACAGGAAGTGGTGGGAAATCTGATGTTTTAAATGAAGCAAATTTTTTAATTCCAAATTTACCAAAAAATCCAAATAAGTTTGATTATCAGCTAGGAGTAAAAGATGAACTTTTTTTCAAACTATTTCATGAATATTACAACGAAACTCCAAAATGGCCGACTGAGATATCACATAAAGAATATTTAATTGGTGTAGGTGATGAGCTCACATTTATTCAATTAAATGAAAATTCAGGAATATCTGTAAATCTTAATGATGACGGTAAAATAATTGATACTAACAGTAAAAAAGAAGACAGCTTAATTCAAACAAAAGGAACTGTTGGAAGTAATGGAAATATTTTATTACTTGGAATGGGCAATATTAAAGCTGTAAATAGAACGCTCAATGATGTTCAAAATGAAGTGCGGAATATATTAATAAGAAATGGTCTTGCGCCAAATTTCCAGTTAGAAATTACTGCATTTAACAGTAAAAGAGCATATTTCACATCAACGGATGGCAAAAGCAAAGTTATTGCACTAAATAATTTACCTCTTACGCTTAAAGAGATTGGATTGACAGCAGGATTCACTATAGCTACTCAAAACTTTTCAGTAATAACTCTTACTCGAGGCACTAAATTATTTCGCTTTACTGCAGGTCAATTATTGGCTTCCAACGCACCAGAAATATTTATTCAAAACAAAGATCAAATTGATATATACACTTCAAAAACAGAACCCATCACAGCAGTTGCTATAGTTGGTAGTAAAGGTAAGATCCTCCTACCGATTATTGGCACCATAAATGCTTTAAATAGAACGTTAAATGAAATACACGAAGATATCAAAAATATTTTATTATCAAAAGGTTTAAAACCCAGCTTTCAAATAGAATTAGCTACACCCAATAGTAAAAAAGCATATGTAACTACAAATAATGAAAATGGCGCAGTATTAACCTTATCTGATAAACGTGTAAATTTAAAAGAAGTGCTCATAGCGTCATTAAACAAAAGCTCTTCGACCTCAGACGAAAAGCTATTAATAATATCTTTAATTCGTGGAAAGAATACCTACCGGGTAACTTCTGAACAAATATTTAAACCCAATGCTCCGAGTATATATATACAAAACGGTGACCAAATTGATATTAAAATATTACAGTATAAAAAAGATCAAGTTTTTGCATTGAGTGGCTTAGGAAATGCAAAAATAGTTACAATTACTCCATCAAACAGGGAAACACTTGCTGATATACTCTTTACTGAAAATGGTGCATTATCAAATCTTTTTGCTAAACGTTCAGAAGTATATTTATTGCGTGGATATAGCCCATCCACAGCTTATCATTTAGACGCACAAAATGTTTCAAGGATATTAGTCGCTCAAAAAACTGAACTTAGACCTAATGATATAATATTTGTTGCTGATCGCCCAGTAATTTCATTTGCAAGAGTTCTTAATGAAATTTCACCACTCAGATTACTCATGCGTGATATTAGAAACAATAATTTACCTTGAATATAGAATTGAAATTTTTCATAGCCCGTTTTCCAGTATTTTTAATTTATTAGATAACAAAATTGATAAAATACATATTTGCATTTACGGTGATCAAGGTACATTTGGTATGCGAACTAACAGATATTAAAGATCTGTAAGATATTTGATCCAATAAATTTCTTAATATTTAGATTTAAAATCTACGTTTTGATTTGCTACATAATTAATTGCGTCAAGGTATCCCCGCACACTGCCACAATCAAACCGCTTACCTTCATATAAGATGGATTCAACATTATCTTTTTTTGCTAATAAATTTATAGCATCTGCTAGCTGGACTTCACCATTTAAACCAACATTTTGGTTTCGCAATATATCAAAAATATCATTATTTAATACGTATCTACCAATGCTAGCAATATTTGATAATGCTTTTTCAAATATAGGTTTTTCAACTAATGTTGCAACAAGATTTGTATTTCCATTTACCTTATATTCCACAACTCCATATTTTGATATTTCAGGTCCATCAATTTGCATCACGCACAATTGAGATAACCCAGATTTTTCATAAGCTTGCAATAAATCACTAGTAACGCCTTTATCGTTAAATACTAGAAAATCATCTGCGAGCAATACTGCAAAAGGCTCTCCTCCAACTGCACGTTCTGCACATAGAATGGCATGTCCAAGACCTAATTGTTCAGGTTGCCTTACAAAAATACATTCAACACCAGATGGCAAAATATTTTTTACCATATTCGCAATTTCATTATTACCCTTTAATTTTAAAGCTGCTTCAAGCTCAGGGTTACTGTCAAAGTGATCCTCAATCGCACGCTTATTACGTCCTGTGATAAATATTAATGTATCAATACCAGCTAAAATAGCTTCCTCAACAGCGTATTGAATTAAAGGCTTATTAATAATTGGTAGCAGTTCTTTTGGCATTGCCTTTGTTGCAGGAAGGAAACGTGTGCCGAACCCAGCAACAGGAAATACTGCTTTTCTAATTTTTTGCATGAGCTTTATCCTTTATCTAAATTAAATATCATAGTGATTTTCTTGGTAATAGCCTACTGGATTATTTTTCTGCCAATGCCAAGTGTCTTTGCACATCTGAATAATTGAAAGTTGGGGTTCCCAACCTAACTTTTTAAATGCGGTAGAGGCGTCAGCCCAAAAGGCAGGTAAATCTCCATCTCGACGGGGGGATAATTCATATTTTATTAGAATACCTGATGCACGCTGAAAATTATCGATAAGCTCTAGTACTGTAATTCTGTTTCCATTGCCAATATTTAAAACTTCAAATGGCTTAAGGCTTGGCTGACAATAAAGCGCCTTAAGATGAGCATCGGCTAAATCCACCACATGAATATAATCACGCTCTCCAGTCCCATCTCTGGTTTCATAATCACTTCCAAATATTTGTATATATTCTCTTTTACCAGACGCTACTTGCGAAACAAAAGGCATCAAATTATTAGGTGTGCCGTGTGGATCCTCACCAATTTTACCTGATTGATGTGCACCTATGGGATTAAAATACCTGAGTGATGTTCCTCTTCGCTGTTTATCAATAGAAACCCAATCATGTATTAATTCTTCAATAATTAACTTGGTTCGCCCATAGGGGTTTACCGGATTTGTAGGATGCAATTCATCATAGGGTAAATATTTAGGCACACCGTATACAGTGGCAGAAGAGGAAAAAACAATATTATTACATTCTGCTTTTGTCATTGCTTCAAGTAATGAAATAGAACCACCAACATTTACATTATAATACTTTACTGGATCCGCTACACTCTCACCAACTGCTTTTAACCCTGCAAAATGAATGACTGCATCTGGTTTAAAGGTGTTGAAAATCTCGTCTAATGCATTTGCATCGCGAATATCTGCATTCATAAATTGCAACTCACGATTAGTAATACCCCGAACTCGCTCAAGTGCAGCCTCATGCCCATTACAAAGATTATCTACAACAAAAACCTCGTGGCCTGCTTCTAAAAGCTCAACGCATGTATGACTGCCAATATAACCAGCACCACCTGTCACAAGGACTCTCATATTAATATTCCAATATAATTATTCATTAATTTTATTTTGAAAGTATAATTAACTCTAATGAAGAATATATTCCAGCAGAATTGCCGCATTGCCTCTTTTGTTAAAAACGCTCAATATAAATAAAAATGAGAGAATATATCATGAGCACAAACACGCCACACATAGCAAGATCAAAACCTGCTAACTTCAATTGGGAAGATCCTTTTTTATTAGAAGATCAACTCACTGAAGAAGAGCGTATGATACGTGATACAGCAAAAGCTTATTGCCAAGATAAGTTAATGCCAAGAATCATTGAAGCTAATCGCAATGAAATAT
>Ga0209532_1003311_pt1 | contig 10763 bp, 17 predicted proteins | sample COG_02_FD_184746 | JGI IMG/M metagenome (GOLD analysis project Ga0209532, IMG submission 184746) | Pelagic Microbial community sample from North Sea - COGITO 998_met_02 (SPAdes) (version 2) | ecosystem: Environmental > Aquatic > Marine > Neritic zone/Coastal water | place: Helgoland, sampling... | reverse complement strand
CGGGGATTTTTTTTTGCAAAAATTTCTTGAAAACTTTTTCTTCGATTTTATTATCTTGCAGAAATAAAATATATTGTTCATACGATCAATACTAATTGGGCAGAGTAATTAACTGTAAAAAATTAGTATTTCAGACTTTCACAATAAATTATTTCTCATTTTATAAGTCATGGAAAATAATAAACATAAGTTAATCACAATAGATTGTGGCCAGAATAGTGCCACAATTTATGACGGCGAAACGGTAAAAACGATTTCTCACAAAGAAATTTTAAGTTTACCTGATAAATACGATAATTGTATGATTGTAGGTGAGGACGCTCATTTTGGGGTTCCACGCAGTGAGAAATCATTAGCTCAACCATTCACAAAAAACCAACTTGTAAAATTTTACAATGATTGCAGTTCAAAAAATATTAAATTACGATTTTTCCCGCAACAATCAACTAGAAGAGCTCAATTATATGCGGGTTTAGAAAAGTCTGACGAAAACGATCCAAAATCCATATATAAATTAATAAAAGATTTTCCAGTGCAACTTAAAAAGCCTAAAGATCTTAATAAAGAAACACCATATGTTAGGCAAGAAGGATGGAAAGCGAAAGATTACACGAATAAAATATTAAACATAGCTAGAAGATTGAGTTATGAAGATAGTAATTCGAAATGGTTAGAAAATAATCTTGAAGAACTCGCATCCCGTCTATCCCCAGAAGCAAAAGATTGTTTTAATCTTTCTGACGAATATAAATATAAAATTAAAGCTAAAAAAGGTGACTTCAAGATCAAGGTAAATGGCGGCGTTAGTTTTTATCAGCTGTATTCTATTCTATCCTTTATTCAAGGAGAAATAAAAGCAACCGAAGAAAAGTTTGATATTCTTCCAAATAAAAGAGAAAGAAAACTTGATGGTAGTTTGCCAAAATGGACGTTTGTAAAAGAACATCTCCTATGTTCGAGCCCTCATCATCGTAAAGGAGGTGTAGCTAGAAGCAATCTTTATTACCACGGGTTAAGAAATTGGATTATTAAAAAAGGTAAGCTAGAGTTAGACGTTAATATGAAACCTAAAAACAGAGGTCAATTTTCTCACGAAGAAGAAGAACTTTATCATCATTATCGTATCGTTTACGCAAAATCAACGCGAGAAGTGTTCAATGTTTTAAGAGACTTAATACAAACTAGGCATTAAATAATAAAAAATGAACATAAAACAAGCTTATTTTGAATTAACAAAATCAATTATGGAGAATCATAATGTTCAAGCTGAAAAAGCTTTTAACAAAATGTGCGCCGTTTTGAATGTTACTTCAGAAAAAGATAAAGATTTACTGTTTGACTGTTTATATAATAGAGCTTGTTCAGAAAACACAGCAGAAATAATTCAAAAATATACAGAAAACGTGTAAATATATTATTATGGGAATGTTCGATGACATAAGAGTTCCACTATCTAACTTTAAAAATATTGTTAGTAATAAGCAATTCGCTATATTAAGGTACGCCAGTAAAAAAGATTTCTTTTTTCAAACAAAATGTCTTGATGCAGCTTGTTCTACTTATAAAATCAATAGAAAAAAGTTATATAAACAAAACGGAAACAAACTTGAATTCCAACCTATCAGCGACACAATAGCTATTTATAATAGCATTAAATATTCTGATGGTGGTAGGTATTGGTTTGAGTTTAATGTTCGAATTATTGACGGCATCGTCGAAGACATAAGAATACATAACTTCGAAAACGAAACAGAACAGCAAATCAAAGATAAAGAAGATGAATTTAAAAAATTATCTAGAATAAAAAAGACCCTTAGATACAAAATATTCACTTTCTTAGGAAATTTGCTTTACAAGATGTCAATCAAAGCGCATAATAAATCAGGCTTAAAGGTTTTTCGTTTGAGAGGCTTGGACGAGATTTAAGCTTCACGATTAAAAGTTAATCGTGCAATAATAATAAACAAAAGTAAAATATAGAATAGAAAGAAATAGCGTTTCCCAATAAAATAAGAAGTACGGTGTGCGCCGTACTTCTTTTTTTTTGAAAATAATAAAAGCATATTGACTTATTAAATTTTAGTGATATCATTTATCAATGACTCGTAAAGATTATAACTGCTGTAATCAAAAACTTAATCTTATTATAGACACTTTAGATTCAATCAAAGATGATATAGAAGAAAGAGGAGGGTTCCAAACAGAAACGCTGGAAGAAGAATTCTGGGATAATATAGAGTCTGCCGTTATAAATGTTCAAGAATGTTTAGAAAACTTAGAAGCAGATGAAGCCGTATCATTATTAAAAGAGTAAAACAATTTTAAACTACAAAACTATGGGTAAAGGCGATAAACCAAGAAACTGTTTTTCGACAGGTTTTAAAAATAATTACGATAATATTAACTGGGGAGCGAATAAAAACAAACCTACTCCAATTAAATCAGGAAAAGTTAGAGAAATTTACCATGGGGTTGATGATAAAACTCTTGAAATATTTACTACAGATCGCGTTTCCGCATTCGATCATATCTTAAACCAAACAATATTCGGTAAAGGAGAGATATTAAATGAAATGTCTTGTAAATGGTTTGATATGACTTGTGACATTGTAGAAAATCATGTAATAGAAAAATATAAAAGTCTTGTGACAGTAAAAAACGCAAAGCCTCTTCCAGTTGAATGTATTGTAAGGGGCTACCTTTCTGGTTCTAGTTGGTTAGAATATAAAGAAAAGCGAACAGTTTGCGGAATACCTTTGCCATCTGGTTTAAAAGAATCAAGTAAACTCCCAGAACCTATATTTACACCTTCAACTAAATCAGATGAGCATGATGAAAATATTTCATTTGAAGAGGTGGTTCAAATCCTTGGCCCTGAAACAGCTAATAAAATTAAAAAATATAGCTTAGATATCTATAATAAAGCATATCAATATGCCTACAATAAAGGTATTATTATTGCTGATACTAAATTTGAATTTGGCATTTATAATAATAGAATCATTTTAATTGATGAATTATTGACTCCAGATTCATCTAGGTTTTGGGGCAAAGAAGTCTATAAAGAAGGTCAAAGTCAGCCAAGTTATGATAAACAAATCATTAGAGATTATCTTTTGCAAATTGGTTGGGATAAAAATCCTCCTGTTCCTGATTTACCTCAAGATATAATAGAAAAAACTAGTAAAAAGTACCAAGAGGTTTATGATAGACTATTTGGATAAAAATATGTGTAAATTTATCAAAAGGCTCTTTATGAAATTATCAGGAACTAAAACTACCACAGAAGAAATATCTGTAGACGCATCAAACCTCCAAAACGAACTTCAACTTCAAATAAGTGACTTATCTGAACAGATAGCTGAACTTGAAAATAAAAAACCAGATTTAAATACTGATTTACTATCTGATATATCAGATTCAATAGTTGGGCAAGCGGAATTCCTTAAAGAATTACAATCTTTGGTTGATTTACAAGCTGTAAAAATAAAAGAACTTGAATCTTTAAATAACCCTTCTAGTCAAACCCCCTCAACTTTTGAGTCTATAGAATTGGGATCTGTAACTCTTGAGTCTGCTAAATTCGAATTTGTTTTAGGGGTGGATGCAGATGGTCATTATTCAGATGAGTCTTGGGAGGAGATAATTAAAAAAGGTCAAGAACTGCAATATGCTTATTATAAAGCGGCAGAAGATAAGTATAGCAAAATTTGGCCGTTGTTTCCCGGCTGGCATGGTTCAGCTATGGCTCCAGTTATAAAAATTATTTGTGAAGAGCCTGAATATCATTTTAAAGATACAAAAAGATTGCCGGGAAGATTTTGTTTATCTTCTGACAGAAGATGGTCTTCAGTTTTAAGATTTTATGGAGATGGGCAAAAAGTACTTAAAGATACAATACCTTATGGAACTGCTACAAACGCTCCTATAGGGCTTTATGTAGAAGGAAAGACTAAAGTGCAGACAAGTCAAGGTGAGATGCTCATGAAGCCGTTTGAGCAAACTATTGAAGATGTTATTATATGCGCTCATAACGGAGTGTTACCTATATATTTGTCTATGAATCAAGACAGATTTTGCATTAGGGGCGCAAAAATTCTTCAACATCAAGGCGCATTGATAGGTATCAAGCATGGACCTATTATAAATGAAACTAATTATCCTTTTCCAGCGATTCAAGATACTGAAGGCAATAATGTTTATCTTGCAGATCCTCGTTTTGAGAATCTTCAAATGGAAGGACCCCATAACAACAAGCGGCCTCAAGCAGCTATGCTTTTAAGCGGCAACAACATTATTATTTCTAATTTAAATCTGTACGGCTGGATGCAGGGGCCATATATGCATGGTGGTCAAAATCGTTTAATTAATGGTTTGACACAACACTGGGGCAACACGCATGATGGACGCATGTATTGTTCAAGGGATGAAATAGTTTCTTATACTGTTTGTTATAAACATAACACAAAAGATTCTGACTGTTTCTCAGGTATAGCTGGCAATTTTAAACAGTGGTATCTACCGAAACGTAGCAAAGTTCCAACTAAAGGCGGTTGGCACAATGCTGGCGAACATACTTTATAAATTTAATGCGTTAAGAGTGATTCACAGTATCATTATTTTAAAGAATAATTCAGCTTATCATCACTTTAACGCATAATTTTTTCAATATTTTATATTTAGCGCTCATGGTGAAACGGATATCACAGGACTCTTCTAAAGTCTTATTGTAGGTTCGATTCCTACTGAGCGTACCATTCTTTTTTTTAAAAAAAAACAACAATGAGTTCACTTATATTTTCTGGCAGATCTAATCCTGAATTAACTAAAAATATTTCTAAAATTTTAAAATGCAAAGAAGAAATAGAAACAGACGGTGTAGTATCTATTAGTAATTTCCCCAGCGGAGAAATATACTGTCAATATCAAAACAATATAAGAGGAAAAGATGTTTTTATTATACAGTCTACTAATAACCCAAACGAAGACTGGATGGAGTTGTTGCTTTTGATTCAAAGCGCAAGATTAGCATCTGCTAACAAAATTACAGCTGTTATACCTTATTTTAGTTATGCCAGACAAGACAGAAAATCCAAACCTCGCTCACCTATTAGCGCTAGACTTGTTTTAGATTTACTAGAAAAAGCTGGCGCAACACGAATTATTACTCTTGATTTGCATAATATTTCTATGCAAGGCTTTTCTTCTATACCTTTAGATTCTTTATTACCTTGCAACCTTTTAATTAACCATTTTAAAACAAAGTTATTTAAAAACACAGAGGCAAAAGATTGGATTTTAATGTCGCCTGATGTAGGAGGAATTAAAAAAGTAGAAAAGTATTCTGAATTTATGAATATTGATTTTGGTATTGTTCATAAAAAAAGAATTAATGCTACAGAAGTCGAGCAACAAGTAATTCTTGGAGAAGTAGAAGGCAAGAATGTTTTACTTATTGATGATATGTCAGAAAGTTTAGGAACACTGTCAGGGGCAGCAGAACTTTTAAAAGAAAAAGGAGCTAAACAAGTTGTAGCATTTGTTTCTCATTTGCCTTTAACTGAAAAAGGTAGAGAAAACTTACAAAACGAGAAAAATATAGATAAGATACTAACAACTAACAGCACAGCTAATATATTTAAACATTCAAAAATAAAAACTATTGACATCGCACCATTACTGGCAGATGCTATTAGTAGAACAATGAATAATAAAAGTATTAGCTCTTTATTTGATATTAAAGGGTTTTAAAAAAAGTTACATAACTGTAACATGAAAATATTAAAAAGCACTGTAAGATATTGCGTGAGAATATTATCTCTATTACTAATGGCTTGGGCGCACTCTGTATTAGCTCAAGAATCTGAAAACTGGAATGTATTCAATAAAAACACTTTGTATGAGAGCGATAGCGGCTTCATCAGAGATGTTAAGTTGAAAGGTAGGTATCATGGTCAATACATCAGCCAAGATGAGGATATCGGTGGCGTCAAAGACAATGAATACGATGTCTACCACCATCGCCGTGCGCGAATCCAAATGGACTTCGATTTCGATCATAATCTTTCCTTTGGTTTTGATGCAAATATTTCGGATGGTCATGGCTCCAGAACAGCTCTTAGCGACGAGGGTTCTTTCATAAACAATTTCCAAACGTTCAATCTTCAATGGAAACCCAGCGATAATTATTATTTCATTATCGGTAAAGACAAGCAGGACATTACCCGTGAGGACATTCAATCGTCGAGATATATCAAAACGGTTGAACGTGCTCCTATCGTGAATGAAATCGGTCAGCAACGTCCATGGGGAGCTCAAGTGGGATTCTTCACTAAAGGTATTGAACATCGGCTTGGTGCTTGGGTTTATGGTGCCCATGAAGATGGTCCAGAGTGGGTTGACTTTCGCGCTAATAAAGGACTATCCTATAATCTCACTTACCCAGTAAAAGATGATCTTTCTTTCCACTTTGACTGGAATTATGTGAATAACGAAGGAGGTCTTGAACGTGCGCGAGGTGATGCCGCTGTAGGTACTTTCGGGTCTGCTTATGAACACGCATTTGCTTTGGGTTTTGATTACGAAAAAGGTCCATTTAAAGTTATTTCTGATATCATCTACGGTGCCAATCGTGAAGGGGTTTCAGCGAGTAAGGGCTCAGCAGCTATTCCAGCTGGACATGATACATGGGGTTTCTATGTATTGCCTTCCTATAAAATCACCGACAAGCTTGAAGGTGTATTTCGTTACCAATACATGGATTTAGGACGAGAGCAGCGTACTCAGCGATTTGGGCATGATGGTGATGGGAACAGAAACGCACGGCTCAATGTTCAGAACTATCATTCGGTTTACACTGGATTTCAGTATTTCCTCAGTGGGGAGAACCTCAAGCTCATGGCTGGATATGAGTATGCTTGGGGCGAACTTTTGGGAAGCGACACGGATATTAACACGGGAAGTTGGCAGTTGGCAGTTCGAACCTACTTTTAAAAAAAGTTTTAATTTGGAATAATATATTATGGAACTAATTACAATATGGATGGCGATAGGTTTCTTTTTAGCAGCCTATTCGGTTATAGCAAACGATTCAGTACAAACTTTAGGGACTTGGATAGCATCCAATAACGAAAAGTTTAGATGGACTACAATGTGGGCTGGAGCTTCAATTGTGCTTTTGTTTACGTTGTGGTATGGTTGGACTGTAAACGGGGGGGACATTTCTTATGGAAGATTAACTAAAATACCTTTTCAGGAGGTCCAGTGGTATCACGCTTTAGCTCCTGCGGTTTTACTTTTATTGACTAGAGTAGGGGTTCCAGTTAGCACTTCTTTTTTAGTTTTATCAGCTTTTGCTTCTACTTTTGTATTGGAAAAGATGTTACTTAAATCAATCATGGGTTATGCCGTAGCAGCCGTTGCAGCATATAGTCTTTGGTTTGTAATATCTAAATTACTTGATGAGAGCAAGGATGTAAACGTAAAGCATGAAACCTTTTGGCGGGTAGCACAATGGACTACTACAGGCTTTTTGTGGTACACATGGTTAGCTCATGATATGGCTAACATTGCCGTATTTTTGCCTAGATCTGTCCCTGCCGACTTGATGGTTGTTATATCCATTGTTTTTGTTGTGGGTTTAGCCTTAATGTTTAAAGAAAAAGGTGGTAAAATTCAAGAGATAGTTTTAAGTAAGCAAAGCACAAAATTTATTCGTTCTGCTACTATTATCGATTTTGTTTATTGGATTATTCTTTACATATTTAAAGAGATTAATAATATTCCTATGTCCACTACTTGGGTATTTGTAGGTCTTTTAACTGGTAGAGAGTTGGCTATGGCAACAAGCAACCAAAAAAGAAAACTAAAGCAGGTTTTTCCTCTTGTGGCGAAAGATTTTTTTAAAATGATGATTGGGCTTTGCGCTTCTCTAGTTATCGTAGTTTTAATTCATAAGATTCTAAAATAATAAATATGTCAAGTTCAAGCGATAAAAGATGGGAAGAAAAAGAAGATAATGTTTCAGCAATGCTTCGCCAACAAAACGAAGAATTAATAAACAAATATGAAGACCAATGTCAAATCTCCAAAGGTCTCGCAAAAGAAAATGAAGAGCTTTTTCACAGCAGAAGGAAATACACTGTAGCTATCGATGAAATAAAACAAATTTTAAAAAATTTATAATGATAAATCAAAAAGTTTATATTTTTGATGTTGACGGGACATTAACTCCACCTCGACAAAAGATAAACAAACAGTTTGCATCTTTTTTCGCGTCCTTTTGCGAGCAAAAACCTGTTTTTTTAGCTACTGGCAGTGATTATAAAAAAGTAAAAGAACAAATTACTCCAGATATTATTTCTAAAGTCCATGGTATCTTTACTTGTATGGGGAATGAGTTGTGGATTAATAACGAAAAGGTTTACTTCAAAGAATTAAAAATACCTTCAGAAGTTCAGTTATGGCTGACAAGACAATTATATGAATCAAAATACCCCAAACAAAAATGCGGAAATGTGAATTTTGAATATAGAACAGGTATGCTAAATTTTAGTATTGTAGGTAGAGATATCGACAGATCTAGGCGTTTAGAATATTCTACTTGGGATAAAGACAAAAAAGAACGTGAAAAAATAGCTAAAAATTTTAACAAGCTTTTTAAGAATTATAGTTTAGAAGCTTGCATTGGAGGAGAAATTTCAATAGATATTCAAAAAATAGGTTCAGACAAAGGACAAATTTTTGATTATTTAAGTTTTTATAAAACAAAAGTTTTTTTTGGTGACAAATGTGAACCAAATGGTAATGATTACTCTTTGTATAAAAAGTGTGAAATTAAATTTGCTGTGCATAGTTGGCTACAAACAGCTTCAATACTTAAAAATATTAGTTGACAAGACGAGAGTTTTTCTTTATTTTGTTGTAAATGAAAAAGATACATGTTGTTACAACCACGAAAGGTCAAACTTACGACCCTCAAGGCACTGTTATTAATAAAGCTGCTAAACAATTAGGAATTAAAAACATAACTGATGTAAAAGCTGGCAGACATTTTCTTTTAATTTTTGAAGAGTCTGCTACTGAAGAACAAATTAAAGAAGCAACTTCTCAAGCAGCAGAAAAATTACTGCATAACAATATTATCGAAGATTACGAAGTTATTAATTAAAAATGCTTAAAGATTTATGGTTAATATGGTGTAGGACCGTTGATCACCGTATAGGTAAAACTGATGATGATGAACCTAATATTCCAATCTTGACAATTCGTCAAGCTCAATATAGCTTAATAATACGTAGCTTTATTATTGTTATAAATTTAATTACCTGTTTTTTTATCTGTGCAAATATAATACATAAGTGGTGATTATGGCTAATCAAGATGAATTAGATAAAAGGTATTTAGCAATGGCAAAAGAGTGGTCTAAGATGTCCCATGCTAAAAGAAAAAAAGTTGGCTGCTTAATAGTTAAAGACGAACGAATTATTTCTGATGGTTTCAACGGAACGCCATCTGGATTTGATAATGAATGCGAGAATAATCGATTAGGTAATTTTACTACGAAGCCAGAAGTCCTCCATGCTGAAAGTAATGCTCTCATGAAATTAGCTCGATCCACAAACAGCAGCGAAGGGTCTACAATTTACTGCACTTATTCTCCTTGTTTTGATTGCGCTAAACTAATTATTCAAGCTGGAATTAAAAGAGTTGTTTATGATGAGGCTTATCGTTGCAAAGAAGGTCTAGATTTATTAAAAAAGGCGAAGGTAGAAATATACAAAATAAATTAATATATGAAAAATAAAATATTATTAGCGTTAAAAGCTCATTACGAAGCGTTAGTAGCAAAGAATGAAGCTCTTTTGGAAAACTATTTACAAAATTCTGCTGGTATCGGAGAGCATCCAGATATTATAGAGGAATGTATTAAAATTGTTGACAATTTAGTTGCCGCGAAAGATTCACTGAACGAAGTATTAAAGCAAATCGATAGAGGATGAATTCACAAAAAATATTAAATATATTGAATGACCTTTACCTTAAAGATCCTGTTTCAATTATGGCGCTGGTATCTTTAACTGTCCCAACTTGCAAAGAGGTCTTACAGGATTATGATGTTAAAATCCACAAAGGCTATGTTGAGATAGGTTTACTGAGTATTCTTAATAAAATCATTGAAGATGAAGATAAAAAAATAGTACTTTCTTATTCTATAGACTCTAATGCTGTAATGCAACCTGAAAAATTTTTACTTAGAAATAAATAAAACATGTTTAAAAAAATAGATTACTTCTTTTTATTAGCGGCTTACTTAAGCTTCGTGATAAGTGTGGCTCTTTGGTTTTTGAAAGATCAAGATGCAGGAATGTATGTTGGCTTATGGGTACCGAGTATATTAACATTATGGGTTGGATTGAAACAAATAATTTACAGTAGAAAAAAATAATTATGTATTTATTTCCAATATTTTGTTTTGGACTGGTAATCATAGGAATTGTTTTTCTTGGAGTGATTGAAGCTACTAAAGAAGATTAATATGAAGATAGGAACACCTTATTCAAGGACAGCAACTAAAGTAATGCTGCTAGGGAGCGGAGAGCTAGGCAAAGAAGTAGCAATTGAATTAATTCGATTGGGAGTTAAAGTTCATGCATGTGATAATTACCCTCATGCTCCAGCTATGCAAGTAGCGCAAAATTGCCACATATTCGACATGCTTGATGAAAGATGGTTAAATGAACATATTAAATTAATTAAACCTG
>Ga0209532_1003296_pt1 | contig 10783 bp, 10 predicted proteins | sample COG_02_FD_184746 | JGI IMG/M metagenome (GOLD analysis project Ga0209532, IMG submission 184746) | Pelagic Microbial community sample from North Sea - COGITO 998_met_02 (SPAdes) (version 2) | ecosystem: Environmental > Aquatic > Marine > Neritic zone/Coastal water | place: Helgoland, sampling... | reverse complement strand
AATCTGATTTACGAAAGTTCCGGCATGACCGCGTCATTGTTAGGGGCCAGTTTTGAAGCGTTTATTTTGGACGATGAAATGCACTCAAACACGTATCGGATTTTACGTGGTGTAGAAGTATCGGAGGAAAACCTTGGATTTGATGCGATCTGTTCTGCCGTTTTAGGTGATGGGCATTTTCTGGGTGGCCAGCATACATTGGCGGCGATGGAGCGTGATTATTTTTACCCTGCTTTGGCTGATCGCGAAAACCCCAAAACATGGGCGGATGCGGGTGCGCAGGATGCGTGGGAAATGGCGGGGATCAAGGCACGGGCAGTTTTGGACAGTCATCATCCTGCTTATCTATCGGATGCGCAGGATCGCGAAATCCGTGAGCAGTTTAACATTCTGTCTCCTTAACGATTTGATTGTGCAAAGGGTGTTGTTCCAAAGTGCGCGCGATATACGCGTGAAAAATGTGACGATGATGTAAAGCCGCAGGAAAGGCCGATGTCGGTAATCGATTGTTCAGTTTGCAACAGTAATTTTTGCGCCTTTGCCATACGCAATTCCATGTAATATTTACCGGGGCTACAATTCAGGAACCGCCCAAATAGCCGTTCAAGTTGACGTACGGATATACCGACATCCGTGGCGATCACGGAAGGTGAAATCGGCTCTTCGATCGCGTTTTCCATCATTTTAATTGCGGTCGCCAATTTTTCATTACGCATGCCGTGGCGCGCCTGAAGAGAGACACGCTGTTCTGCGCTGGCATTGCGCACCGTATTATAAACCATCTGATCAGCAATTGCTGTGGCCAGTTCATGACCATGCGCTTGTTCAATCAGGTGTAGCATCAGATCGGCAGTGGCAGTGCCACCCGATGCCGTAATGTGTTTTTCGTCGGCGACGAACACATGGCGGCACAGTGCAACAGAGGGGTATTTTTCCATGAACGCGTCGTGGTATTCCCAATGTAATGCAGTGCGAACATCATCCAAAAAGCCCGCTTTTGCCAATACGAATGCGCCTGAACACAAGGCACCGATAGGTGTTCCATGCACCCGCTCGCGGCGTAGGAAATTAAGGATTGCTGGTGTGATATATTTCCAGACATCGAGGCCTGATAGAACAAAAAGTCGATCGTCTGATTTTAGAGGCGATAATCCGTCGTGCATTAACGTGACAGAGCCGTTTGAACACACTGCCTGTTCGCCGTTTTCGGATATGAATGACCAACTGTAGAGCTTCTGTTCGCTGATCAAGTTAGCGATACGTAAAGGTTCAACCGCGCAAGAAAATGCGAGATGTGAAAAGTTTTCGACGAGTAGGAATACAAAGTGTTCGGGTTTGCTCATATGGCGAATCCTTGGCGTTTGAGGTGAAACTACGCTAAATCATTTTTGTATACAAATTGTTTTTTCTGTGTATTTATTTTGAAAACGAAAGAATCGAACTTGGCCTTTACGTCGAAACAAAACAAAGCCCGCCTGTATGAGGATTTGAAGCGTGCCATCATTACGATGGAATTACGCCCTGGATCGGATTTGGACGAAACACGATTATCGGATGAATACTCTTTGTCGCGAACACCGTTGCGCGAAGTTTTTCGTCAATTGGCCGGTGAAGGGTATGCAGAGATCCATCAAAATCGCGGCGTGCGCGTAGCCGAGATGTCGCATCATACGTTGCGCAATTTCTTTTTAACGGCCCCGATGATTTATGGCGCTGTTTTACGGGTGGCCGCGTCGAATGCCACTGCCGCGCAAATCGTAGAACTTAAGGCGGCTCAGGTGGAGTTTAAAGCCGCTATTCAATCAGGTTCATCCATTGATCGTATGCTGGCCAATAATCAGTTTCACGCCATCACAGGCGACATGGCAGACAATCAATATTTAAGCCCCAGCTTCAATCGGTTGTTAATTGATCACGCACGGATCAGCGTGACGTTTTACAACCCAACAGATGCCAAGATGGCACAAAGTGTGCAAACGGCAAGCCAACACCACGATGCGATTATAGATGCCATTGAAACCCGTGATGAAGGTCGCGCGGCACATCTGGCGAATGAGCATTGGAACCTTTCACGCGATCAAATCGAAACGTTCGTCATGCCAAGCGCGCTTGACGGTCAAATGGGACAGTAGACGACATGACACCAATTTTTAAAATGGACGGCATATATACGCCCTTGATTACCCCGCACAATGATGACGGGTCATTCAATCTGCCTGCTTTGGCGCAACACATTGATTATCTAGTTGATGCAGGCGTTCACGGGCTCATCTCTGGTGGATCAACCGGTGAGAATTATACACAAACGACGCAAGAGCGCATCGCATTGGCGCGGTTCACATCCGAACATTTGGATAGGCGCTTGCCTTTGATTGTTGGAACAGGGACCCTGCGCACCGAGGATAGCATCGAAATGGCGACGGCGGCGCGAGACATGAAAGCCGATGCGATCTTGTTGGCGACGCCACCTTATTCTGTGCCGACGGAACGTGAAAATGCACTGAATGCTTTGGCAATTGATCGTGCGGCGAATTTGCCGATCATTTTGTATAATTATCCGGGTCGGATGGGTGTTAGCATGGGCGAAGAGTTTTTGGATCGTGTTGGGCGTTCACGGAATTTCTGTGCAATCAAGGAAAGTTCCGGCGACATTAATCGTGTACATTTGCTGGCGCGTGATTACCCACATATTCAGATGTCATGTGGCATGGATGATCAAGCGTTAGAGTTTTTCGCGTGGGGTGCGCGCAGCTGGATTTGTGCGGGGTCAAACTTTTTACCGCGCGAGCATGTTGCATTATGGGAAGCCTGTGCAGTGAACGGTGATTTCACCAAGGGACGGCGCATTATGTCGGCGATGATGCCGTTGATGCGCGTGTTGGAACAGGGCGGAAAATTCATTCAAAACGTGAAGCACGGTGTTGAGATCGTCGGTGGAACAGCGGGCGGTTTGCGCCCACCATTGAAAGGTTTGAACAAGGGCGAAAAACGCGAATTGGCGCAAGTGATTACGGTGCTGAAAACAACCATCAACGACATTCAGGCGGGGAACTAAACATGACTGATCTTTTGACCAAAGACGAATATATGGCCATCGCAAAGGGACTGGAATTGCCCCAAAACGCGTACATTGATGGCGGGTATCGCCCCGCAATTTCGGGTGCGACGTTTGACACTGTGAATCCTGTGACTGGTGCAGCGTTGGGCGCAGTTGCGGCATGTGACAGTCAGGATGTGGATTTCGCCGTATCCAAGGCGCGCGAAGCGTTTGATGATGGGCGTTGGGCGGGAATGCATCCGTCTGAGCGTAAGGGCATTTTGATCCGTTTTGCAAAGTTGATCACGCGTAATGCGCGCGAATTGGCGGTCATGGAAAGCTTGGACAGTGGTAAGACAATTTACGACTGTGAAACCGTAGACATTCCTGAAACCATAGACTGTATCAAATGGCATGCCGAAGCGATTGATAAAATGTATGATCAAGTCGCCCCCGCATCTGATGATCATTTGGCATTGGTTGTGCGCGAAGCAATTGGTGTTGTTGGGCTGGTATTGCCGTGGAATTTCCCATTGCTGATGTTGGCGTGGAAAATTGGACCAGCGTTGGCTGCTGGGTGTTCTGTTGTGGTGAAACCAGCAGAGGAAACATCGTTGACCACATTACGCGTGGCTGAATTGGCATCCGAGGCTGGTTTGCCAAAGGGTGTATTAAATATCGTTACAGGCGGTGGTGCCAAAGTCGGTGAACCGTTGGGGCGCCATATGGATGTGGATATGGTTTCGTTTACAGGTTCCACCGCGACTGGACGACGGTTTCTGAATTATTCATCTGAAAGTAACCTTAAAGAGATTGTTTTGGAAATGGGAGGCAAGAACCCCTGTGTTGTTATGGATGACGCAGAAAATTTGGATGTGGTTGCAGCGCATGTTGTGAACGGTGCGTTTTGGAATATGGGCGAAAACTGTTCCGCGGCATCGCGCTTGATTGTGCATGCCGACGTTAAAGATGCCTTAGTTGAGAGAATAAAAGCCCATGCGCGTGAATGGAATGTTGGCGATCCTTTGGATCCAGAGACGCGCGTTGGTGCGTTGGTTTCCAAAGCGCATTTTGACAAAGTTTGCGGTTATCTAAAACAGGCACCCAAGGGTTCGGTTTTGATGGGTGGCAATGCGATTGATGGGGCCTTTGTTGAACCAACGATCATAGACGATGTTAAGAACACGGATGTTTTGGCGCGCGACGAAATCTTTGGGCCTGTATTGGCCATTGTGACGGTGAACAGTTTCGAAGAAGCGATTAGCGTGGCGAATGATACGAATTACGGACTGGCGGCGTCGATTTTTACAGCAAATGCAAAGCGTGCCATTCGCGGAGCACGGATGATTAAGGCAGGTACTGTGACAGTTAATTCATATGGCGAAGGTGATATATCCACACCGTTTGGTGGATACAAACAATCTGGTTTTGGTGGGCGCGACAATTCCGTGCATGCGCATGATCAATATACGCAACTGAAAACCATTTGGTTGGATTTGTCCGATGACGATGCCGATGCTGTCGACTGATGACGTATAGCGCAAAACGATTGCCCAAGGTGACGGGTGCCTCCGGGTGGAATGCAATTTTACCAAACCGCACTGCCCTGCCCCAGCTGGACGAAGATATCACCGCCGATGTTGCAATTATCGGCGGTGGGTTTGCTGGGCTTTCGGCGGCGCGTCGAATGCATATTCTTGACCCTCAACTGAAGATTGTTGTTTTAGAAGCTGGACAATTTGGCGAAGGGTCGTCTGGGCGCAATTCAGGGTTTATGATTGATTTGCCACATGATTTGGCATCGGACAATTATGCGGGCGATGCATTGGCCACTGATCAAGAGGCCATAACCATGAACCGCCATGCAATTGCGTTTGGGCATGACATTGCGGATGAGTTTGCAATACCCCAAGAGTTTTTCGATCCATGTGGCAAGGTCAATGCCGCCGCAACTTCTGCTGGCGATCAACACAATATGGATTACGCCGTGCATTTGGCGCGAATGGGCGAAGCATCCACGCATTTAACCCATGACGACATGCGTAATTTGACGGGCAGTCCACATTATACATCTGGATTACATACGCCTGGGGCCGTGATGATCCAGCCAGCTGGGTATATCAGGATGTTATCGACGGGCTTGTCGCATCGGGTTGGAGTTTATGAAAATTCACCAGCCTTAGGCTTTTCGCACAAAGGTTCGGGATGGCGGATATTAACGCCAAAGGCACATGTGTCAGCGGGCAAGATAATCTTGGCAAACAACAGCCATGTTGAAAGTTTTGGGTTTTTCAAACGCCGCTTAATGCATATTTTTTTGTATGCGTCGATGACCGCGCCGATGACATCTGAACAGATTAAGAGGCTGGGTGGAGATGCGCGTTGGGGTGTTACACCATCTGATCCTATGGGAACATCTGTGCGGCGCATTTCGGGCGTCGGAGGGGATCGTATATTGATCCGCACAGGGGCTGAATACCACGCAGGTATGGAAACCACAGCGGGTGCCGTAACGCGTGCAGGAAAGACGCACGATCGTAAGTTTGTGCAACGCTTTCCAATGTTGAGTGATTTGGCGATGGAACATCGTTGGGCCGGATTGTTATGTTTGTCAAAAAACGGATCACCTGCGTTTGGCGAATTGGATACCGGGGTTTTTGCCGCGTGTTGCCAGAACGGTTTGGGCATTGCGCGGGGAACGTTGCAGGGCATGGGCATTGCGGATTTAGTCGTAAATGGTGGGTCAGATATTTCTGCGCATTTCGCCGGCCAACCCGTGCCGCAAAAATTGCCACCAGAACCACTGACCACGATTGGGGCCAACGCATATTTGAAATTCAAAGAGTGGCGTTCGGGTGCCGAATAGATCAACTGCCCATGTAGAATGAGCAGTTGTTTTTTGTTTAGAAATCGACTGAGACGTAATTAATCTCACCGTATTCAGTGGGTGAGATATCTTGCATGGTTCTGAGTTTCACAGTTTTCTTATTGATCGCGGACGAAAGAAGCAGCGAATAAACGGCGTTGTAGTTAGGATGCGTTAGCAAAAGCCTGAAATATCCGCTTTTGGGTTTTAGAACCGCATCTGATTTGATGTAAACTTGGTTTTCGTCTGTGTAGACTCTGGTGATTTTTCCGTGAACTGAATCTGTCATAATAAATTTCCTATGAATGCATTTGGTATAAAAGTGGCGTTAGCCAATCCTTTTTGCGGATTGGTAAGACTGGCGCGTTCGAAGTTGAGATAATATCGGTGTCAAAATACACCTTTTTCTCACCGTTATGTTTCACACGTCTTTTGCGTGCCGCATTGCCGTTCTTTGACGTTTTGGCCCATGCTTTTACCTTAATTTTGGTATTTTCGGGCAAAACGTTTTGTCCAACAATTCCTAAAACACGTTCGCTGTTACCAGTATAAGTAAAGCCGCCGAGCTTTTTTGAACCATCGTACCATTTGACTTCGTAGGCATCTGCAAGTGTGTACATTGCTTCATGATCGGGGTCTGTGACCTCTATACTTACTGCAATGTGCGCACCTTCTTGGCCGACACCCGTGAACGTAATCTTTCCTTCAACTGACATGGCGTTCACCCCACAGTCCATTACTTTGATGGGCTTTATGTTGCATGTTTTGCTTTTCAGGCATTATTCATCCTCCGTTTCATATTTAATCAATATGGAGGCGAACTTGTTTGGTGCGATACAACCGAATGCGAAAAGCGTGAGGATTAGTACACAAAAAAATCAAACCCAAACCAGCGGCATTAGAGTTCAATATATCGGGAATTGAATCTGCTTATGGCAAGCTGAGTTTTGCCATGCGCCCACCATCGACTGTGTGAATTTGTCCTGTGATGAAACCACTTTCGTCTGCGCATAAGAAAGCCGCCATGGCGGCGACTTCGGCGGGCGTTCCGGTGCGACCGATGGGGTGGATTTTACCGATGTCGCGACGAAATGACGAGGCATTTGGCATACTGTTGATGAAATCTTCGTTTAAGTCTGTGTCGATCCAACCAGGTGCAATCGCATTACAGCGCACACCATCCACGCCGTGGTCCACTGCAATTGCCCGCGTAAGCCCATGCAGCCCTGCCTTGGATGCGCAATATGCAGCGTGGTTAGGATTGGAACCCAAACCCTCTATTGAGCCGATATTCAAGATTGAACCTTTGGCAATACGTAGGTGTGGCATTGCGGCCTTGATCAACAAAAATGGGGCTGTCAGGTTGACGTGCAACGTATGTTGCCAATCATCCAATGCCATATTTTCGACCGAGCTTTCGGTCATGACGCCTGCGTTATTGACCAAGATATCCAAACCTCCTGCAGATGCGATAAGCGTATCAATGACATGTTGTGGCGCATCGGGATCGGACAAATTTGCGGGGATATATTCGAAGTTATCATCGCGACCGCGTTGCGCCGTAAAGACGCGCGCACCTTCGTCGGACAAACGTTTTGCAATCGCGGCGCCAATGCCACTGCGTCCACCGGTTACAAGGGCAATTTTTTTGTCAAAGCGCATCATGATACAGGTTTACCCCCATTAATTTCGACAAGTTCACCACACATGTAACGCGCGTGATCTGAGGCAAGGAACAACACCACCTCTGCGATGTCATCAGGTTGTGCGATGCGTCCGATGGGGACGGTTTTATCCAGTTCTTGGATTGCAGTATTTGGATCGAAACCCCGCATTTCTAAGCCAGTGCGCAACATTGGTGTATCTACTTCGTTTGGGCAGACGGCGTTAATGCGAATACCCAAATGAGCATGATCACGCCCCATGCATTGGGTTAAGGATGCGATGGCCGCCTTGGTCATGCAATAGATCGCGTGATTTGGCCCTGGGTGAACACCCCAACAAGAAGCTGTGTTCACAATTGCACCGCCGCCGTTTTCAGCGAGTAACGGTATCGCGGCGCGGCAAATTCGAAACGGTGCCTTTACGTTGACGTCCATCGACAGATCGAAATCAGCATCGGTGCTGTCTGTCACAGGTCCACGGCGCATTATGCCTGCGTTATTGATAACGATATCCAAGCCGCCTAATGCCTGGTGCGCGGCCTTGGGTAGCGTATCAGCATAGCTCGCATCCGTTAAGTCACCTGACAAATGAGCATCAGCATCGACACCGCTAACATCCAAATCCGCCACCGCGACAGTTGCACCACTGGCGCGAAACATTTTAACGATGGCCTGTCCGATACCGCCCGCGGCACCTGTGACCAAAACATGTTTACCTGTAAAATCCATTGTTTCCCCTTAAAATGAAGCAATGGATGGGCCGAATTGATCCACATCGATATTGAGGCCAAGACCTGTACCGGTCGGTAAATCAATATGGCCATCCCTGATTTCGATGCCCCCATCGTTGTCGTAGTGGCCGTCAATATAGGGTTGTGCGATCCACACACCTTCGAGCAGGTTTGGTTTCACAGTGGCACCAATATGGGTACACGCGGCGGCGATAATATCACCGCCCCAGCTGTCATCGCATGTGTGTGGAAGGTTGCGTGCTTCGCATATGTCGCGAAACGTTGTCATTGGGTGCAGGCCGCCAATACGGGTGACTTTCATGCCGAAACCATCGACCAGTCCCGTGCCAACTGCGTGGACGACACGTGTCAAATCGGTGCTGTTTTCATCCATATAAAGGGCGTGATTCAGTTGGGGTCTGATTTTTTGCAAATCTTCAACGGTATCGCAAGGTTGTTCCATGATGAATGGAATGTCGACACATTCGCGACTGACGCGCAGGGCATCGCGTGTCGTCCAGCCACGATTGCCATCAACGGCCAGCTTCATATTCGTTCCAACCGTTTCCCAAACTTTGCGAATGACTTCGATGTCAATTTCGACGGGACGACCGCCTACCTTTATCTGAATGCGGGGAAAACCTTGGGCCAATTTTTCTGACGCTATACGGGCGATGTCATCAGGTGTGCCGACACCGCTGGCGAAATATGATGGTACGCGGTGCGTTGTAGCCCCACCCAACAGATCGGCCACACGTAAGCCGAGATGTTTACCCATCGCGTCATAAGCAGCGATGTCGATTGCGGCTTTGGCGTAATTATGGCCGTTCAGCAGGTTGTCCATTTTGCGATGCAACATGCGTGGTTGCATCAAATCGGTGCCGATTAGGTTTGGGGCCATTTCACACAATGCTGCGCGCGCGCCTTTGGCATGACTTTCGGCATAGGTTGGACCAACTGGGCATGTTTCGCCCCAGCCGACCACGCCGTTGTCAGATGTGATTTTGACCAGCGTTGTATCCAATGCATAGACCCGCGCGTTGGCCATCGTGTAGGGGCCATTTTTGACCGGTAAATCATGTTGATAGACATGGATTTCCTTAATTTTCATACCTTATCCCCTTAGTATTCGGTGTTCAGTGCCTCTGCGGCTGGAATTTCGCGTTCGCGCCTTGCAATGTATTCTAACAGCTCTTCGTTTTTGGCCTGATCCAAGTGCGGTTCTTGGTATTCCCTTAGCTGTTTTCGTGCAAAGTTCAGCGCGCGTTCAGTGATCTCGATACCGCCTTCGGCTTGCCATTGCTCAATCGAGTTATTGTCCAACATTTCTGGCATGAAAAATGCACGTTGGAAATTCTCTTGGGTGTGTTCATGCCCCAAATAGTGTCCACCCGGGCCAACATCGCGGATTGCAGCAAGGCCTTCGTCGAAGTCATCCCATCGCGGGCCTTCGGCCATGCGGTATGCCATGGCGCATTGTTCGGCATCAACAATGAATTTGGCGACGGAACAGTGCATACCTGCCTCGTTCCAGCCTGCGGAATGCCAGATATAATTGGCACCGGCGTGCATGACGGCGGATAGGGTTGTGGCACTTTCGTAGCCTGCCTGAGCATCGAATGTTTTCGAACCGCCAAGCGTGTTAGATGTGCGCCAAGGGACATCATAAAACCGTGCCATTTGACCGATCATAAAGTTCATCAAACTGATTTCAGGTGTGCCTGCCATTGGGGCGCCCGATTTCATTGATACAGATGACAAGTAATGGCCATAGATTGCAGGGGTGCCGCGACGAATGACTTGGGTATAGGCGAGTGCACTTAGGGCTTCGGCGTTGAGTTGCGCCACTGTGGGCACCACGGATGCGGGTGTGTTTGCGCCGCCCAATACGAAAGGTGAACACAAAACGGGCTGGTTGCGTTTGGAAAATGCACGCATCGCACCCAGCATTGTTTCATCCCATACAAGTGGTGAGTTTCCGTTGCAGTTCCCTGTGGTGACGGGATGGGTTTCCATGAATTCGTCGCCAAATAAAATCGCGCACATATCCATAACATCTTCGGCGTTTTTAGCGCTGGTTGTCATGCCCATGAAAGTCTTATCGGAGTATTTCATAGACGAATAGGTGATCCGCAAATGGCGTTGTGAAATCGCATGATCGTAGGGTTCTACAATATGATGCGCCGATGAATGCATAGCCGGTGACATATGGGATAGTTTGTGAAACATCGCCAAATCGTCCAGCGTTGGATTGCGGCGCACGTCGTCAAGATCGCGTAAATAAGGTGCGCCAGTCATAGGCACAAAAATTGAATGCTTGCCACCAAGGCGCACGTTATTGTTCGGATTACGGGCATGATACGTAAAATCGGATGGAATTGTTTTGATCAGTTCGCGTACCAACCCACGATCCAAATGCACGGTTTCACCGCGCACATCAGCGCCAGCCGCCCGCCAGTCAGCCAGTGCGATATCATCGCGAAAC
>Ga0209532_1003293_pt1 | contig 10787 bp, 8 predicted proteins | sample COG_02_FD_184746 | JGI IMG/M metagenome (GOLD analysis project Ga0209532, IMG submission 184746) | Pelagic Microbial community sample from North Sea - COGITO 998_met_02 (SPAdes) (version 2) | ecosystem: Environmental > Aquatic > Marine > Neritic zone/Coastal water | place: Helgoland, sampling... | reverse complement strand
CCAATTGAATAATCATAAACAGGGGATGTCTTGGTTTCTAGACCTTGGAAATATTTTGAAGCTTTAATATCAGCATTATATAAAACAAATTTATAATAGTTTCCAACTAGCCCATTTTCATTTTGAGAAATATATTTGATATTTAGTTGATTACAAATTTTTACGTATTTATTTGCGATAACTACTTTGTTTGCAACTATTTCTTTCCATTCTTTTACAACACTATAAGCTAATAGCGCTTGAGGCTCTGAAACTCTATTGTTAAATCCAATTTTTAGTTTCTGCTTGAAACGATCATAAATTGAATAATCCATAGCCATTTGACCAATTTCTTCGTTATTAGTAACTATAATCCCTCCTTCGCCAGCAGGAATAGCCTTTGTTGAATAGAACGAATAAACTCCAGCATCTCCAAATAGACCTGAATGTTTTCCATTTAAAGTTGCGCCAAAACTATGGGCACAATCTTCTATAAGAATGATGTTTTCCTCTTTGCACAAGGAAGCAATACTCTCCATATCGGGATTGACTATTCCTCCAATATGAGATAGCATAATAATTAATTCTTTCTTTTCAGAGGTTGTATAATTATTTACTGAATTTTTTACATCCTCTAAACTTGGCATTAATGAATGTAGCCGGCAATCAATAAAACCATCTAATGTACAGCCGCCAGCTCGAACCAAAGTTGATACACCATACATAGTATTAGATTGAATTAAACACTTTTTTCTATTAAAGTAGTAACTGTATATATTTAATATTGCGACAAGACCAGATCCATTGGAACTTGTTGGAATAGCTTTTGATGCACCAGTCATATCAATAATAAAACTAGATATCTCATTATTCCATTTACCTTCAGCTAACGTACCAGATTCAAAAATTTCATCAATATTTTCTTTATAGAATTCAATTGACTTTTTTGGTAACTTAATTATTCCCATAACCTAATTATTTATTTATTCATTTATCATTCATAGCGTCTTGCCAAAATGTATTGGCCACTATATTATTATTAGAAATATTCGTTTTTGTTATAAAACTTTTGCGTGGATTTTTGTGATAAACTTTTCTATAAAACTCAGGACCAATACTAAACCCAAGTGTAAATTTACCTGGAATTACAGTCCAAATATCTTTTTCAATTTCCTTAATATGAAATAGATAGTTGCGTGGCTCCCCCTTTAAAATTATTTCACTTTTTACTCCGTTATATTCGGCTAGCTTATTAATTTGTGGTTGGTAACGCTTGTGTTTATTAAAAACCTCATCTATATATGCCTTACATTTTCCTTCATCACTAAAGGAAATTCCACCAATTAATCCTACACCATTGTCTTTTGTAATCATATTAATACAATTTTGTGGATAATAATCTAGTTCGACAAATGATTTTGAAGTCTCACTTATATTGTCTACGACTGCCATTGGGGCATAACTTTTTTTAACATTTGCTTCAACAAAATGAGCAATATTCTCAGCAGTGCATAGCACTATTTTTTCTGCAAAAAAAACTTCCCTTTTTGTTATGACATGGTAACCACCATCAACCTTAATATATTTTATAAATTCATTCGACTTAGATATTACTAATCCACATTCTACTGATGTAGCAACCATATCTTTTAGTATTGATCTTGAATTCATTGTGAAATCAGGAGTCCTGATTGTATAAAACCTCTCTTTCGATTTGAGTAGGTCTATGACTATTGATATTATTTCCTTTAACTTATATTTCCATGGATCAAAAGCACCTGCGCGCCTTCTCAACCAATCATGCTGGCTAATTTTATTTATTAAAAAAATTGAACGGGCGACTCCAATTAACCACGGAAAGGTAATTTTTCTTCCTCTTAGACGAAATTTAAAATGAATGTAATTATTTTCAATAAACCATCCTGTTTTTTCAGCATTTATTATAATTCCCTTTTCTGTAGGAGTAAGATTCATTCTTTGATATGATGAATAATACTCAAATAAATCATCAACTGCTCCAAGAATAAACTTAAGCGTTTTCAACTTATCTGGTATTAATGTAAACAGAGAACCCATGTGCATCCACTCATGAAAATCACGAGTCGTTTCTGAAGCTAATTTATCATTTTTTTCAATAAGCACAGCGCTATGCCCTTCACGTGTTAATATTTCAGAAGTAATGATACCAGCTATGCCACTTCCAATAACCGCCCATTCAAACTTTTTTATATTATTCATTATTCTTGTAATATTTAATTGTATTATTTAAACCATCGGAGAGTGAATTAAAATCATCAATGTTCGTTTTAAGTTTATCACTTAACTTAGAGTAGGTACCTATTGATATCTCTGGATCTCCATTTGGAAGTTTTGCTTTAATAATATCAGGTTGTTTATTAGTAAGTTTTATTAAGGTTTCTAATAAGTCATTTATAGTAATTGATTTTCCAGTCCCTACATTCAAAACCTCACATATCGCATATTGATGCAATATTTCCATCGATTTAACCAAACACTTGGCAACATCTTTTACGTATATAAAATCCCTGGTTTGATGCCCCCCATTAACAGTCACAGGTAAACCCTTAAGAAGCCTATCAATAAATATAGAAATTACTCCGGAATATGGATTTTTTGGGTCCTGCTTAGGACCAAAAACATTAAAAAATCTCAACCCTATCGATTTGGTTTGATATACATTCCATACCATCTCAGCATAATGCTCCATAGAAAGTTTATCTTGAGCATACGGCGAGAGAATATCAAAATTTTCTATTGTATCATTACCTTCTGGTAAGTTACCATACACAGCTGAAGATGATGCATAGACAATTGGTGTTTTTCGCTTATTAGCAAAATCGAAAACTTTTAAAGTGCCTAAAAGATTATTTGAAGAACTATTATAAAAATCATCTATTGATTTGGGTACTGACGCTTGTGCAGCAAGATGAAATATACCATCAATACTTTCTAACTCATTTATATTCACATCCTGGATACTCTTTATAATTGTTTTTACATTTTTATGATCAATAATATTGGACAAAAATCCACTGCTTAAATCATCTAGGCAAATTATATTATTATTTTCATTTACCAATGCTTCAATTAAATGGGAGCCTATAAAACCGGCACCTCCTGTTACCAGGTATGTTCTCATAATATTCTAATTATTAATTATTTAATTCTCAGTATTTGTCTCTGGCCAAAATAAAAATATCGCTGCAAAGGCAGTAATATCTCTTAATATAAGATATAGAAATCGATCTGGAATTCTGTAAAATTGACTTTTCATATTTACAATTGCCCGAAAAAAGGTAATTAATAAGTAAGGGGCATAAATAGATAAATGTGGGTGGATTATTGAAGCTACAAGAGATAAAAAAAACAAAACACCTGTGTAATTCTCTCTTAAAAACAACTTAACATATGGCAAATATTTATAGTGATCTCTCAATAAAACTATACGATAAAAGTTATTATTACTAAATAATGTCTTCCACATCCTATCACTATTTGTATATGCAATAGTATGGTGTCGTGCTAATATTTCTGCTTTTCGAAGTAATTTTATTCCTTTCTTTGATAATCTGATTCCTAAGTCTAAATCCTGACATTTAACATATTTAGTATTCATACCATTAATAGAGTTCCAAATATTCTTTGTAATCAGAAATAATCCACCCGTTGTGATTTGAAATTCATCTTCTGATAATCTATAATGATTGTTTTTATTAATTAATTCACCTCTTGTATTATAGAAATGATTCTCAAAATTTCCTGAAACAAAATCGTAAATTAAACCCGTTGAGTCTGTATAGACTAAAGGCAAGAAACTAGGAACTATTTCCATGTCGCCATCAATAAAGAACAATACAGAACCATTAGACCTTTTAGCCCCCACATTTCTAGCAATTGCAGAATTTTTATTATCTTTTAGTTCAATGATCTTTACTTCATTAAAAGCTTGAGCACGTGAAACACTATCGTCAGTTGATTTTGAATCAACATAAATTATTTCATAATCACCTAATTTGTTATAATCTATAGTTTTATAAATACTCTTAAAGCATAAGCTTAATTTCCAACCCTCATTTCTACCTATAACAATAAAAGAAATCTTTATTTGTTTATCCCCCACCATTTATTACTCAATTTAGTATTTCCTAAAATTAATTTAACAACTCTAAATGAGGTGTTTTCAATTTGGTATTCGATAGGTATGTCTTTAGGCTGTATTTGATTACTGTCAATTTCTGCTTTGACTGCATTTATTATAATATCAGTATCAAATCCAGTGAGAATGATACTACCCGTATCTTGGGCCTCAGGTCTTTCCATAGATTGACGTATACTAATTGCCGGAAAATTAAGTATCGCTGATTCTTCACTAATCGTTCCAGAATCTGATATTGTGCATACGGCGTTTTTCTGAAGGTTAACATAGTCAGTAAAACTAAATGGCTTCATAAAGTAAATTAATTCATTTGTGAATTGTGATTTATTGATTAACAATTCTATGCGCTTACGAGTACGAGGGTGAGTGGAAACTATGACAGGTAACTGATATTCTGCTGCCAATCTATTTAAAGCTGTGAGTATTTTATTTAGATTTTTTGAATTATCAACGTTTTCCTCCCTATGTATGGAAACCATAAAGAATTTTTGAGGTGCTATTTGATTTCCCTTATTACTAATCTGTTTGTTTAAATTTGTAATAGCTTTAGAATTATCAATTTTTTCTTTGTTTTGTTGAAGCACTTCATACATAGGAGACCCTGTTAAGTAGATGCGGCGGTGTTGCAGGCCTTCCGAGAGTAAATGCCTTCTGGCATGCTCGGTATAAACTAAATTGAAGTCTGCTAAATGATCTATTACCCTTCTATTTATTTCTTCTGGCACATTAAAATCAAAACTACGATTCCCTGCTTCCATGTGAAAAATAGGAATATGCTTTCTCTTTGCCATATATGCAGATAAGCAGGAATTAGTATCACCAAGTACCAATAAAGCGTCTGGTTTCTCTAATAAAATTAGTTCCTCTGTTTTCTTAAAAATATCTCCTATTGACGCTCCTAAGGAAGAAACATCTGCATTCATGAAATGGTCTGGTTTTCGCAAACCTAAATCATCAAAAAATATCTCATTTAGTTCATAATCATAATTTTGACCCGTGTGAACAAAAACTTGATTTGCGTATTCATCTAATAATTTTATAGTGGCAGATAAACGGATTATCTCCGGTCTAGTTCCAACTACTGTCATTATTCTTAGTTTTTTCATATGATTTTCATCTATAAATGTTGGTTATACTTTTTCAAAATAAGTATCCCCATTTTCTGGAATATAATGTTCGTTAATCCAAAAAATTGTATATAAAACAGTCTCTCCTATATTTGTAATATTATGAGTATGCCAAATCGGCATATCAACAAAACTTGGCTTGTTTCCATCTAATATAAAGCTTAAAGTCTCTTCTGTTCCTATTTTACGAAGTTCTATCTTAGCTTTACCCTTAATTACAGCGAACCGTTCTGCTTTTCTTGTGTGATAGTGGTTTCCCCTAGTGACTCCCGGGTGAGTAGTAGAAAATGAAATTTGTCCGCCGCTATTTAGCTTGATTGTCTCGACAAAGGAGCCTCTTTCATCAGAATGATTAGTAAGAGAAAAAGGGAAAAATGTTTTATGATTAATATAACACAAGAACGTATTAAATAGATCTTTTTCGAATTCGTTGTCCAAATTGGGTATAATTCCTTTTTGGAGATAGATATCCCTAAAGTTCTTCAAATGCTTAAGCACCTCTGATACTCTGATTTTAGTTGTATGTGGTACATAATGTATTTCACAATTAGTTTTTTTCCCGTTATTACAAATAATTTTACTAAATATTTCTTTTACGAGATCTCCCACATAGATCAGTTTCACTTCCCCATCTATCTCAATTTTGGGCTGCTTTCCATGGGTTAATTGATGACAAAATGTAGCTATAAAGGAATTATAAAAAGGGACCCCAAATGGGCCAAAAACATTAGGAACAATAAATCCTGTGAATTTTGCTCCATTTCGTATAGCCCATTCTTTAAATAATTTTCTCCCTTCTTGTTTTGATTTTCCATACGGAGTATTATTATCTTCCTGAGTAGAAGACGAAAAAAGAATGTGTGGCATGGCCTCTGCCTGCTCTAAGGCTGCTATTAATTTTTCTACTAAACTAATATTCGTATCATAGATTATTTTCGGATCGCTGTGGCGGTTTACAGCCGCCAAATGAACAATAACATCACATTTTAAAGTAAAATCCTGTAGTAATTCAATATCATTAAAAAACTCTTTTTTAAAAGGTATGAGTTTAATATTTTCTTGCAAATTCAAGAAATTGTATAGATGTTTTCCAATAAAACCTGACTGTCCTGTAATACCAACATTCATTTCACAAAAAATTTACCATTTATTTGGAATAATATATTCTGCACGTTTTGGTGCTAGAAAACGCGTTGTTCTACCAGCGTTATCGCCTAAATCTAGAACTTTCATAGTACTATGATCTGTATTTAAAAGTGAAAATATCTTTTACTAGAGGTTGGAGTGTCATTATAGTATTCATAAAAATTTATAACCTCTTTATTACTACTATCCTTTTCCTTCATTATATAATTATTTTATATCAGAATTTATAAAATCTAATTTCAACAATATTTCTTTTGTTTCATTTATATTAAGTCTATAGGTATTATGAGAATGATATTCTTCAGAATTATGTAATTGTCCTTCGCCCTCATTAACAAACTTATTATAATTGAGGTCTCTATTATCAGCTGGAATTCTATAATAGCCCCCCAGATCTTGCGCATTCATCATGTCCTCTTTACTAACCAATGACTCATACAATTTTTCTCCATGACGAGTCCCTATATACTTAATCTCGGAACCTGAACTATATAAGTCGATAAGTGATCTTGCAATATTATCAATCGTAGTAGCAGGAGATTTTTGAACAAAAATATCTCCTGGACGAGCATTTTTAAATGCATATAGAACTAAATCTACTGCATCATCTAAGGTCATCATAAAGCGAGTCATATTTGGATCTGTAATTGTTAAAGATTGCTTTCCTTTAATCTGCTCTATAAATAAAGGAATCACACTACCTCTAGAACCCATTACATTTCCATAACGTGTTCCACATATTATAGTACTCCTAGAATTTCTCGAAGTGGCGACCATCACTTTCTCCATCATTGCCTTCGATATTCCCATAGCATTTATTGGATAAACGGCCTTATCCGTCGACAAGACCACAACATTCTTAACATTAAATTGTATGGCCGATTCTAATACATTTTCAGTACCCAAAATATTTGTGAGTACCGACTCCATTGGGAAAAACTCGCATGAGGGCACTTGCTTTAATGCAGCAGCGTGAAATACATAGTCCACATCCTGCATTGCTCGATCTACAGATCGTTTATTCCTTACGTCTCCAATGAAAAACTTTACCCTGGCATTCGCAACTCGCTTTCGCAAATCACTTTGCTTTTTCTCGTCACGACTCAATATCCTTATCTCTGAGAAGACTTCAGTATTTAAAAATCTGTCTAAGACAGCTTTACCAAACGATCCTGTACCACCCGTTATTAACAAAGTACCTAAATTATTTTCCATGTTTCATTCTTAATTCTATTTCACTAAATTTAACTATAAATGCAAAGAAAAAGACCATGTGCATGCTCAAATAAAATGAAAACACAGCGGACGATGTGCTATGAGGCACAAACAAACAAAGCAAATAGGCTACAACAAAATAAGCTTGCTTTTTATGAGTTAAACCCGATCCTCTCTTTGCTAAATGATATATGTATTTGATATAAACAAAAATCCAAATCAAAACGCCGAGTACTCCGCCCTGTAATAATAAAGTGTGATTTCCGACATGATCATCGTTAAACTCAAACCCTTCGCTTGAAAAACCGAATCCCCAAATAGGACTCTCTAAATATTTATTCCAAACTCTCGGACCTCTATCCGTTATGCGAACCAAAGTACCATCTGCTGTATAGTCTCCATCTAAGATATTGACAACCGTAAGTGTTCTTTCTATGGTCAAGAAGAGCTGGTTACTAAAATATGGAAACACTATGGCGAGGGCATAAATAACTGTAGCGGAAATGATCACAAACCTAATAGCTCGAGCTCTATTGAAAAACAAAAAGCAAATGAGTAGAAGTAAATACATTGTTATATATCCTCTTGTAGCCGTTAAAAACATGCTTAGGAAAGATATTGATGCGACTATGTATAGAAATTTCTGACTGAATTTAGTGTGCTCCTTATCCAAAAGGAAAAAAAGCGAAGAAAAAAAGGCAATAAACCCAACCCCTGCTGCATAATATAACCTGCCTATCTTAAATCCTTCCTGACTAAAACCAATCTCATTGTGCGGCGCTACAACGTTTAAGTAAGTGAACACTTTTTTTAAGACTATGATGTCATGTACTTGCCATACGAATAAGAACATATTCGCAAAAAACAATAAACTAACAACATTATATAATGTTTTACGATCAGCGATTAGTGTCACTAAAGAAGGATAAAATGAAATAGATATCAGCACGTAGAGCATAGATATCAGCGATCCAGGGTCAAACCCGTAAAGTATGGAAATTAATACCATAAAAAACATATAATACAGTATCGGAGCAGATAGATATGCGAATCGATGAGACGATGAACGGTTTCTTAGTGGCGCATATTTTACATAAGAAATCAATGCAAAGACATGTGCAAACGAAATATGAACAGTACTAGTTAAGCTTATAATCGAGTCGTGAGGTTTACTGAATAGAAGCCCTGGGCCTTGCACTAAAATAAAAACGAAAACCAACCATACATGATCTCTTTTCGAGAAATAATAACATATTATAAGAAAAGTATAGTATAGAACCCTGAAGGAAGAATGTAAGTGTACAACGTATGCAGTAAAGAACAACAAGAATATGAGATAAACATTATCCTTCCAATTTGTATTTCCTTTATTTAAAATTGCTAACACCCTGATTATTATCTTTCATTTAGATTAAGATAAATAAACGTTTTTCTCATCTGATTATGGTATTTGTCATATTGTTAATTAACACAAACTTCCTTTATCATTTTCTCAAAATCACGTAAGACCACTTCTCTTGACAACTTTTTAATGGCTACTTCCCTACCTCTCTCTGACAACACAGAGTAATACTCTTCTGAATTTCTTAAATATTCTACAGACCTCCTGACTTCCTGACTTGATTTGCGTCCAATCAAATGCGCACATCTGTTGGTAGCACAAAATTGATAAACGGCCGAAGGAGCAGGGGCAAATACCACCGTTGGAACACCTGATATCAAATATTCTGATAATTTGGTTGGCAAAGAAAGCTTCGTATATGAAAGGGATATCTTGTCGAAAGAGAGAGGCAATAAAAGTAAGTCACTTTCGAAAAGTTTATTTTGATAATCTTTTTGATCTAGCATACCCAATACCATCGTATTGTTTCTCTCCAATGATAACGTCAGTTCATTACGCATTGTGAAAAGCTCAAATTCTATGTTTTCCATATTCGCTATGCAACCTGCAAAAAAGCGCAAGCTTTCTATATTTTTTAAGTTTACAGTTCCAAAATACCTAATTACAAACTTTTCTCTCGCTACATTTGACCTGTCCGCAAGACTCCATCGGCTCAAGTCAACATAATTGTGCGCGACACCAAAACTCATCCCATATCTTCTTTTATACTCGCTTGCCATTGAGTCTGCTATAACTAGCCGCAGTGACGCCATTTTTAATAACCTCTTGAATAATGCTTTATTTATGCCTCCAATCAATTGTCGAGTCAATATATTCTCCTTAACCCGTGAAATTGTATTAGAAATTGGAGGTAGAGATATCCAATCGTCCATGACGTGTATCACAACAGGTATGTCTAAATATCTGGACAGTTTGATCCCAAACCTCATAGTATTCAAATTCGAAAATTGTAGATACAATATATCTGGCTTTATGTCCGCAAGCCAAGACTTTAAACTATTACTGAGTCTATAAACATGAAAAAAATGACCAACACCCAAAAGAACACCTAAATTATATATAATTTTTCTGCTTTTTGACCTTTCAACACTATTAGATTTAAAATATCCATTCCCTTCTTTCTCAGGCGCCGATCTAGTCTTGCTAGTTACGAACATGCGTAATATAATCGGAGTTTTCTCTTCTCTTGAAAGAGTGTAAACATCCTGACAAATTTCGTGACTGATACTTTCCTTTCCAGAATGTATTGAAAAAAGGCGATGAGAATCTTTCCAGTTAACGAAAAGATTTGACAATGTTATACCACCCCCGTCTAATTGATTAAACGACTGCCCAAATACTAAAACCCTTGGCAAATTTTCTCTCTGCATAAAACTTCAATTACAACTTAAAAATCACGAATAATTGATGAACAGGTTGAAAATAATCCTGATCAAAACTATTCACTAACGACACTGAATGTTTCTTTCCAAACCGAATAATTAAGCGCACGCCATATTATGTTATTTAATACTTTCTATTCTGTATTGAGCTGGTCCCGTTTATTAAACAGCTTTTGTGTTAGTTAAAGTTAATGCTTGTTTTTAAGCAGCCAAGGAATAGACCTGGAAAGGTGTTTTGTCTTGAAGAGAAGAATGATCTCTGCGTAGATTGTAATAGTCTATGAACTCACTGCAGGCTTTCTCTACCGAGTGCCATTACAGAGTTCTTGAAGGTAAAGCTTTTCGTATTTAATGGTTCT
>Ga0209532_1003286_pt1 | contig 10801 bp, 9 predicted proteins | sample COG_02_FD_184746 | JGI IMG/M metagenome (GOLD analysis project Ga0209532, IMG submission 184746) | Pelagic Microbial community sample from North Sea - COGITO 998_met_02 (SPAdes) (version 2) | ecosystem: Environmental > Aquatic > Marine > Neritic zone/Coastal water | place: Helgoland, sampling... | reverse complement strand
GTATCAATCCATAGAACAATCCGAATTGTTGAATCAAAAAGAAAGCAGTCCAATGATTGGTTTTGGATTAGATTATATCAATGTTGCTGAAAGACCAAATATGGATTTTAGCGATAACGGAAAGGATATTGTAATGCCAATGGTTTCAGTTTCTATCCCAATTTTCAATAAGAAATATAAATCGCAAACCAAACAAAATGATTTGCAACAGCAGGAAATTACTGCTCAAAAACAGGAACGTTTAAATTCATTGGAAACGCTTTTAGATAAAGCAGTAAACGATAAGGTTTCAGCAAGAATAAGTTATGCAACCCAAACGAAGAACTTAAAGCAAGCTAAAGATGCTGAAGAGATTCTTATTAAAAATTACGAAACAGGAACGATTGATTTTAATGACGTTTTGGACATACAAGAATTGCAATTGAAGTTTCAAATGAATCAAATTGAGTCAGTTAAAACCTACTATGTGCAAACCACAATTATTAATTATTTAATTCAGTAAACAATGAAAACTGTTAACATAATTATATTCTTATTCTTAACGTCAACTGTATTTGCCCAAGTCGGGACAAATGGAAATGACAGAAAAGAAGAAGGAAGAAACATAAAAGAATATAACCTCACTATAGAAGAAAATGAATTAACGCTCGCAGGAGTTACAGCCAATGGTATGACAATAAACGGGAGTGTGCCTGGTCCTACATTAGAATTTAATGAAGGCGACCTTGCCATAATTAATGTTACCAATAAAATGGATGAAGAAACCTCTGTGCATTGGCACGGGTTAATACTTCCTAATTTTTATGATGGTGTACCATATTTAACCACGCCACCAATAAAACCAAATACAACATTTCAATATAGAATTCCTATCAACCAATCTGGTACGTATTGGTATCACTCACATACTATGTTACAAGAGCAGAAAGGAGTTTACGGTTCAATAGTTATTCAGCCTAAAGAGAAAACATTTGAATATGACACAGATTTAGTCGTAGTTCTTTCTGATTGGACAAATGAAAAACCAATGAACGTATTGCGTAACCTTAAAAGAGGAAACGAGTGGTATCAAGTTAAAAAAGGTACAGCAGTTCCATTAAGCAGAGTTATAAAAGAAGGTGCATTAGGTGCGCAATTTAAGTTTTGGCGCGATAGAATGGAAGGCGCAGATATTGCAGATATTTATTACCCTGCATTTCTTTCTAATGGTAAAAAACTTGCAGAATATCCAAAGTTTAAACCTGGAGAAAAAGTAAGACTTCGGTTTATCAACGCCTCTGCCTCGACTTATTATTGGATGGATTTTGGAGCAGGTAATGCTACAATCGTTTCAAGTGATGGTGTCGATGTCACACCAGTCAATAAAAGTAGGTTTCTCTTTGGTATAGCAGAAACCTATGATGTCATAGTTACGATACCAAACGGTACATTAGAAGTAACTGCAACCGCACAAGATGGGTCGGGCTACACATCAATTCGTTTGGGTACTGGAAAACTTTTTCCTGCAACTGGAATAGATAGACCAGACAAAGTAGCAATGATGAAACAAATGGCAAAAATGGATATGAAAATGGGAGCACCTGCAATGGCACGTAATCAAAAGAAAAATACACCTAAAGCTTTAATGGAAAAGTATGGAATGAAGATGGATATGAAAGACGGCAGCATGAAAATGGAGATGAACAATATGATGTCGATGAAAGATGGTAAGATGAATGACCAAATGGATATGAAGATGAATGAAAAGGATAAGATGGAAATGAAAAAAGACTCAATACCTATGAAACATGACATGTTTATGATGCAAAAAGATAGGACTTCGTTTGATTATGATGCACGTAAAACATATTTCAACTATGACTTTTTAGAGGCAAAAGAAAATACTACTTATAAGTCCGACATACCTATAAATGATATTTTACTTAATCTAACTGGTAATATGCAACGCTATGTATGGAGTATAAATGGTGTGCCATTATCCGAAACCGATAAAATTAAAATAAAAAGTGGAGAGGTTACAAGAATAACCTTAAATAACTTAACAATGATGCACCACCCAATGCATCTTCACGGTCACTATTTCAGGGTTATTAATGAAAACGGAGAACGCTCGCCATTAAAACATACGGTTAATGTGCCACCAATGCAAAAAGTAGTTATTGAATTTTATAACGAAGAATATGGCGATTGGTTTTTTCATTGTCACGTATTATATCATATGATGGGTGGTATGGCAAGAGTATTTAGTTATGACACACCACGAGATGAAAGGATGGAAGCATATCCAGTTCAAAAACTCATCAATGAAACTGATCATTATTATTCTTGGGGAAGTGCTCGTGCAGGTTCAAATTTCACAGAATTAAACCTTATGTCCAGTAATATTAGAAATGAATTTAGTTTAAGAACCGAATTGGATTATAATAAAAATCTTGAAGCAGAAGTAAATTATAACCGATACTTAAATGATTGGGTACGTGTTTATGCAGGTTTAAACACCGAAACATCAACACCAGATTCTTATGACACGTTTAATACCGTAGGATTAGTTGGCGTTAAATATTTCACACCATATAGATTTAATGTAGATGTGAGTATGGACCATCAACTGCGTCCTAGAATTCGCTTAGATAGAGAGCTTCTACTTTTTCCAAGATTTTTTATAGAAGGCGAATATGAATATAGAGCTGACTTTGGTTGGGTCAATAATTTGGAGAATAATAATTCATACGAAGGCGAAACCCAATGGTTGGTTGGAGCCTCTTATATTTTATCACGAAATTTTTCAATTCAAGGAAACTATAACAACCGATATGGTTGGGGTGGTGGACTTTTAGCCAGATTTTAAATAATAATTAATACATAATAATCTTTAAAACCAAAATTTATGAAAACAGTACAAAGAATAATAGGTACAATGGCACTTGCTGCCACAATGATGCTAACAATTTCCTGTAAAGATGGAAATAAAAATGAATCTGTTACAAATGATAATAATCAGGTAAATCAAGAATCTGTAGATGACAAGGACGATATGGCAATGATAGACAATCAAGACACAAGAGCAGAAGCAATTTTAAAAGATTATTTCAACTTAAAAGATGCCCTCGTAGGCGATGATAATGATAAAGCAAAGGAATTGGGAGGCACATTGGTTAAATCTCTTAAATCTTTTGATGCATCAAAATATTCTGAAAGTGAAAAATCAGAATTGAATGACATTATCGAAGATGCTACGGAACACGCAGAGCATATTTCAGAAAGTGACATCAAGCATCAGCGTGAGCATTTCAAAGTATTGAGTAAAGATGTTACAGATATGGTTGCCATTACGGGAACAGGGATGAAGCTTTATGAGCAATTCTGCCCAATGTATGATAACAATAAAGGTGGTGTTTGGTTAAGTATGAACGAAGAAATTAGAAACCCTTATTTCGGTGACCAAATGTTGAAATGTGGTAAAGTGCAAAGAGAAATTAACTAATTGAAAATTGTAAAAATCATAGCAATAGTATTGTTGGTGGCGTTTGTGGGTATTCAATTTATACCCACAACACGCAATCAAAGTGAAGTTGTTCCAAAAACCGACTTTATATTGGTAAATGATGTCCCAAATGATATCAAGAACAAATTGCAAGTCTCTTGCTATGATTGCCACAGTAACAATACAATATATCCTTGGTACAATAAGGTGCAACCGGTAGCCTGGTTTCTTGAAGACCATATCAAAGAAGGCAAGGCAGAATTAAATTTTAATGAATGGGATGATTATTCAAATAGAAGGAAAAACAGTAAACTAAAATCCATCATCAATCAAATTGAAAATGGCGAAATGCCTTTGGATTCCTATACATTAATTCACGGAAACGCAAAATTGTCTGAAAGCGAAAAGAAATTACTCATAGAGTATATGTCAGATTTAAAAGAAAATTTAAATAATTAAAAGTCAAACATCAAAAAATTCGATTATGAAACCACCCATATTTGTCTTATTACTCACGATTTTAATTGTGAGTTGTAAAGAAAGTAAACAACAAGATACAACTATCGAAACTCAAAAAGAGGTCGTTGTTGACAACACAAATGAAAAAGAGGAAGTGTTGAAAATTATGAAATCTTATAAAGATGCCATTCAAAACTTAACAACCGAAGGCACTTTTCAACTCTTTACGCAAGATGCCACCGTTTTTGAACAAGGTAAAGTAGAAGGAACTTATAAAGATTATATAGATGGTCATTTAGGTTCAGAACTTGGTCATTTTGAAAGTTTTACATTTTCAGATTATGAGATTGATGTAAATGTAAGTTTGCCCTATGCATATACAACTGAAAATTATTTGTATACAATAGTGTTAAAGGCAGATGAAGCTAAAGGAACAAAAGAACGAACCATTGAAAGTAAAGGCGTAGCAACTTCAATTTTAAAAAAAATAGATGGAGATTGGAAGATTATTCATACACATACTTCATTTAAAAAATTGAATCAATAAACAATGAATCATATTCTTCATATAAAAAATATGGTCTGTAATCGCTGTAAAATGACGATTATAAATCTGTTGGATGATGAAGGCTATGAAGTAGAATCTATACAATTGGGTAAAATTGTTGTTAAAGAACAGTCTAGTAATGATTATGTTCAGCTAGAAACACAGTTGAATGCTTTAGGATTTGAAGTGATTAAGGATCCTACAAAGGCACTGATTGAAAAAATAAAAATTAATCTTATTCAGCATATTGAAAAAAATGATACAGATGAAATTCTTGGTAAACTTGAGAGTGAAATAGGCAAAAGTTATTCCACATTGAGTAAAACGTTTAGTAAATCAGAAGGGATAACACTTGAAAAGTATTTTATCAATCTGAAAATAGAAAAAGCTAAAGAGTATATTCAATTGAATCAGCTTAATTTTTCAGAAATAGCCTTTAGCCTTAACTATAAAAACAGTAGTCATTTATCGAAACAGTTTAACCAAGTTACTGGAATGTAAATGACAGACTATAAAAATTTACAATATGGAGAGAGAAAATCCTTAGATGAAATTGTATAAAAATTAGCCAGAATTAGAATAGTATCACAAGGTAAGCCATTGTAATTTAGCCTAATTAATCTTAAACTAAAAAAATGAAACATTCATATCACATACACGGAATGACCTGCAACGGTTGTCGCAATCACGTTGAAGAAACGCTCTCTAAAGTAGAAGGTGTTTCAGAAGCAACAGTCGATTTAGATAAGGCAGAAGCTACAATCGAAATGGAATCACATATTCCAATAGAAAAGTTTCAAGAAGCCTTAAAAAAGGATGGTGGCAACTATAGCATTCATAAACGAGGTGAACATCATCAGCATTCAAAAGATAAAAAGAAAGAGCAACCCAAAGGAAAAGGCACAGGCACATTTTATTGTCCTATGCATTGCGAAGGCGATAAAACTTATGACGAACCAGGCGATTGTCCTGTTTGCGGAATGGATTTGGTCAAAGAACAAAATCTATCAGCAACTTCAAAAGAACAATGGACGTGTCCTATGCATCCAGAAATTGTCAAAGACGAAGCAGGTTCGTGTCCTATCTGCGGAATGGATTTAGTGCCAATGAAACCCGACCTTTCAGCAGAAGAAAAGACCTATAAAAAGCTATTAAAAAAGTTTTGGATTGCCACAGCATTCACCTTACCAATTTTCTTAATTGCTATGAGCGAAATGTTCAATAACAATCCATTATTCGATATAATGGAACAGAAATATTGGAATTGGATTCAGTTTGCATTGTCAATTCCAGTCGTGTTTTATGCCACTTGGATGTTCTTTGAACGTGCCTATAAAAGTATTAAGACTTGGAATCTCAATATGTTTACGCTCATTGGAATTGGTGCAGGCGTAGCGTGGTTGTTTAGTGTAATTGGAATGTTATTTCCCGATGTGTTTCCAAGTCAATTTAAAACAGAATCAGGTGCAGTCCACGTCTATTTTGAAGCAGCAACGGTAATTCTAACATTGGTGCTTTTAGGTCAATTATTAGAAGCTCGCGCACATAGTAAAACAAATTCAGCAGTAAAAGAACTGTTGAAATTGGCACCTAATAAGGCCATAAAAATTGTGGATGGTGAAGAAGTTGAAGTCAGTATTGACGAGATAGAACTCAGCGATATTCTAAAAGTAAAACCGGGCGATAAAATTCCTGTAGATGGTGTCATTACGGAAGGCAATACAAGTATTGACGAATCAATGATTACTGGTGAACCCATTCCAGTAAATAAAGCTTTAGATGATAAAGTAAGTAGCGGAACAATAAATGGCAATCAATCCTTTTTAATGAAAGCTGAAAAGGTAGGTAGTGACACTTTATTATCACAAATCATTCATATGGTGAATGATGCCAGTAGAAGTCGTGCACCTATTCAAAATTTAGCTGATAAAGTTTCGGGTTATTTTGTACCAGTTGTAGTTATCATATCTGTAATCACATTTATTGTGTGGGCAATTTGGGGACCAGAACCTGCTTACGTCTATGCGTTGGTTAATGCAATTGCAGTTCTAATTATAGCCTGTCCGTGTGCATTAGGTCTAGCAACGCCAATGTCTGTGATGGTTGGTGTAGGTAAAGGTGCTCAAAATGGCGTATTGATTAAGAACGCCGAAGCACTTGAAAAAATGGATAAAGTAAATACGCTTATCGTTGACAAAACAGGAACAATTACAGAAGGTAAACCAACAGTTGAAACCGTAGGTGCTTTTAATGATGCCTTAAGTGAAAAAGAAGCGTTACAATACATCGTTTCACTCAACACAAATAGCGAGCATCCGTTAGCAGAAGCTACCGTGAAATACGGAAAAGAGCATAGTGCTGAAATACTAAAGTCCGTAGATTTTAGTGCTGTTACTGGAAAGGGTGTTGAAGCTAAAATTGATGGCAAAAATGTAGCATTGGGGAATCCTAAAATGATGGAATATGCCAAATCAGCCATTACATCGACAATGAAAGATGAAGCCAAAACCTATCAAAAACAAGGCAAAACGGTTTCTTATTTAGCGATAGATAAAACCGTTGTAGGCTACGTGGTCATTGGCGATAAGATAAAAGAAACAAGTGCCAAAGCTATTAAAGCACTTCAAGGTAAAGGCATTGATGTAATAATGCTTACAGGCGATAATCACGATACCGCACAAGCAGTAGCATCAGAATTGAATCTGGCAGACTTTAAAGCCAGTATGTTACCAGAGGACAAACTCAAAGAAGTAGAAAAATTACAAGAAAATGGAAAAGTAGTTGCTATGGCAGGTGATGGTATTAACGATGCACCAGCATTGGCAAAAAGTGATGTGGGTATTGCTATGGGAACAGGAACAGACGTAGCTATTGAAAGTGCAATGATAACGCTCGTAAAAGGTGATTTAAACGGCATTGTAAAAGCAAGAAATCTAAGCGATTCAGTAATGAAGAACATCAAGCAAAACCTATTTTTTGCACTCATCTACAACACATTAGGTGTGCCTATTGCAGCAGGTGTTTTGTTCCCGTTTTTCGGAATATTACTCTCACCAATGATAGCGGCTTTGGCTATGAGTTTTAGCTCTGTTTCGGTAATAGCAAACGCATTACGATTAAGAACAATTAAAGTATAATTATAAATAAAAAACTAATGAAAAATCTAACCTTATTAATCGTAATGATGATTACAATAGTGAGTTGTAAAAACGAAAAATCAAGTTCGAAAGAGCAAAAACACAATCATAACAATGCAACTGAAAAAGTAGAAGAGCCAAAGAAAAAACCATTAAGTCCACATACTGAAACGATGGCAATGATAGGTGATGCTCATATTCATATTGATTATTCTTCGCCAGGAGTAAGAGGACGAATCATCTTTGGTGGTTTGGTTGGTTATGACCAAGTTTGGCAAGCAGGAGCGCATATGGCTACTTGGATGGAAACGAATAAAGATTTAATCATAAATGGAGAAACGCTTCCTAAAGGGAAATATGGCTTTTTTACAATTCCATCAAAAGGCAACTGGACTGTGATGATTAATAAAAACTGGGAGCAACACGGTAAAGATGAGTATGACGAAAAAGATGATGTTATTCGATTCAAAATTACACCAACATTATCAGAAGAAATCACAGAACATTTAGAATATAAGGTCAACAAAATAGATGATAAAAGTGGAACTATTTCGATGGCTTGGGAAAAAGTTAAACTCGAGTTTCCTTTTGCAATAAAAAATTAGAAAATGGTAAACAGGCATACGGCTTTAAAAATTAGAAAAACCCACAGGTATTTGGGTCTCTTTTTAGGGATTCAATTCCTGTTTTGGACCATTAGTGGTTTATACTTCAGTTGGACAAACATTGATGAAATACACGGAGACCAATTTAAAAACTTGGACTATCAACCCAAAGCATTTAATAGTTTAATAAGTCCTTCAGAAATGGATGTTCCAGATGGTATAAAGACTATTGAATTAAGAGATATTGATAATGCACCGTACTATTGGATAAATAAAGAGCAGTTGTATAATGCCTTAGATGGAATGCCAAAAAATGGTATTACGCAGGATGAGGCACTCTATATTGCCAAAAACCATATGAAGAGTGATTTAGAGGTAGAATCTGTTGAGCAAATTACTGAAACTGGAAAACACCACGAGTATCGAGAAAAACTACTACCTGCTTATGTTATCTCATATGAAACAGATGAAGCTCTAAAAGCATACGTTTCTGTAAGCGACGGAAAATTTCAAACCGTAAGACATCGCTCTTGGCGTTGGTTTGATTTTTTATGGATGACACATACTATGGACTATGAAGGCAGAGACAATTTTAATACCATTGTTTTGAGAGCATTTTCACTTTTAGGTTTGATAACCGTTTTAAGTGGGTTTTTGTTGTGGTACACCTCGTCACCTTCAATTAGGAAATTATTAAAACGAAAAAAATAAAGAAATGAAAAAATATATAGTTTATCTCGGAATATTAGCTGTAGGTCTACTTTTAGGGTGGATACTCTTTGGTGGCTCATCAAAAGAAGAAACAGACCATAATCACGATGCAGTTACAGAAACCAATCAAATGTGGACCTGTTCAATGCATCCACAGATTATGCAACCAGAAGAAGGAGATTGCCCCATTTGTGGTATGGATTTAATTCCTTCAGACGCTGGCGCGGATGGTTTGGCAGCAGACGAATTTAAACTGACTGAAAATGCAATGGCTCTGGCAAATATCCAAACAACTGTTATTGGTAAAGGCAATGTAGAAGGCAATATAATAAAACTATCTGGTAAAATTGCTGAAAATGAAGAAGCCAATGCAGTACAAGTCAGTTATTTTTCTGGTAGAATTGAACGTTTAAATGTGAGTTTTACTGGTGAAAAAGTTCGTAAAGGTCAATTATTGGCAACTATTTATTCGCCAGAATTGTATGCAGCACAACAAGAACTCATTACAGCAGCATCTTTAAAAGAATCACAACCTGCGTTATACAAAGCAGTACGTAATAAATTAAAACTTTGGAAGCTCTCTGAAAATCAAATCAATCAGATTGAAGAAACCCAAAAAGTGAAAGAAAACTTTCCTGTGTATGCAACAGTTTCAGGAACTGTCGCAGAAAAACTGGTAGAGCAAGGTGATTATATTAAACAAGGTCAACCTTTATTAAAAATTGCCAATCTAAACACAGTTTGGGGAAATTTTGATGTGTATGAAAATCAGATTGATTTGTTTAAAAAAGGACAGGAAGTAATGATTACAACCAATGCCTATTCTAATAAAGAATTTAAAGGTAAAGTCGATTTTATAGACCCAGTTTTAAACACAAAAACAAGAACAGTAACCTTGCGTGTGGTTCTAAACAACAAGGATGATGTATTTAAACCAGGAATGTTTGTAACCGCAAATATTGATGGTGTTAAGAATAAAAATAAAGAAGCTTTATCTATTCCAGCATCTGCTGTGTTATGGACAGGTGAGCGTTCTGTGGTGTATTTAAAAACAAATCCAGACCAACCAGTTTTTGAAATGCGTAAAGTAACGTTAGGTAATCAAATGGGTAATGAATATGAAGTTTTAGAAGGCTTGTTTTCTGGAAATGAAATAGTAACTAACGGAGCCTTTACGGTTGATGCAGCAGCACAATTACAGGGTAAGAAATCAATGATGAATAAAGATGGTGGTAAAGTAATGACTGGTCACGAGGGTCATTTAGGTATGGATAACAATTCATCCAACAAAGAAACTGACCACACCAATATGAATGAACGTTTGGAAGTATCAGAGAAATTTCAACAACAGTTAAATAGTGTTTACAATGAGTATATCAATTTAAAAGATGCTTTAGTAAAAGAAGATTCAAAAAGTACTTCAACAAGCGCATCAACTTTACTAAACAATTTAACCAAAGTAGATATGAAATTGTTATCAGATAATAAGGCGCATAACCATTGGATGTCATTAGAAAAGGAAATAAAATCTTCAGCGACCTCAATTTCTGAAACGTCCGATATAAAAGTTCAAAGAGACCATTTCAAGCATTTGTCATCACATCTAATCAATGCTGTTCAACTATTTGGTGTAAATGAAAAAGTCTATTTAGAATTTTGTCCAATGGCAGATAACAACAAGGGTGCGTTTTGGTTGAGTAAAGAAGAAAAAGTAATCAATCCATATTTTGGTGATGCAATGCTAAGCTGTGGAGAAGTAAAACAAATAATAGAATAATAAATCAAGTAATAACAATTAAATTTTAAACAATGAAAAAAGTAAGATTAACAACAATTATGGTAATGGCATTTATAAGCT
>Ga0209532_1003277_pt1 | contig 10821 bp, 11 predicted proteins | sample COG_02_FD_184746 | JGI IMG/M metagenome (GOLD analysis project Ga0209532, IMG submission 184746) | Pelagic Microbial community sample from North Sea - COGITO 998_met_02 (SPAdes) (version 2) | ecosystem: Environmental > Aquatic > Marine > Neritic zone/Coastal water | place: Helgoland, sampling... | reverse complement strand
ACCGAAGCTTTTGCACAAGACATAATAGACATACTAAAAGACAACAACAATGGCAAAAATTAATGTAAGAAGTCCATACTTCGTAAATCTTTCAACAACAAATTTAACATCTGCACAAATTGAAATTGATATATATTTTGGTTCTGTAAATGCAAGTTGGCAAAGCACTCCACAATATACTTTAGTTTCTACAGCAGTTAATGGTAAAGTTAATTTTGAAATATCAGAGTTAATTAAAGATTATATAACAGCTTTATTTGATGGTTCATTTCCTACAAGTCCAGCAACAGATTCTGAATCTACTACAATATTTGTAGATTATAAAACTACAGAAACTTTATCTAGTGGTAGTCCAGTAGCAACAGAAGTTTTAGGACTAAGAGCTTTTTATGGATATGGATATTTTGAAGATGGAGTAAATCCAAGTTTTGATAATATTTTCTATTTACAATCTAATAACACAATACTTAAAAACACTAATGCAACAGTTACAATTCCAGTTGATAATACTATTGCTACAAGTCTAGTATGGAAATATCAAGGAACATCAGTTTCAAGTATTTCAATATCAGCACAAACAGATATAGAAGATCAAATAACTTATGTTACAAATACAGGAAACTTTAATGTAGATCAAGCTGTAATTAGTGCTAGTCTTAAAACTATAACTATAAATATCGATTCATATGAAAAATGCAAGTACACTCCATACAAATTAACTTTTATAAACAAGTACGGAGCATATCAAGAAATATGGATGTTTGCGAATTCTAAGTTAAGCATGAACACTAATGAAGAAAAATATAAATCTAATATTCTAAGTAACGGAACTTATTCAATAAACAATCCACAAATTAAAACACTTACAAAAAACGCAAATCAAATATTAACTCTTAATAGTGATTTCTATCCAGAGAGTTATAACGAAATATTTAGACAATTATTTTTAAGTGAAAAAGTTTGGATTTATTATGGAAGTCAAACACTAGGAGTAAATATAGAAAGTAAAAGTATTAATTATAAAACAAGTCTTACAGATGGTTTAATAAACTACACAATTAATGTAAGTTTTGCTTTTGATACAATAAACAACATAAGATAAATGCAAGTAATAGAACTATATATAAATAATACACGAGTAGATTTATTTAAAGATGAGAGTGTAACTATTACTGACACAATAGTAAATGCTAAAGATGTTGCCAAAGTATTTACAACTTTTAGCCAACAATTTAGTTTACCAGCAAGTTCTACTAACAATCTAATATTTAAACACTATTATAATTGGAATATAACTCTTGGAAGTTTTGATGCTAGAGTAAGAGTATCTGCTATACTTAAATTAAATGGAGTAGATTTTAAAATAGGTAAAGTAAAGCTTAATTCTGTTTCAATGAAAGACAATAAAGCATACTCTTACAAAGTTATATTCTATGGAGAAACAGTAACATTAAACGATACATTAGGAGAAGACAAGTTAAGTGCTTTAAGTGATTTGAATACTTTAAGTTTAAACTATAACACAGCTAAAATAAAAGAAAAGCTAGAAGTAGATCCAGCAACCAATGATATTGTAACTCCTTTAATTACTTCTGGTGCAAGTGGAACGCAATCAAGACTATTTTACAATAGTGATAATTCTGCACATTTAAATGATACTGGTAATTTATATTATCATACTGGTAGTTCACATGATCATGGAGTGTTATTTTCTGATTTAAAATATGCTTTAAGAGTAGATAGAATAATTCAAGCTATAGAATCAAATCCAGAATATGAAATAACTTTTAGTAATGATTTCTTTGTTAATACAAACGAAGCTTATTATGATTTATTCATGTGGTTACATAGAAAATCAGGAGGTGTTGGTAATGGAGATCAAGTATCTACTTTTCCAACTTCTGTTAATGGTTGGACTTCTAGTGGTAGTTTTATTTGTGGTGCTACTGAAGTTTGGGGTGGAATGAGTAATGTATCTACTTTAACAGTATGTCCAGAATTTGCTCAATATAGCAGTAGTAATACATCTATGAAATTAGGTTTATTTACTTCTAGTACAGATGCGTATTCTGTTGAAGTCTTACAAAACGGAGTATCTATTTATGCCGCAACAGGATTGACAGGCAACACTACTTTAGAGAGTACATCAGCTGGAGGAGATTTAGGTGCTCCGTCTGTATCTGCTGGAGAATGGACAGTTATTATAACTGTAACAAGTGCAATTACTTTTAGTAATATAACTTGGACTTTAACTAATAACGAGCCTAACGAAAACCCAGTAACTCTTACATTTCCAACTGGTTCTTTTTTATGTGATACAAATTTTGAATTCGTTATTACACAACAGATTCCAGATATTAAAATAATAGACTTTTTAACTGGACTATTTAAATTATTTAATCTTGTAGCTTATACAAAAGAAGACGGCACTATATATGTTGATACTTTAGATAGCTTTTACGCCACTTCTAATACTTATGACATAAGTAAATACATTGATGTAAATACAAGCGCTGTTGATGTAGCTTTACCGTATAGAAAAATAAACTTTACTTATGAAGGTTTAGGAACTTTTTTAGCTGCTCAATGGGAACAGTTAAATGTAGCTAAATGGGGGGCTGAAAGCTATGAAGCACAAGGCGGTTTAGATGGAGAAATATACTCAGTAGTAGCTCCTTTTGAACATATGCAATTTGAAAGACTTTTAAATATAGATGATTCTACAGGTGCAACACAAACTACTATTCAATGGGGGTTTTGTGTAAATGATAATCAACAATCTTATATCGGTAAACCTATTTTATTTTACCCTATTTTAAAAACTGGTGGTACTACAACTCCCATTTCATTTAGAGATACTCCGACAAGTCATAGTCAAGTTACATCTTATATTATACCATCTAATAGTGTTTCTTTATCAGCATCTACAAGTACAGCAAATATAAACTTTGGTAATATGATTAATGAATATACAGGTTTAAACAACTTTACTGGAACTTTATATAATAATTACTATAGCTCATATATAGAAAACTTGTTTTTACAAGGTTCAAGATTAGTTAAATACACAGCTTACTTACCATTACACATTATTTTAAATTATACACTTGCAGATATACTAATAGTTAATGGACAACAATTTAGAATTAATAGCTTAAATATAAACTTGACTAATAACAAAAGTCAAATTGAACTTATAACAATATGATAGCACTAAAATTATTAAACATAGATAATTTCTATGGTCTTAACGAAACTATAGAAATAGCAAAAGGCAAAAACAAATTACCAGAAACATTAAAAGAAGGATTCAAACAAGTTAAAAGACAAATAAAATGGCAGAAAAGTATATCTTAAATTTTGAAGCTAATACATCTAAAGCAGTTAAAAGCGTAGATAAGTTAGATGATTCTATAAAAGACACTTCTAAAAACACACAAGAATTAGAAAGTTCTATGAGTGGATTAGATCAAGCTTCTGGTGGAATGATTACTAAATTTAAAGGTTTAAAGCAAGGTTTAAAAAATGTCATAACTGGTTTTAAGTCTATGAGAGTGGCTATAATTGCAACTGGTATAGGTGCATTAGTTTTAGCTGTTGGTGCCTTAGGTGCAGCCTTTACAAGTACAGAAGAAGGACAAAACAAGTTCAATAAAATAATGTTAGTAATAAGTTCAGTTACTGGTAATTTAGTTGATATACTTGCTAATCTTGGAAATGGAATTATAGATGCTTTTACAAATCCATTAGAAGCTATTGAAAAATTCAAAGACTTTATAGTTGAAAACATTACAAACAGATTTGAAGCTGCAATAGATACAATTGGCTTTTTAGGAAGTGCTATTAAAAAAGTATTCAGTGGAGATTTTTCTGGTGCTATGGAAGATGCAAAATCGGCTGGTAGTTCTTACATAGATACATTAACTGGAGTTGAAGATACAATAGGTAAAACAACAAAAGCAGTTAAAGAACTTGGACAAGAAATAATAAAAGAAGGTAAGATAGCTTCTAATATTGCAGATCAAAGAGCAAAGGCTGATAAGTTAGAAAGACAATTAATAGTTGATAGAGCAGAAGCAAATAGAAAAAGAGCTGAATTATTAGAACAAGCAGTAGACAAAGAAAACTTTACAGTAGAACAAAGAATAGGATTTTTAGAAGAAGCTGGAAGATTAGAGGAAGAAATAACTAATAAAGAAATACAAGCAGCACAAATAAGACTTAAAGCTAAACAAGAAGAAAATGCTTTAGCTGGTTCAACTAAAGAAGATTTAGAAGAAGAAGCAAGATTAAAAGCAGAACTTATTAACTTAGAAACTGCAAGACTTACAAAAGCTAAAGAAGTTACTAGTCAAACTATTGCATTAAAGGCAGAAGAAGCCGCAGCATTAAAAGCCATAGAAGATCAAAAAATAGCAGATCAAAATCAAGCTGATCTTGATGAAATAACCAGACTTCAAACTTTAGCAGATGAGAAAAAAAGAATTGCAGAAGAAGAAACAAAGTTTCAACAACAAAAAGACCAAGCTATTGCAATCTCTAAAGCAAATATGCAAAACATACTAACAGGTCTTGAAGATACAGGAATTAAAAAATCTAAAGCCGGTCAAGCCATATATAAAGCCATTGCATTAACACAAATAGGTTTAGATAGTGCGATTGCTATTTCAAAAGCTTCAACTTTAGCAAACGCAGAGGGTGTGGCGGCCCAAGCAGCCTTTCCATTAGTTCCTGGTATTGGAACAATTGCAAGAGTTTTATCTTATGCTTCAACAGTTGCACAAGTAGGTTCAAACATAGCAAGAGCAAAACAATTATTATCTGGTGGTGGCTCTGCTTCAGTAAGTACTGGAGATTCATCTGCACCAACACAAGCTCCAGGTTCTGCACAACAACCACAGTTTAATATAGTAGGTCAAGGAGAAGGAAGTCAAATTGCTTCTGCTCTTGGAGAGCAACAACAACAACCAGTCCAAGCGTTTGTAGTTAGTCAAGATGTAACAACAGCACAAAGCTTAGAAAACGGCATAATTCAAGGTGCTACACTTGGTGGATAATATAACAAAAACTAAAATAATACGTTTATAAAAAAAGAATTATGAATATAATAGAATTGATAATAGATGAAAATGAAGAATATTCTGGAATAGATGCTATTTCAGTAGTAGAATCTCCAGCTATAGAAGAAGATTTTATAGCTCTTAAAAATCAAGAACAAATTAGACTTGCAGAAATAAGCAAAGAAAAAAGATTACTTCTTGGAGCCGCTTTAATTCCTGAAAAGCCAATTTATCGAAAAAGTGGCGATCATGAGTTTTATATATACTTTTCAAAAGAAACAGTAGCTAAAGCATCACAAATGTTTTTAAAAGCTGGAAATCAAAGTAAAGCTACTATGGAACATAATGATCAAAAGTTAGACGGAATGACTATTGTTGAATCATGGCTTATAGAAGATGAAGTACACGACAAATCACGAAAGTATGGTTTAGATATGCCTTTAGGTACATGGATGGTAGCAATGAAAGTAGATAATGATGATATTTGGAACAACTATGTAAAAGAAGGTAAAGTAAAAGGCTTTTCAATAGAAGGTTATTTTGCTGACAAACTAAATAGACCACAAGACAAACAAAAAGATCAATATAGTGAAGATGATAAACTACTAAAAGAAATAATAGATGTACTCAAGGAATCAAACACCGACCAAAAGTAGAACTTCTCCACAAGGTGGTCGCCGTGGTTGTTTATGTAAAGATGGCACTTATAATTCTAAATGTTGTAATGGAAATTTACAAAATCAAGGAATAGGTTCTACTACTGGGCAAAACTTTGAGGACTTCATGCGATTAGAAAACAATAGTGGTTATATAATGTCTGAAAATCAAGACAAACTACAACAAGAATAATATAACTCAATTTACAACACTAAATATCTTATTACGTTTAATAAAAAAGTAAATACTTAAATAAATTATTATGAACTCAAAAGAAACTCTTAACAAAGTTAAAACTTTATTAGGTTTAGAAGTTCAGTTAGAAGAAAGAAAGCTAGAAAATGGCACTCGATTCGAAGCTGATTCATTTGAAGCTGGTAAAGAAATTTTCATCATTACAGATGAAGATGAAAGAATTGCGGTACCAAAGGGAGAATATCTATTGGATGATGGCATGATGCTAATCGTTGAAGAAGATGGTATTATCTCTGAAGTAAAAGAAGCTGAAGAAGAAGTAGTAGAAGAAGTTGTAGAAGCACCAGTTGTGGAAGAAATTGAAGCTGCTGAAGAAGCCGATGTTGCTGATTGGAAAGGAATGGAAATTAGAATCAAAAACCTTGAAGATGCTATTGCAGATCTAAAATCACGATTTAGTGATAAAGAAGAAATGAATTCTGAAGTAGAATTATCTGCTAAAGCAATTAAACACAATCCAGAAAGTAAAGGAGAAACTAAAATGTCTTTATTTTCTCAAAACAAAAAAATGAGTACTCAAGACAGAGTATTTGCTAAATTATTTAACAACAATTAAAACTAAAATTATGTCAAAAAGAATAGACTTAGCGACTACAGTAAACATTACTTCCACATATGCGGGGGAGTTTGCGGGACGTTACGTATCAGCGGCACTTTTAAGCGCCAGTACAATTGAAGATGGTGGTGTTACTGTAATGCCAAACATCAAGTACAAATCAGTAATACAAAGAGTAGAAACTGGATCATTAATCGCAGATGGAACTTGTGATTTTACAGCTAGTTCTAATGTAGATTTAACTGAAGTAGTAATACAACCAGAAGAATTTCAAGTAAACTTACAATTATGTAAGTCAGATTTTATTAATACTTGGGAAGCTGCTCAAATGGGATTCAGTGCATTCAACCCTAATGGATTACCAACATCATTTGCTGATTATTTAGTTGGTTATGTTGCTTCTAAAGTAGCTGGAGCAAATGAAAGTAATATTTGGACAGGAAACTTAGGTGGTGCTCAAGCTGGAGAATACAATGGACTTGAAACTCTTGCTGCTGCTGATGCAACGGTTATTGATGTACCGGCACCGGTTGCATTAACTTCTGTAAACATTATTGATAAAATGCAAGCAGTTGTGGATTTAATTCCAAATTCTCTTTTCGGAAAAGAAGATTTAAGACTATATGTATCTAACAAAGCGGCTAAGCTTTATATAAGAGCCCTTGGTGGATTTACCGCTACTATTGGCGCAGCTGGTTCTGATAATAGAGGAACTCAATGGTACAACAACGGAAGTTTATCTTTCGGGGGAATACCTGTCTTTGTTGCAAGAGGAATGTCAGATGATACAATGATCGCTGCTGAATCTAGCAATTTATTTTTCGGCACCGGGCTGTTAAATGATTATAATGAGGTTCGTGTGATTGACATGACTCCGCTGGATGGAAGTCAAAATGTCAGAATGGTCATGAGGTTTACGGCTGCGGCAGCCATAGGCGTTGGAGCTGATGTAGTTTACTACGCAGGATAAATTAATACTAATCAACTTAACGGGTATCTTACAAGTGTTTGATACCCAATAAGTTATAAAACTATAAACATATGTCATGTGATATTACCTTGGGCCGTTTAGAGCCATGTAAAAAAGATGTTGGTGGTTTGGTGGCAATTTATTTTATTAATTATACTGCTGGTCTTTTGACTGGTACAACTGCTGCAACATTTGGCACAGATGATTTAATAACTGGATTTGCTTCTGCACTTACATTACACAAATACGATTTAAGAGGTACAAATTCTTTTGATGAAACTAACGAATCTTCAAGAGAAAATGGAACTTCTGTTTTCACTCAAACTGGAACTATTCAGTTAAAGAAACAAGATGCTGTAACAAGAAAAGAATTAAAACTATTAGGATATGGGAGACCACAAATAGTAGTTGAATCTTATTCTGAAGATGGTAAAACAACTAAATTTCAGTTAGCTGGAATTGAAAATGGATGTGAAGTTGCAGCAAGTTCTGTATCGGGAGCAGCTATGGCTGACTTTACTGGATATAATCTAGTATTTACTGGAAATGAAAGAGAATCAGCTTATTTTGTAGACCCAGCAATTATTGGAGATACTACAAACACAGTTGTAGTGGTAGGAGTTTAATTATACAACACAACTAAATTAAAAGGCATTACTTTAAGTTTTGCCTTTTTTTTATATAACACTTTTCATCTTTTTTCGTTTATTAAAAAAGAAATCAATGATTATATTAACTACAAGTGCAAACGCACAACAATTGAAGTTTATTCCACGAGAATACTCTGCAAGTAGTATTATAATTACTGATCAAGATACTAATACACCTGTAACGTATTCTGGATTAACATTTACAACAAGTTCTTATTATTTACAAGGCAATGTAACATTTAGTCCATTACTTGTAGAGGGTAGATTTTACACGCTTAAAGTTTTTAATGGAACGAGCGTAGTATATAGAGATATGATATTTTGTACAGACCAAACTATTAGTACATATAGTATTAATGATGGTGTATATACAGAACACGCAACAACTAACGAATACGTAGTGATATGAGCGAATTTTTCGTAACTAAATTATCGGCTTATACAGCTCCTGAAGTTGTAGAATTAAAAAACAAAGATTGGGTACAATATGGAATAGATAACAATTATTTCAACTACATAATTGATGTAAATAATAACTCTACTACTAACAGAGCTATTACTATAGGTGTTTCTAACATGATTTATGGTAAAGGTCTTGCAGCACATGATGCCAGCAAAAGACCAGAGCAATACGCTCAAATGATGTCATTATTTAAAAAGTCTGATCTAAGAAAATTTATAAACGATTATAAAGTTCTTGGAATGGCTGCTTTTCAATTAGTTTATCAAGATGGTAGAGTAAAAGAAGTACATCATTTTCCAATGGAAACACTAAGAGCTGAAAAATGTAACGATGAAGGTGAAATAGAAGCATGGTATTACTCTAATCATTGGGATAATTTAAAACCAACAGAAATACCAGAAAGAATACCAGCATTTGGGTTTGGTAAAGATAATGGTGTTGAAATGTATGTGTTAAAGCCTTATGAAGCTGGAAAATACTATTATAGTAGTCCAGATTGGAGTTCTGCAATGCCTTACGCAGTCTTAGAAGATGAAATAGGAGATTATCTTATAAATGATTGTATAAATGGTTTTAGTGGCACTAAAGTTGTCAATTTTAACAACGGTGTCCCAGATCCCGATAAAATACAATCAATTAAAAGTGATGTATTAAATAAACTAACCGGAAGCAGAGGAGAAAAAGTAATCGTTGCATTTAATAACAATGCTGAATCCAAAACTACTATAGATGACATTCCATTAAACGATGCACCAGCTCATTATCAATATTTAGCTGATGAGTGCTTTAGAAAATTAATCGTTGGTCATAGGGTTACATCTCCAATGCTTCTTGGTATTCGTGAAGGAAACGATGGACTAGGAAACAATGCAGAAGAAATAAAGAATGCAACTCAGCTATTTGACAACATAGTTATTCAATGCTTTCAAGATCAAGTCATAGAGTGTATAGATGCCATTTTATCAGTTAATGATATAGCATTAGACTTATACTTTAAGACTCTTAAACCTCTTGATTTTAGTGATATTGACATAGTAAACAAAGAAATAATAGAAGAAGAAACTGGTTACGAGTTAAGTCTAAAGAAAATAGACGGAATCGAAGTTTATAAAACTATAGAAGAAGCAGAAGAAAAAGCTTTAGAACAAGGTTGTTCTGGTTATCATGAACATGAAGAAGATGGAGTAATATATTATATGCCTTGTGAATCTCATGATGAAGCAATAGATTTGAAAAAACCTTGTCAAGCTGGTTATGAACAATATGGAATGAAAATTAAAGATGGTAAAAAAGTTCCAAATTGCGTTCCTTTATCTATAGAATTAAATAAAGATTTAGAACATTTTATAAGTTTAGGCGAAGATATTGATGAAGATGTTTGGGAAGCAATAGATGAACAAGATGTAGATTATGAAAATGATGATAAATTAACTGAAATAATAAACGAACTTAATTTACAAAGTGAAGAAAAACTTTCAACTTTAGGTAAAATTTGGAAATTTGTTAGTACAGGAATCGCTAGACCAAATTCAAAAAGTTCACAAGATAAAAAAGTTGAAGTTAATGGAGTAGAAAATTATTTTAAAGTAAGATATAAATATTCTCCAGAAAGCACAAGAGATAATCCAAGAGATTTTTGTGTAGCAATGACAAGAGCTAAAAAATTATATCGTAAAGAAGATATAATAGCAATGGGAGATAAACCAGTAAATAAAGGTTGGGGTCCTAAAGGAAATTCTGCAACCTATTCCATATGGTTATACAAAGGGGGAGGTAATTGCCAGCATTCATGGAAGCGTGTTACTTTTAGAAGTAAAAAAGCGAAAATTGATGTTAAAACATCGCAAGATATAATAGGCACAAGACAAGCGGCTATTTTAGGATATAAAGTAACTAATCCATATCAAGTTTCTGTACAACCAAGAAATTTACCAAATAAAGGATTTTTACCAGGTAACCCACAAGGAAGATAAGACATGGCAAAAGCATTATTTATAACAACTAAAGACATAAAAAGATATTCTGTACTCTCGGGATCAGTGGATCCAGACCGTTTTATTTATATGGTCGAAATTGCTCAAGATACAGAAGTACAAAATTATTTAGGAACTAAGTTATTAGATAAATTACAAGACTTAATACTTCTTGGAACAATAAATGACCCAGGAAATTTAGCTTATAAAACTCTTTTAGAAACTTATGTTAAGCCA